>TARA_B110000503_G_scaffold133873_1_pt1 | contig 10368 bp, 10 predicted proteins | sample TARA_B110000503 | Tara Oceans TARA_B110000503 (sample SAMEA4397472) | marine metagenome | biome: Polar Biome; feature: [SRF] surface water layer (ENVO:00010504); material: water (ENVO:00002006), including particulate matter (ENVO:01000060) such as... | depth 5 m
GCAGCGCCTTTTAATCCAACCTACTTGGGTGCCTTCCAGACAATCAAGCCTCCCAAAATCGCGAAGAGTGCATTGGGCAGCCAGGCCGCTAGCAACAACCATTGATCCGACGATATCAGGGAGTCGGCGGGCAGGATCATGGAAGCGGCATAGACCGTGATGATTTTGGATGTGAACACAAAGAAGAAACCGATCACGACCGCGAGGAACAAGTGGTACCCCATGCCCCCTCGCAATTTTCTGGATGCAATCCCCACCCCGATCAAGGTCAGCACATAAATGGAGAATGGGCTTGACGTTCTCGCGTGCTTTTCCAGCTTCAATAAATTGACAGGCGCCCCCCGTTGTGCTTCGCGTTCAATGTGCCCGCTCAATTCCGGTGTGGACATCGTCGAGACCAAAGCGGAACGTTGTCCAAAGTCACTGATGCGCATGCTCAGCGCCGTATCCAACCGCGTCAAGTAGTTCAAGCGCTCCTTGCCATCCGGTTCAATATCGCGGACGCGTGCATTGATAAGGCGCCATGTGCTGTCCTCTGTATTCCACGTGGCTTTGGCCGCAAGAATCCGTTGTTCCAAACGACCGCTCTCTGACCAACGTTCCAATTGAAAGCGATAACCGGTATTGCGATCGACCGTAATGCTGCGGAAGTAAACCACTGTGCCGGGGGCAATTTCCCGGTACATGTGCTGATCCGAAATGTGAAAATTGACGTGCACATGCTGCACTTCAAAATCCACCTTTCGCTCATTGGCACGGGGCAAGATGATGTGAGAAATGATCAAGGAAATCACCACCAGCACGGAAGCCGCCATGAAATAGGGCCGCATGAGTCGACCAAAACTCATTCCAGAACTGAGCATGGCAACGATCTCGGTTTGCTGGGCCAGTCGGCTGGTAAACCAAATGATGGTCAAGAAGACGATGAAGCCACTGAGCAAGTTGCCAAAATGAAAGCAGAAGCTGAGATAATAAAGTACGGTGCCTCCGAGAGGAGCATCATTCGCCAGCAAACGCCCTACATTTTCCATCAAATCGAACACCACCGCAATCACACAAAAAATACCCACCATGAAAAAAAACGTGGTGAGGAACTTTTGGATGATGTAGCGATCCAAGCGTGGCAATCGAAATGGGTTCATGCAGCGCCGATCAAAGTCTTTGATTCAATTGAGGGATGACTTGGTCTTTCCATATTGAGAAATCACCGGCTACGATGTGCTGACGCGCCTGGCGAGCCAACTCCAAATAAAAGGCCAAATTGTGAATGCTGCAGATTGTCAATCCAAGGTATTCACTCGACTTGAGCAAATGCCGCACATACGCCTTGGAATAATACGAGTCCACATCGGCCGTGCCATTGGCATCCAACGGCGTGTGGTCATTGGCCCATTTCTCATTCTTCATGTTCATGGTTCCTTCCCAAGTAAACAGCAAGCCGTGACGGGCATTGCGTGTGGGCATAACGCAATCAAACATGTCCACTCCCAATGCCATGCTTTCCAATAAATTGGCCGGTGTCCCCACCCCCATGAGATAACGCGGTTTGTCCTTCGGAAGAATGCCACAAACCAATTCAGTCATCGCATACAAATCCTCATGAGGTTCTCCGACACTCAATCCCCCAATGGCATTTCCTTCAGCTTGGCGATTCGCCACTTCGTGCGCAGCCTGGGTGCGCAAATCCTTGAAGGTCGATCCTTGCACAATGGGAAAGAGCGCTTGGTGGTAGCCATACATGGGCTCCGTCGTCTGCAACCTCTCGATGCAACGGTCCAGCCAGCGATGCGTGAGCTCCATGGATTCACGCGCATACTTGTATTCACTTGGATACGGAGGGCATTCATCAAAGGCCATAATGATATCGGCTCCAATGCTCCGCTGAATGTCCATGGAGTTTTCCGGACTGAACAAGTGCTTGCTGCCATCAATGTGGCTCTGAAAAGTCGCCCCTTCTTCTGTGATCTTGCGCCGGTCGGCCAAACTGAACACCTGGTAGCCCCCACTATCTGTTAAGATGGGCCCGTCCCAATGCATGAAGCGATGCAAGCCGCCTGCTGCTTCCAAAACCGTCGTGCCAGGACGGAGATACAAGTGGTAGGTGTTGCCCAATATGATCTGGGCCTTGATCTGTTCGGTCAAGTCGCGCTGCGGCACCGCCTTCACACTGCCCACTGTGCCAACGGGCATGAAAATGGGTGTTTCAATGACCCCGTGTTCAGTGGTGACGCGTCCTGCACGTGCACTTGAACCTGGGTCTTGGGCTTCGATATCAAACGTAAGCGGTGGCATGGGAATCAAGAATGGGTTTGCAAATGTAACTTCGGAGCATGGTAGGAACCTTCTACAATGCGGTCGCAGTTGGGCTGGGTGCAACTTTGGGGTTGGCCTTGGGCTCCAGAATACCCGAGAGCTTGAAAAACTCGGCTTTTACCACACTCGGCTTGTTCACATTGGGAATCGGCATTCTCATGTGTGGAGACATGAACGCGCCCTTCGGTGTTTTTCTTGCGCTCATGGGTGGCGGACTGCTCGGCCACGCCATGGACTGGGATGCCTGGGTGCAAAAAAGGACCGAACGACTGGGCGCGGGGACAGGAAGTGCGCTCACCCAATCCGTTCTGCTCTTTTGCGCAGGTGCCATGACCATTATTGGCTGCATGAATGATGGCCTTCATGGTGACCCGACCATCTTGCTCATCAAAGGCACCATGGATTTTGTCAGTGCCGCATTTCTTGCCGCTGCATGGGGTCGAGGGGTGTTGCTTGCAGCCCCCGTTGTCTTGCTCATTCAAGGCTGTCTGACCTGGATGTTTCAAGGCTTCGGGAACCAATGGTCGGAGGAACTGATCCAGGACTATACCGGGTTGGGCGGCATCTTGCTTTTAGCTCTCGGGATGGATTTATTGGGCGTTCGTTCGTTCAAATTGCTCAACCTCATCCCCGCATTTTTCTTGCTGCCCTTCATGAAATCAGCAGGGGCTTGGCTGCAAGCCTTTTGGCCCCAGATTCTCGCCTAAATCATGCCTGCTCAAAACTTCAATAAAGCACATCTGCGCGAATTCCGCGCTGCGCGTTGGGTCCGCGCGCTGGTGGCATTGCTTGTTTTGGGTACCTTGAGCTGGGGAGGCTGGGAATTCCAACGTCGTTTGGATGGGCAATGGACGGGGCCAGGCGACTGGTGGGGAATCCGGGCAACGAAGAGCAACTACAGCGAAGAGGCCCTGAAATGGGCGGAGGCATTTGATTTGCCATACCCCTACCTCATGGCGCTGATCCAATTGGAGACGGGTGGCCGAAAACCTGCAGGAAAGCGTTTCGAGTCTCATGTTTTCGATCAGTTGCAAGCCGTTCGAGACGGTAGCCGACTCAGCTATGAAAACGTGACTGCAGCCCATCTCGCTGACGCCAGTGACGAGGCCTTGCGAAACCTGGCTACCTCATGGGGTCCTTTCCAGCTCATGGGGTACAAGTGCATCTTGCTAGAAGTCCAAATCCGGGACATCCGAGGCAACGAAGCCATTCGGTTTGGCGTGGATTGGATCAACCAAACCTATGGCAGTTACCTCAAACGCGAGGCCTTTCAAGATGCTTTCCATTTGCACAATACCGGAAAGCCTTTCCCTAAAAACGGCAAATCCCAGACATACCACCCGGATTATGTTGCCCGTGGATTGCATCTGATGAACCAGTATTCATCAGAGTCTCTCTCGGATCAATAGGATCCAACAATTCCGTCGTAACCTTGAAAACTGCACACGGACATGCCAGCCAATAAATACGCCCTCATCCGGTACCGCACCATCGACCGGTGCCTGACCAATCGCTCCAATGCCTACCCGAGCAAGGAGGATTTGCGATTGGCTTGTGAGGAAGCGCTTTACGGGAGCGCCGGTGACCGGATCAGTATTTCCACGTTGGAAAAAGACTTGAATGCCATGCGCAACGATGGCGCCTTGGGGTATTTCGCCCCCATCGTTTACCACCGGGATGAACGCGGGTACTATTATGAGGACGAGGGCTATTCGATTGAGAACCTGCAGCTCAATGATGAGGAGTTGGACGCCATTCGCTTTGCTGCCAAAACGCTTGTTCAATTTAGGAATGTGCCCATCTTCTCTCAATTCGATCAGGCCATTAGCAAAATTGATGACCGACTTCGTCTCGCTCCGAATTTGGACACACAAGCTTTGGATGCTGTGGTTCAATTTGAATCGGCCCCATCAACTCGTGGATCAGAGCATCTCATTCCGATTTTACAAGGAATTCGCAATCGCAAGCGCCTCGTCATTTCACACCGCAAGTTCATTTCAACGGACGCTACCGACTACAGCATCGACCCTTATTTGTTGCGAGAATACCGCAATCGTTGGTATGTCATTGCCTGGAATGAGCTCAAAGGACAATTTCGGACGTACGGTTTGGACCGCATTGTAGCCGTTGAATCGACGGCAGAAACATTTCAGCCTCAATCCAACTTCAATGCCGACGAATTTTTTGTCCACAGCTTTGGCATTTCCAAAATCAGTGAGCATCCCCGGGACATTCGTGTCCGTTGCGATCGTTTGCAATATGAATACCTTTCCAGTCAACCGGTCCATGCAAGCCAAGAACTGACTCAACTCGACCCGAATCGATTCGAGATGAAACTCCATGTCTTGCTCACATTTGAATTGGTTCAATTCCTCATGGGACTCGGCCCTGCTGTCGAAGTCATTGAACCACTTGAGCTCAAATCGCTCATCAAAGATCAACTCGAAAAAACGCTGGAACATTACCAGTAACCTTGAATTATTCGCCTCCGTAAATCCATTACGGCCTGCCTTTTTTGATTTGTCATGTCAACAAACTCAAAACAAGGTTTACCATGTCCATTCCACTGAATCCTGCCGCTTTTCAAGAGTACTCAAGCATTACGACTTTAGCACAAGCTCAACGTTGGATTGACGGGTTTTCAAGGCCTGAACGTTTCAACCACCACGCTTGGTCCACCACCAAGAAATTGGCTTTGATCGTTTGGAAATGTCACTTGGAAAAGAAGCATTTCAATCGCACTTTGAATTTTCTTCACCCCACGTTCTACGACATGATTCGGACGCCAGAAGGAGAGAACCTTTTGAATGAACGGCGTCTTCGCCGTTTTGTGGCCGGATAAACGACGCCTTCTATTTAACATAATAAAGTCGAAGTCCCTGATTTACAGCCATCACCAAGCAACAAGTTGTTGTTCTAAGTTGAAAACATTCGCCCTTTCACGACCTCCGTTATTTATTTCGTGCCTAGATTGCCCCAAAACAACTCGTGCGTTTAATTCGGTATTTCGTCGATTAAAAGAGTACATTTGACCACACCAATTGAGCAATGAACCCAATAACACAACCCCAACTCCTACGAGAGCTCCAACTCGCTTTTAAGCAGCAAGTTGGAGTAGACCAGGAGGGCAATATTCTGCTGGGTTACTCGGGGGAGTTGAACGGAAATGTAACGGATTCTTTGCTGTTACTCACAGAGTCAGCCGTATCGGGTGCAGGGGCAAGCCGTAAACAAATGCACCGAATTGGAAGCGTTCTCATCGAGTGCCTGCAAAATGTCTCGCGGCACGGTTGGATTGATGACACCGGAAAATTGGATTTACACTTGACGGTTGAATTGACTCCACTGGGGTTTCAAATTCAATGTGGGAATCTTGTCGATCTGGAAATGGCAGCTGAATTGCGCAGCCGTTTGTCCGAAGTGAATGGCCTTACGCATGAGGAATTGCGCGTGCGATACGTAGACGTTCTATGCCAAAGTGAATTCAGCCAAAAAGGAGGCGCAGGCCTCGGTCTTTTGAGCATGGCCAAGAAGACCAACGGCCCGCTCGATTACCACTTCAAAGAGTTTCAAGAAGAGATGTTTCTCTTCACGCTGGCCGTTATGGTCAAAAACTGAACTTAAGTTTTCCTTTCCTTCTTTCGAGCTGCAGGAAAAAGGATGTTGTTCAGGATGAGTCGATATCCTGCTGAATTGGGATGCAAGTTCAAATCCGTCGGAGGGTCATTCACCAAATGCCGATAATCTTCAGGGTCATGCCCCCCGTAATAGGTCCATTGCCCTTGGCCCAACGTTCCATGTATGTACTTGGCCGACCGTGTGCTTTTCGTTTCTCCGAGGATGGTCACATCTGGTCGCACAAACCGCTTTCTGAAAGCCGTTGTTTGCCCCATAAATCCAGGGATAACCCGCTCATGACTTTGTGTTAGCATGGTGGGAATGATGTCCCACTTGGCGCTAAATTCAAAGAGTGTGAAAAAATCATTGAGCTGTTTGGTCTTGCCGTGCTCCTCGGTGGCGTCAATGTCCGAAAATTCATACACCAAGGGGTCGGTGATGATCTGGTAGTCTCGGAATGCCAGACCGCGATCAAAATCCAAGTTGTTTTGAGCGCCGGGACTGATGCCATCGCCATCAAACACGGGATCACAAATGTCCGTTTCTTCCGCAGCCAAAGCAATGTCAAATGAATCCGTCCCTGAACACATGGTGAACAGAAATCCTCCACCCAAAATGAAATCACGGATATTGAGTGCCACGTTGCGTTTCATCACACTGACCTTCTCAAAGCCCAAGGTCCTTGCCATGCCTTCTTGTCGCTGAACTTCGTCTTGGTACCAGGCCGCACTGCGGTAGGATCTATAGAACTTTCCGTATTGGCCCGTAAAGTCCTCGTGGTGCAAATGGAGCCAGTCGTAAACAGGCAAAGTACCTGCCATAATCTCTGCATCGTAAACCACTTCGTAAGGGATTTCGGCATAGGTCAAGACCAAGGTCACAGCATCATCCCACGGCTGCTTTCCAGAAGGGCTGTAGACCGCTATTTTCGGAGCAACCTCCAATTTCACATGCTCTGTATTGGATTCTGGATCTGCTATTTGAAGCAAAATTTGGCTGGCTTGCACATCCGCTATCACTTGGTGGCTAATCCCTCGAATGACACATTCATTGACCGCAGAGGGCAAGTTGGGCAGCATAAAACTCCCTCCTCTGTAATTGAGTAACCACTCAATTTCCACTTCTTGCTCCAACAGCCAAAAGGCCAAACCATAGGCTTTCAAGTGATTGGATTGGCTATCATCCATGGGGATCAGCAGCTGCGAAGCCCGCATGCCCAAAGCGCCCCACAAACACGCTACCAAGAGCAGATAACGTCCTCCATTCCGCGTATTCATCATGGCCTCGAAGTTACAACCTTCCTTGGGTCGCCCCTATTCTATCTTCTCTTAGAACGGAGCCCCCTCTTCTCCTGAGTCATTCATCTTAGACTGGACAGTCATTGTCTGTTGATCCGACATGAAATCCGAATTGGGACGCAAGCCATCCTGGTGTTCCCCGCGATCAAATACCGGGTTCGCAAACGTGTCGTAATTGGTGAATTTCGCCAATCGTTGTATGAATCTCATCTTCACGGTGGCCAATGCGCCGTGCCGGTGCTTGGCCAGAATCAACTCGCCCAGTCCTGCGGTATCAATTCCATCAGGGTGTTCCGTCAATCCGTAATATTCCGCTCGGTAAATAAAGGCCACGATGTCCGCATCTTGCTCAATCGCACCCGATTCACGCAAATCTGAAAGGATAGGGCGTTTATCTCCTCCCCGTGTTTCCACCATTCGCGAGAGCTGGGACAAAGCAATAATGGGGATGTCCAATTCCTTCGCAATGCTCTTAATCGATCGCGAAATGCTGGAAATTTCTTGCTCGCGATTGCCCGTAGAAGAGCCCGCTGACATCAATTGCAGGTAATCAATGATCACCATTTCGATACCCGCTGTTGATTTCAAACGACGGCATTTTGCGCGCAACTCAAAAATACTCAATGCCGGAGTGTCATCGATGAAGAGCGGTGCTTCTGACAGCTTGCCAATGCGTTCGTGCAATTGAGTGTACTCGTGTGCCGCGAGGCTGCCTTTTCGAAATTTGTCTGAACTGATCTCCGTCTCCGCAGAAATCAATCGTTGCACCAATTGCACCGCTGACATCTCCAAAGAGAATACCGCCACGGGCGTTTTGTAATCGACCGCAACATTGCGGGCCATGGTCAAAACGAAGGCCGTCTTGCCCATACCCGGTCGGGCAGCGAGTACAATCATATCAGACCTTTGGAATCCTCCGGTCAATTTATCCAAATCAGCAAACCCCGTGGGCACACCGCTCATCCCTCCCTCTTGGTTTCGCGCATTGTCGATGTCCTCCAGTGCTTTCCGCATGATGGTGCTCATCGACTCATAGCTTTTGCGAATGTTGCCTTGAGCAACTTCGAACAATTGGGTTTCCGCCTCATCGAGCAAGTCCAATACATCCGTAGTCTCTTCAAATGCTTTTTGGGTAATCCGGGCGGACACGCGAATCAATTCGCGTTGGATGTACTTCTGCGCAACAATGCGAGCGTGTGCTTCAATGTTGGCCGTGCTCGCAACACGTGCCGTCAACTGAGCGACGGCTTGAGCACCTCCAACCTGCTGTAGATTGCCACTTTTTCGCAACGTTTCCGTCACTGTCAGCAAGTCGACGGGTTCAGAGGCGTTAAACAAATCAACGATGGCGGTGTAGATGTGCTGATGAGCCAATCGATAGAAGCTTTCGGGCTTCAGGACGTCAATCACGGAATTCACCGCAGTTTGTTCCATCATCATGGCTCCCAAAACAGCCTCTTCGAGCTGCAACGCCTGAGGCTGCAACTTACCGAGCACTTCGTGGGCAGGCACAGCACTGGATGTTCGGGATCGACCTCGAGCGGTCGGAGTATCGGCGGGATTGTATTCGTTCATGGCAATTGGGGGTGTGAAGGTAACCACCTCCAATCGGTTTTCACGGAACGTAATTCACAACGCATCGACAACGTTTCCAACATCGCACAAAGGCCTGTAAATTCGCGCTATGAACAAATCCAAAACCGGGTTGCAACGCCTTCAATGGTTGGCCTTTCTTTCCGTTGTTTTGACGTTGACATCCTGCATCAACCGAGACAAGACGCCTCCTTCCGTATCCATCATCAATCCCATTTATGATGGAAGTGACCAGTCCTTTGGAGAGATTTTTTTTGTTCAGTTCATCGCGGATGATGACCGCGATGAGGGTGGGATTTGGCGTGTCGAATTGCGTTCAGAAAACGGCGTCAATGTATTGACATCTCAATCAGGGCTTTGGCAGGGACAAACAACAGACACGCTGGTGGTTCCCTTTTTATTGAACGCCCCTCAATGGAACACGAGCACCATGACCTTGGCCGTTGTGGTGGATGATGCTGCAGGCAATCGCGCAGCAGCCTTTCAAGATTTTAATTACACCGGATCTGATGATATCCCCGAAACAGCCGTTGCCCTCACACAAGAGCTCGATGGCTCATCTCAATTAATTGTGCGATCGAATCCCAATGAAGTGCCCACTGTATTCTCCAATCTTCCGCTCAGTCACTCATTGGCCATCCAGCAAAACGTCATCGCGTTAGGGCACGTAGAAGAAGCAACGGTGTTGCTGCTAGATCCCCTCACAGGTCAATCTGTGGGCTCGTGGACCGATGCGACTACCGAAGGGGCTGAACCGCTCATTCGCAGAGTCCATCCCCTTGAAATTCAAACAGGCTTCTTGGTCGTTCACGCGGGGGGGCTGGTGGCGTTGTCCACTTCTGGACTGCTTTTGTTTGAGCGGTTTACTGAAGCGCCGTGGAGTCCGGTCGACGCCGTTTTCTCAGGCAATCAGCTCGTCATTTGGGAACGCAACAATGCCACCCAGAATGACCGTTTGCGTTCATGGAACTATGCAACTGGTGCAGCGGGACCGATCATCGCATTGCCATTTAATGTGCAAGGTATAGGTGCTGTCGACTCCCACACATCCGACGCTCCGGGAGGGTTGGTTTTGATCAGCGAAACGCAAGGCTTGACACTGAGCGAACCGAGCACGGGACAACTCGACGATTTATGTCCGCTGATCGGCGCAGGTAATTTGTCGGGCAGTCACGCAACAACCAGAGGAGAGTCAAATGGCTACGTCATTTTTGAGCGTGGAGACGATGTTTGCAAACAGGTTGTAGGCGACGTGTCTAGTGGCAGTCAATGGCCTGTTTCCGGGACCTTGTTGTGCACGAGACCTGGCCCTGAATCTACCGTTTGGCTCGCCGCAAGCTCCACTGGAACAGAACACGAAGTTTGGAGCTGGCACTCCAGCAGTGACACGCCAGAATTGGTTTGGACTGATCTCCCTGTGAACACGGTAGACATCGGTTTTGTTATGATTCCTTAAATCCGGCATTTTTAGATCAGGGCGTCATTTCAAAACCAACACAGCAACCTAAATTTGTTCACGCTTCCCAACAATGTTTGGGGTCAACTT
>TARA_B110000503_G_scaffold143496_1_pt1 | contig 10367 bp, 8 predicted proteins | sample TARA_B110000503 | Tara Oceans TARA_B110000503 (sample SAMEA4397472) | marine metagenome | biome: Polar Biome; feature: [SRF] surface water layer (ENVO:00010504); material: water (ENVO:00002006), including particulate matter (ENVO:01000060) such as... | depth 5 m
GACAAACGTTAAGTTTTCAAAATGAGCAAGCGCATGCGGCTAAGTGTCATTATTCCGACATTGAATGAAGCGCACAATATTTCTGAGTTGCTACCTTTTTTGCAAACGGAATTGAAAGGTGTTAATCATGAAGTAATTGTGGTAGATGGCTTTAGTACTGATCAAACTGCTCTAATTGCAACGAATTTAGATGCTATTGTTTTAACAAGTAATAAAAAGTGCAGAGCACAACAAATGAACGAGGGAGCAGCTACAGCAACTGGTGAAATTTTATATTTTGTGCATGCCGATAGCATACCTCCAAATGGGTTTTTAGGTGATATTTTTCAAGCTTTAGTGGAAGGATTTGATATGGGTTGCTTTCGTTTCAAGTTCGATTCATCAAATTGGTTGTTGAAAATTAATTCGTTCTTTACTAGATTCGACCGCGAAATGTTTCGGGGAGGGGATCAAACGTTGTTTGTTAAAAATATAGATTTTAAAACTTTAGGAGGTTATGATGCCAGTTTGAGAATCATGGAAGAGTATGATTTTTTAAGAAAAGCGAGGCAAGAACTCAAGTTTAAAATTATTCCAAAAGACGTAATCGTTTCTGCACGGAAATATGAAGAAAATAGCTATTTTAGAGTCAACGTTGCCAATCTTGTTGTTTTTACCTCTTACAAATGGGGTGTTTCACAAGTTCGGCTATTGAAATTATATAAGAGATTAATAAAATACCCAAAACCTGAAGCATTAGAATGAGTAAAGTAGGAGTTATAACAGGAGCGTCTTCGGGAATTGGTCAAGCTTTAACAGTTCAGCTATCCAATAGCTATTCAATATTATATATTTGTGGGCGGAAGTTAGAAAGTTTGCAAAAGACTATAGATTTATGTTCCGGTAAAAGTGCGGAGCTTATTCCTATTGTAATGGACTTAAACGACAAAGTTTCGATTAAAAAAGCGGCCTCTGAAATCTTAGATCAAGATGCTGAGATTCATCTTTTGGTGAACAATGCCGGACAAAGTCAGCGTTCCTTAGTAAAAGATACAAGTGAAGAATTAGAAGCCATGATTATGCAGATTAACTATTTCGGACAGGTTCAACTTACCAAGTTATTATTGCCTGTTTTGCAAAAAGCTCATGGTAGTAGAATTTTGATTACTTCGAGCATTGTTGGTAAATTCGGATATCCGCTAAGGTCCACATACAGTGCGTCAAAACACGCATTGCACGGTTTTTTTGAAAGTTTACGCTTTGAAGAAAAGAAAAATGGCATTTTTGTACAGTTCTTAGTAATTGGTAGAGTGCAAACCCAAGTTTCGGTAAATGCTTTAACGGCAGGTGGGGAAACCTATGGGAAAATGGACAAAGGACAAGCGGGAGGCATTACTGCTGAGGCTTGTGCAAAGAAAATAGAGGACGCACTTCAATCAAATCGGAAGGAAGTTTTGATTGGAGGCAAAGAATTATTAATGGTAAAATTCAAAAAGTACCTTCCCTTTTTGTTTTATAAAATAGCAGAAAAAGAAAGCAACCATGTTTGATTATAACATTTCAGGAATACAGCAAGTAGGAATCGGTGTTGCCGATGCGGATAAAGCATTTGCTTGGTATGGGAAACATTTTGGAATGGATTTACCCATTTTTAGCGATGAAGCTGAGGCAAAATTAATGATTGATTACACGGGAAACGAAGTGCACAAGCGGAAAGCTATTTTAGCCATGAATTTGCAAGGTGGCGGTGGTTTTGAAATCTGGCAATTCACATCTCGTAAAGGTCAGCCAAGAAAGCAAGAAACGAAAGAAGGCGATTTAGGAATTACACACATCCACATCAGAACCTATGATGCAGAAAAAGCATTGCAGTACTTCAAGAAATTAGAGGACATCACTCTATCAGAAATTAAGGTGAATGAAATGAACCGCAAGTGGTTTGAATTGAAAGATCCTTTCGGAAACTTATTCAAGCTCATTGAAGACGATTACTGTTTTATGAAAACAGGTGCCTTAACCGGTGGAGCAATGGGAGTGACCATTGGTGTTTCAAACATTGAAAAGAGTAGAGAAGTTTACCAAAAAGGCATGCAGTATGATACTCTTGCAGCTACAGGAGAAAGTGGAACATTTAAAAACGTTTGGTTGAAACCGAGCAATAACAAAGTATCTGCTTTTAGTCAATTGTTGGGGCCAACGCAGCTGGAGTTAGTGTGTGATACAGCAGGCGGGAGAGAACAAATATTTAGAGATCGTTTTTGGGGAGATTTAGGTTTTATTCATGTTTGTTTCGATGTGCAGCGAATGCATCAATTGAGAGAATACGCAAAAACGCTGAACCATCCGTTTACAGTGGATAGCGAAAATAGTTTTGATATGGGGGAAGCCGCAGGACAGTTTGCTTACATTGAAGACAATGACAAAACCTTAATTGAACTGGTTGAAACACACAAAGTTCCAATTATGAAGAAACTAGGCTGGTATATTAATGTGAAAAACAAGAAAGTACAAAAACCATTGCCAAAACTTATCTTCAAAGCGCTAAGCTTGAATCGGGTAAAGTAAAGCGGTTAAGTATTTGGGGCTAACCCTTCGGTTCGTCTGATTTTGTAGATCTGTTTGAGCAACTGCTGAAGTTCTTGAAACTTTCCAATTTCTTTTTTTAATCGAGTTAAACGATAAGCTGCAGCAACATAGTGTGCTTTTTCATAATACCGTAAGTAGAATCTAACGCACCAATACATGGCAATTGGAAGCATAAAAGCCCAAGGAGTAAATTTCAAAACAACCACAGTAAGAATAATGGACCACACAATCCATAAAATGGTTCCCAAGGCAAGTCGAACCGAGGCGTAAAATTCGTCTAACTTAACTTTCTTTTGAGTGATACTTTTTGCAAGCACGAATGGTAAAAAGTTAATAACGAATGCAAGGATTGCGAAAGGCGCTGAAATGATTAGAAGGACAACATCTTTAATAGAGACTCCAACATTCGATTTTAATTTTCTAAAATTTAGCTTGTTATTTTTTAAAATATCAAATGCACTGTGAACGACAGAACTTAGGTTTTTAAGACACTCGTTATTTTCTTGAGCTACCTTTGAAATGTGATCAGCGATTAATATTTTTCGGTTCAAAGAATTTTGCTCAAAGCAACTGTCAAGCTCTGCCAAAGCTTTGTAAACCATGTAGTTTTCGTCTTCGACTTGTACAGTATGTTCTGCTAACTCTTTGTGCAATACTTTGTTTAGAATTTCGAATGCACTATTCTCATTCATTTCAAAATTTTCTTGATAATCTAGAATGTATTGAACTTGACCAACTCCAATATTCACTTTACTTCTGAAATCCTTTGGTCGGTCATAGTTTAGACTTAACGGAACAATAGCACAATTCAGTTTGAAGTTATTCTTTTTTGCAAAACCGAAAGCAATTCTAGCGAGTCCCTTTTTCAAAGGACGGATCTTAAAATCAATTAAACTTATTCCTTCAATAAAGATCAAAATAGCTCCTCCTTGTTCCAAAATGCCATGGCACTCTCTAAACGTATCATCATTCCGACTCAAACTTTTAGGGCCCTCTTGCAACCTGTAGATGGGAATTAAATTAAGATTTCTTAAAATTTTGTCAGCCCACTTCGCACTAAAGACATCAGATCGAGCTAAAAAATGCAACGGTCGATCAATAAGACAAGCAATAATAATCGCGTCTAAAAAGGAATTTGGATGGGTTGCAGCTATCATGCAAGCTCCTTCTTTAGGAATCCTTTTTAATCCAATCCCTTTTATTTCAAGGTAGTGAGCAGCTAAACTACTCCGCATTAAAAATTGTAAAAGGCGGTAAAGCATAAAGGCTTAAAATTTGTAATAGTTGTAATCGCTGTCGGCGAAATTATACATCTTAACTTCATCGATGTACACGTTTTCTTTTTTTGGATTCCAAAAGTAAATAACAACTTCATCACTTGGTAATAAGTTATCAGGTTTTTCGAAAACATATATAAATTGGTACCACTCATTTTTTGAATAGTACGGTTTTACATTTGTTCCTCTCCAGAATATAGATGAGTCGGCTCTGTTTACATTAAAAACTAAACTCATGTCTACCGGGCCTGCACTATTCAGTTGAGCGGAGATGGTCAAATACCTATTGTTTTCATCTACTAGGTCGCCGAGTGTATCTCTGTAGGTTAGAGCGTAGGGAGTTTCTTTTGTCTGGTGAAAAGCGATGCTATCGGAGTAAAATACACTGTCTTGTAATAACGCTTTATTAATTTCCCATTTTGAATCGTTCAGGTAGCTCGTCTGAAAATTGGTTTTTCGCTTCATATTGCCTTTTGCGTATACAATCACATCTGAATTAAAATAGCGTTCATGAAAATAAATGACTGGATATTTTTGCTTTGCAAATTCGTGAATTTCCGGAGGGACGACCAAGTTTGCATAAGCAATCAAAACATATTCTTTGGTGCTGTTCTGGATAAGATCTCTGAGATTAGCAATGGTCACAGCGTCGCCAATAGTTTTGATGTTGTACTCAAAAGCGGAGTCCATTTTCGAAGTATAATATTCCAAGTAAAAAGGATTGCTAGCATTGGCAATGCTGAGTACATTTTCGTTGCCTAACTCTTTGGTAATTCTTACACTGTTTTCAGCTGAGCTTTTAAAGTTGGCAAAGGGTTTCTTGGTATATATTTGATTTTCTGCTATCAGCGAATAGCTTCCTACTAACAATAGGATTGAACTTAAGGCAACAATTAATTTTGGATTTGCTTTTTTACTGATTTGAGCTGCAATAATGAGTAAAAGAAAGGGAGATACAAAAATGAGCACAGAAAATTGAAGAATAGGGGCTTTATGTATGGAGTAATAATAAGCAATGAAGAAACAGGAGAAGAATACAAAGGAAGCTACCAGTGTAGGTTTCCAATCTATTTTTAGTCCTTTTTTAACTCCAATAATTACAAGTGTTGCCAACAAGGTAATTTGAAAAATATACGACCCTTGAAAGAAATAAAGGAGAAATCGTTTTAAATAACCGGGCTCCGGTATAGGTAACCAGGATACACCTCCAATACTCAAGTGGTTCAGCGTAATCGGAAGGTGAGGTAAATAAAGCAAGACAATAGCTAGAGCGAATAGAAAGTATGCTTTTATGTTTTTTTTGTTCCAATATATACTGGCCGATAAGTAAATTAGAAATACGGCTAACGCTGCTATGTAGTGAGTTAAGCTAGCTAATAGCCCGAATAAGATAATTCCCAGAACATTGCTTTTGATTGTTGTTGACTTAAGGTATCTGAATAGATAAAAAGAGAAAGCAACCACAAAAAACAGACCTGCAGTATACGGCCTAGCGATTTGAGCGTAAAGCACAAAAAGGTAATTGGGAACAAACAAAGCTAAACCGATTAACGCAGCATTTTTATTCAGCCACACAGCTAGTAAACGATAGAAATAAATGCATGATCCTAAACTTATTAAGACGAAAGGAAGCCGAATGGTAAATGCTGAGTTTCCGAACAAGTGAACCCAATAATATTCAAAAATTTGAATGAGAGCAGGATGTCCATCTACCCATATACCTTTGTCAACTAATTCAGAAAATGAGCTAAAATTCGTTCTTGAAAGCGCGCTTAATTCATCGTTAGATAAAGACCAGTCGCTAAATCCATAAAAACGGAGCGTTGCTCCAATTAAAATGAAAATAGCTGCAGTATAATCTCTTATTTCAAACTTCTGAAACACGATTATCTTCTTTGTCTTACTGCTTCATATAAAATAATTCCAGCTGATACAGAAACGTTTAATGATTCAATTTCCCCTAGCATTGGAATGGCAACAGTTTTATCTGCTCCTTTTAAAATGTGTGAAGTAATTCCATTGTCCTCAGATCCCATCACTATTGCAGTTGGCACCGTGTAGTCAACATCGTAAAGCATGTCTTCTGTTTTTTCAGTACAAGCTACAATTTGAACGCCCGAACTTTGAAGGTCTTCCATTACCGCAGTTAAATCCCGTTCTCGGCAAATATTTACTTTTAATAGTGCTCCTGCAGAACGTTTAATGGCTTCAGAATTTACTTGAGCGGATCCCTTTACTGGGATAATAATACCATCTACTCCTGTGCATTCTGCAGTTCTGCAAATAGCTCCAAAATTCCCAACATCACTGATGTGGTCCAGAATTAAAAGTAAAGGGACTTTTCCCAACTCGTATGCTTTTGCCAAAACTTCTTGGTAGGGTTGAAACTCTACTGGGGAAAGATAGGCTACCACACCTTGATGTGGTTTTTTGCACATGTGGTTTAACCTTCCAAGAGGTAAGTTTTGAAAACTTACTTTATAGTCTTTCAACAACTTACGTAGTTCAGTTACGTTAGGTCCTCTCAAATCTGATTGTACTAGTACCTTGTCAATGTCCTTGTTGTCTTTAATTGCCTCCATAACAGGATGCATTCCAAAAATGTAATTTTCTTTGCTCATTTAATCTATTTTACCTTGTCTCCACAAGTCTACCTGACGGTACCAATTGTTTTTATAATCTGAATTTCTTACCATTTCATAGTGGTTGGAAATGTTTGAACTCTCAGTTTTGTAGAATCTGAATTGCACCGAAAGCACATTGTTTTCCTCTCCGTATAACCAAACTTCATTTTCTGCATTTTTACGAATCAAATTTGGTATACCATATATAATGTAGATGATACCCCTGTCGGTTTTCCAACCTTCTTTGTAACTCGTAAAAAATTGATTAGCGATTTCTATTCTGTAGTAATACTCTTTTAACAACTCTTTCGAGTTCGCCTCATTTTTTCCCAATTTCAACCAAAAAGCATCTAATCCCTTTTTAGGATTTACAGCTGCTTTTAAATTTTTGTATTCCGTGCTTGTGCTAATGTAGCGAATAGGATCAATAAATTCGGTAATTTGATTTAATTTAGGGAATGTAGTGCCGAAAAAGAAAATGTGATTGTAAAGGCCTGAATCATTTTTTGCTATAAATCTATTGTAAGCAGCAGGGTTCTCTAATTCGAAAAAGTCATTGCTAAATGAAAAGGAATAACGGTCATCAGCATTTACTCGTAACTCAGAATCCATAGGCCTAGCAAAAGGAGGTGGCGTCATGTTAAAACTCTTTTCGCTTTTCTCCATTATAAAATCATCGGTAACAACTAAGCTGCTTTTTTGAATATTCAATTTAGAAGAAATACTTCTTTGATCAAATAGCACTTGTTCACCATTTAGATAGTTAAAATATTGGTTATTAACATTCTCTCTTTTGTCTACTTCTAAAATATTAATGACATTAAAGTCCTTGTTTTCATCTCTGAAGCGAACAGTAATCCAAGCGACTTCTCTTTTAGCAAATTTAAATCGGACAGCATTCTGCAATAGCTTGCGTTGTCCATTAGCGCCATAGTTGGCTAAGTTTTGTCCTCCACTGTCTAATACAATCGTTAAATCTCTATCCGCGAATAAAGTGTATTTCATTCTTATGTTGGCAGCTTTAGTAGAATCTCCTAAAATGCGTTCATATAAAATATCTCCAGAGTTTAATTCGCAAAACAGGGTGCTGGAGTCTTGAGAGTGATGAAAAATTTTATACTTAGGACTTATAATAACTTGATCTTCATCATAAAGGTAGCTGTAGTCATATTTAGTTACTTCATTGCTTGTATAACAAGAAGATAGAAATAGGAGCGCAGCGGAAATGAAAAAGTAAAATGAATTAGCTTTCATCGAGTAAATTACTTGGAATGGATTTGTTCGTTTTGGCACCTAACTCTTTTAATTGTTCTGCTCTTTTTACTAAATTCCCTCTACCTGAACCTAGTTTGTTGAAAGCTTCATTGTAATGATTTTGAGCACTCTTCAAAGATTTGTCTATGTTTTCCATATCTTTTAAGAAGCCAACAAATTTATCATACAAATTACCGGCTTTTTCTGCAATATCTTGCGCATTTTTTGTTTGTCTTTCATTTTTCCAAACCGAAGAAATTGTTCTAAGTGAAGCTAAAAGAGTGGTTGGGCTCACGAGAACTACTTTACGTTCCCACGCATAATTAAAAAGTTCAGAATCATGTTGAAGTGCAAGGCTAAATGCAGCTTCAATGGGCATGAATAGCAACACAAAGTCTGGGGACTGCAGCTTACTGGCGCTTTGATAGTTCTTTTTGTTTAACGTTTTAATGTGCGTTCTAATGCTTAGTAAATGAGACTTCATGCTGCTCTCTTTGACCATCACTTCAGAGCTCGAAATAAAACTCTCATATGCAACTAACGAAACTTTAGAGTCGATAATGAGGTGTTTGTTTTCAGGCAAGTTGACAATTACATCCGGCTGAATTCTTCTATCTTCAGCATTTGTATCGCTTACTTGGGTTAAATATTCCTCGCCTTTTTGCAGTCCGGAACTTTCCAAGATTCGCTCTAAAATCATTTCTCCCCAGTTGCCTTGTGTTTTGTTTTCGCCTTTCAAAGCCGTCGTTAGATTCTGTGCTTGAAGGTTTAGGGTGGTGTTCAGCTCTAATAGTTTCGAAAGTTCTGCTTTCAGATTCGTTCGTTCCTTTGTTTCGTCAATGTATTTCTTTTCTATGTTGTCTTCAAAACTTTTTATTTTTTCTTTGAGCGGTTGTAGCAGTTGTTGGAGTTCTTTTTGATGATGCTGAGAAAGTTCGTTCGCATTGTCTTTTAAAATTTTGTCGGCAATGAGCTGAAATTCCTTTTGAAACTTTTCCTGTAATTTTTCCAGTTCTTTTGTTTGATGTTCAAGTTTTTCCGACAAATTACTCAAGTTCGTTTCCGCTTGACTCAAATCTCTATTTAATTCAATCTTTTCTATTTCCCATTTTGCTGCCGACGCTTTGAATTTTTCCAACTCGTTGAGTAACATTTTTTCCTTTTGAGACGCAAGGGCAATATCCTGTTCTAAGGTTCCTTGTTGTTGTTTGAAGTAGTTCTGAAATTCATTGTTTTTTAACTTGTTCTTTTGAAGCATAAATAGGTACGTAATAATTACGCTCAGCAGAACCGCTATGATTAAAGTGATTATGAATGTGTTTTCGCTCAATTTTTATTGTTTAAAAGAAATTAATGAATCCGAAATGAATTTTCGCAGCCCTTAAGTCAACCGGGTTTCCGAATTGGCTACCAACGGCATAATTAAAAGTAAATATTCCCGCTTTAGTTTCAAAGCTAACACCTGCTCCAATGCCAAGAGGGGTGTCGTTAACATATGCAATGCCGGTAGTGTTGTTTTCATACAAACCATAATCAGAAAAAATAGAGAAGAAGGAGTTTTGGTCTAAGAGAAATCGATATTCTAAGGTGAATATTGAATAGGTTGATGCACTGATTGATTCTTCGTCAAACCCTCGTAGCGTTCGTAAACCTCCAATTCTTATCAATTCATTTGCATACAGTCTTTCAGAATAAATCGAGGCGCTTCTATTGGCAATTTTTATGGTACTTCTTTGCGCAAAAGGAATGTAATACTCCAGTAAAATCCCACCCTTAAATTGGTTGGTTTTTAACTGAATGGAATCATAAAGCTCGGGTTTGTTTTGTTCTAAGACTCCAATTTTCTTAAGTTCTTTTCGTCCTGCCGAGAAGTTTAAGTTGATTAATAATCCATTTGTTGGGTTGTATTTATAATTTGTTTTATTTTTCACATAGGCTAATCCAAATGAATTAATCCGCACATCTCCTAATTCAGGAATTTGAATTGCATCTGCAAAATTGTTTCTTGAAAGTAAATTCGAGGTTTTATTTTCAACAAACAAACTGACAAAATCGCCTCGCTCCAATAGGTAATTTATACCAACTTTGGTCTCTATGTCCAAAAATGTAGTATCTCTTTTAAAAAGTCTAAAGTCCAAGGCTACTCCAAAAGGTGTTTTAAAGAGATAAGGATAGATGATGTCAACATTTAAATCTTGACTGTTACCTTTCAATTTTCTCCAATTTAATCCAAAGGTTTCGCCTCTTCTTATACCATTAATTAAATTCAAGTCAACATCACCGGTCAATTCAACTTTGCCCGTATTTTCGTTTGTTAATAGCCCAAGAACTCCATCAAATCTACTTGCTTTCTTTTCATCTAACCGCAGCACAATTTTAACTCCCTCTTCAAAGAACTGAATTTCAGGTTTTTCCGTCATTGTTACGAAGGGAATTTCACGTATTCGATCTTCAATAGTGCCGATTTTATTCTCTTGGTACAAGTCACTCTCATATAAACCAATGTAGTTTAATAGATACGTTTTGCCGATTTGAGAGTTGCCCAATACCTTTATACTGTCAATTTTATAAAGTTTGTTTTTTTCCAGAAACAATTGGGCAGATATTTGATTCTGATTGATGAACTCCACATCTTTTAATTGAATGG
>TARA_B110000503_G_scaffold52088_1_pt1 | contig 10365 bp, 6 predicted proteins | sample TARA_B110000503 | Tara Oceans TARA_B110000503 (sample SAMEA4397472) | marine metagenome | biome: Polar Biome; feature: [SRF] surface water layer (ENVO:00010504); material: water (ENVO:00002006), including particulate matter (ENVO:01000060) such as... | depth 5 m
AAAGCTATCCTTCCAAGATTGTCTAGAGAAGCCCGAAACACCATTACTATTGAAAACGACGAGAACAGCTGGGGACTCGACGCAAGCCTAGAACTAGAAAAAGATGTCGCATTGGTTGTCGACATTCATCACCATTGGGTACGCACAGGAGAGTACATTGATTCAACTGATGACAGAATTAAACGTGTTATTGATAGTTGGCGTGGTGTGCGTCCTGCTATGCATTATAGCTCTAGCCGTGAAGATTTGCTCACTGATCATAACACAGAAGTTCAACCATCTATGGGACAACTTCTTGAGCACGGATACAAAAAACAAAAACTAAGAGCGCACAGTGATTATATGTGGAACACCGCATGTAACAAGTGGGTATTGAGTTTTTGGGATAACTTTGATATTATGGTTGAAGCAAAATGTAAAAATCTTGCCAGCAAACAACTTTATTCATTAACAGAGGAAGCTCTAGCAGCATAAATACAGTATGAGTTATATTAATAGTATGTATGGGCGTAAAAACGCTCCACAAAAAACAGTAGTAGAAAAGAATCCTAACAGAGTTCTCGGCGGGCTAAAAGGTGCTGGCGTGGACGCATATACTATGCTAGGCGAAGATGGACAAGAAAAACATGTTCCTACAAAGGCATATGTACAGGGCCTAGAAGAAAAACTACGTAATCTTGAATCAGTAGTTAACGAACAATCCAAACAAATTAGGAGATTATCAAATGATCAAAAAATGGATCGCCAAGCGTTTAGCAGAACGCAGTAGTATTGATGGCGCAGTAATGATTGCTGCTGGAGCAGCAGTCGTTGTATTTTCACCGTTTGCTAAACTGATCGCTTATGGTGCTATTGCGTATGGCGCATATACTATCTGGCGTAAAGACTAGTACTTGTTAATAGGCAAGCTACTACTAGCAGTCATATTCCAAACTTTTTTACGTTCAACACCTTTACGTTGAGCAAACTTTTTACTATCGCAGTTATTGCAAACATGAAAATAGTTATTGCTTAAACGCTTTGGATCCATGTTGCCACGATCGCGTGTAAATTCGGTATCACAGTTATCGCAACGCATAATTACCATAGTTTTTTTACGATTGTACGTATGCTGTTTGCCAAGTTTGCTACAACGCATATGCCAAGTATCGATGAGATATTCTTTTATAAACATAACTATATTTAGCATTAAGATTATAAAAATAAAAAATAAATACATATAACAAAGGAACAATAAATGACTATTTGTACACTAACAGAATCAGCAAAGCAACAAATTGACAAATTATGTAAAGATAATGCGTGTTATGCAATCAGTTTAAATCTCAAAGGCGGCGGATGTGCTGGTTTTGAATACGACTGGGGGACCATAGCACATCCTAGTGATTTAGAACCAAGCGACGAAATTGTACACACTGAAAGCAATGGAAGATTTGTCATTAGTTCTACAAGTATAATGTTCCTAATAGGAACTGAAGTTGACTACGTTAGTAGTTTAACAGGAAGCAATTTTGAAATTAAAAACCCTAACGCAAAAAGCAGTTGTGGATGTGGTGTTAGTGTAAATTTTAATATGGACGAATTAGTACCACAATGATAATGGAGTTATAGAATGGCAAAAGAAGAAGTTGATATCGGCATTGAAGGCAATGACGGCACAGGCGATAGTATTCGCGAAAGTTTTAAAAAGGTAAATCAAAACTTTACCGAATTGTACGCTGTATTCGGCTTAGGTGGCACGATTGCTTTTAAAAGTTTAGATGACGTTCCAAGTACATATTTAGGTAACGAATCTGCTATTCCTGCTATTAAAACTGATGCTACTGGTGTAGGATTTTATAAGTTTGTAAGTGACAGTGGTGCCAATAACAATACTAAAACAGCCGGCGTTGAAACAAACAACAGCGTGTTTTTAGAGTTTGATGATGTAGATCCTGCTACTCCAAACGAAAGTGGTACATTAAAAATAACTATTGTTGATCCACATGTTAATAGAGATCCAGATCCAAACTTTACTGCTCCGTTGAACGCAGAAGCAGTAATGGCATATAGTAACACTATTAATACTAAGTTAAGAAATGTCGGTGCTGGTGATACTATTGCTAATCTAGTAGCAAATTGGAATACTACACACTCTGGTGCTGCCTCTATTACTGAAGCTAACGTGGTTATTAGTAGGGGTTACGCAGACGATCGTTATGTAAACGTAGCAGGCGATACAATGTCTGGTGCGCTAAGTGTTCCGTCAAGTGCTGCAGGAACACAAGTACCACAAACACAAGAAGTCATTACAAGAGCAGGTAGTGTTACTAACCGTACGATGTTAGATACTCTTTATCTAGCAGATCACCCAAGCCCGCTTGAAGGATTTGGACAACCAAACGGAAGTGACGATTTACAAGCAGTTACAAAGCTGTATGTTGATACACAAGGATACGCTAGTACAACTAACTTATTTGTTAGTACGCAAGGTGATGACAGTCAATCTGTTACACCTCCAGGTCAAGAAGGACGCAGTTTCAACTATGCGTACAGATCTATTAACGCAGCAATGACTCGTGCTACTGAAATTATTGCGGCAACACCATACGAACCTGGACCATATGTACAAACTATCACACATACTGAAAATGCTACAAACAGTGTCATTAATACAATAAGCGGTGTTGTTTCTCCATTATCAACCAGTACTGCTGCGGCAGCGTTAGTTGACAGTAATATAGTCACTATCAAACAAGCTGTACTAACTTATATTAATACAACATATCCTAATTTAGTATACAACGAAGATATCTGTGCTAGAGATGTTGGCTTAATATTAGACAGTGTAAAATTAGACGTACAAGCTGGTGCGTCAGCTAACTATCTATCACGATGGGCAGGTATAAGATACAATGCCAATCCGAGCGCGGTTAAAGCAAAAACATTACAGTATGAAGCTACAGCAGATGGTATCGATCAAGCTAGAGATTTAATATTACAGGTATTTGCTGACGCCAATACTGCTACTCCGGGAACTGTTGATACTGCTGTTATCAATGCTTACAATGCTCGTATGAACGAGATATTAGAATACATTGACAGTGATCCAACAAACGACAATCCATTAGTAACTGGTAATAGTTATGTGTTTGAAATTTCAAACGGTGGTAATGCTGCTGTGGATCAAGGTGTTGAAGGAAACAAAGACCTTATCGAAGGCAAAGTTATTCGTGGTAGAACATCGGGTGCTCTGGGTGTTATAGTTGACTATATACGAGCATTTAGTGGATCGACTGATAAAATTACAGTTGACTTGTTAGAACCTAAAGAATTTATTGCCGGTGAAGAATTAGAATACGGTAACAGAACTCGCAGTAACCAAATTACTGTATTTGTTGAAACAGGTATTTACTACGAACATATGCCTATTAAACTTCCTGAAAACGTAAGTATTAAGGGCGACGAGTTTAGACGTTGTGTTATTCGTCCAAAACCGGGTGTATCACAATCACGTTGGGCAAACGCATACTTCTATAGAGATATTAATGTTGACGGACTGATCGCAGCTCAATCACCAATTAGTACAATTGGAAGCATAGGCGCAGCTGATGCTGCTCGTGTTGCCGGAACATACAGTGTAACTGATTATGCTACAACTGGCATTGGCGAAGGTGCTACATTTAGTGTGGTTGTTGACGGAAGTGGCGCTGCGACTGTTACAGTAGTCGATGTTGGCGATGGCTTTATTGTTGGTGAAACAATTACAATTGATGATAGCGATCTAGGAACCGGTGGTGGTGCTAACTTAACATTTAACATTACTGCTACAGGCGGCGGATATCACTTTACACATCCGATCAATACAGAACAAGGCAAATACGGTTATCATTACCTAACAGATTCGGGTAACCCTGTAAGTGTATCAAGTTTTGGAGCAACTAATCCAGGTGATTTTTATGATGCTGCTAAACTTATTGAAAAGAACAAAGCATTTATTACCGAAGAAGTAATTGAATACATTGCTGCGACATATCCGTCGTTATCTTATAATGAAACAAAATGTCGTAGAGATACCGGGTTAGTTCTTGATGGCATTGTTAATGACTTTAAAGTAGGCGGCCGTGAAGTAACACTTACAAATCAAGGTGCTTATTATGGTGCTACTGGTGTAGAAGCAGAAACTGAACAAGCATTGGCTTATATTAAGACTATTGCTGCGAATGTTCTTGCTAACAATTCGTTATCGCCATTCACAGCATTAGGTGCTGTATCTCAAGTGTTTGATATTGCTCTAACAGCAGAAGCTGGAAGTAGTACGCAACTTGATGAATTAGTTGATTGTGTTACATATGCATTTGACCCTGCTTGGAACCCTCCACTGAACAACAGCGAAATGGATGTGTTCCTGTGTAATGACGGTACTATTGTTAGAAATATGACACTACAAAGACACGGCGGATTTATGATGGTACTTGACCCAGAAGGTCAAATCTTAACAAGATCACCATATTGCCAAACAGGCGCTAGTTTTTCACAATCAAAAGGTACAAAACGTAGTTTTGCTGGCGGTATGTTTATGGACGGCTATGCCGGTAACATGCCAGCAACTATTACTGCTAAAGCCAGTTCTTATCGTTTAACTATTCAATCACCTGCCGGCGAAGGCTTGTATGTAAGAAGACCCCCTACACCGTTTCCTTTCTTCTTAAACGGAGCAAGATATACAGTTAATACAATTACAAATTACAATCAAGCTACCGGTAGTTGTGATGTTATTCTAGATGAAACCAGTAACCCTGCTGCTACACTTACATATAATATTACTGCTGCCACTAGAACAAATCCTGTTGTAATTACAACTGACGTAGCGCATGGTAGAACAAACGGTGACATAGTTACTATTGTTGCTGTTGCTGGTATGACACAGCTTAATGGTAACAACTACTACGTTAGTGTTGTTGACAGTACAAGTTTTAGTTTATATTCGGATGCTGGATTAACAATCGCAGTTGACGGAACATCATTTAACACTTATACAGGTGCCGGTGTTGTTAAACTAATTGGCAGTGGCAGTGGATACCTAGGTGGCACCGGTGTTAGCATATTCCTACAAAGTGGCGGCAACAGAAGTATGTTGTCAAATGACTTTACACAAGTTAACGACCTTGGATATGGTGCTATCGCAACAAACAACGCTCTGTCAGAACTTGTTAGTATGTTTACATACTATTGCTATACAGGATACTTAGCACTTAAAGGATCAAACATTCGTTCACTGGGTGGTAACAACAGTTATGGTTTCTACGGTCTAGTTTCTGAAGGCAGTGATCCAGACGAAGTTGCTACAGATGTTACACTTGCTACCAACATGGTATTTGCTGGGAAGACATTTAAAGCAAGCCATATTATTAAGTTCAGTAGTGCTGTTCCAGGAAGTGTACTAGTCGGCGAAACAATTAGTCAAGAGATTACAGGTGCAACTGCCGTTGTAAGTTTCTTTATGAATGGTCGCAAAGATGTATACTGTCATACAATTGATGGTAACTGGAATACCAGTGATCAGGCATATGGCGATGATAGTACTACATTGTTGGGTGTTCCTACAGTGGTTGATAATATTGCTAAGAGTGCCAATGTAAACAGTCTGTTTATGTATGCTTACGATTTAACTGGATTGCCAACCAACGTTTCAGAAGTTGAAATACTACACGACAGTGGGTTGTATCAACCTTACGAAATTACAAATGCTTCGCAAGAAAACTTTATACTTGATAGCTTCTTAGAAGTAAATGATACTATCGGCGCAACTTATACTGGTAGTAGCCCAGAAACTACTAAAGCAACATTTACTATTACCAAAGACCGTAGAAGCGGATATGGTGTAGTTGTTGAATTTGGTGGGCTTGGCTATGCTGCCGGCGAAACATTCTTAGTTGACGGTGCTGATCTAAATGGTGTATCAAGTACAAATGATGCTACAATTACTATTACTACAGTAGTCGGTGGTGTTATAACAGCAGCATCTATTTCGGGTACACCATTATACGATGACAATACACCGGTACTTGATGGACAGGTTTGGAGATTCAACTACGGTACTGGTATTGAAGGTACTGCTAGTAACGGTCTACAAGAAGAAACGCTACACGATACAAACTTGGTTATTAGACAAAAACAAAACTTCTTATTCGACGGTGTGAACAGTCTACCAACACGTCCAAGTACTGCGGTTGTGTTTACTGATGATACAAGCTCATATACTTATAGAAGTATTGCGTTTACTAAAACTATCACAGATGGTTATCTAGCAAGTGCTAATCAAAGTGTTATTACATTCGATGCTAACTTTAGATACATTGATTTAACAACCAGTCAAGACCATTTAGTAATAGCTGAAAACAGCAGTACACTAGCAGTTAGACCTGGTTATACAGACATTATTACTGATGCTACACCAAGTGGAGCAAAACACTTAGGCGAATTAGTAGGCGATAGATTCATTGCTATTAATACACTAGACAACGTTGAGCAAGGTCGTTTAGCCGAAGGCGAAGTAATGATGGGATGGGGAGGCAAAGATTATATAATCGAGGCGTATTCTGAATACACATATACTCCCGCAGTAGGGGCGGCAGTAATTATTGGTGTTCTACAAATTAGTGACATAGTCAACACCGACGTTAACTGGCCCGCTACAGCAAGTGGTCTTGCTGCGGGGTTATTAAACGCAGCAGGTATAACATTAAAAGGCGGTCTTATCTCAGGCGAAGCAGCACAGATTACTGTTAACATCAGTACTACTCGTGCTACTGGGCACGATATGCTTGACATCGGTGTAGGCGGATACAACACTGCTAACTATCCAGAAAGAGTATACGGTGCTCCGTATGGCTTACAAGCAGTGAGTACAAGTGACGCAATTGACAGTACTGGTAATGCCAGTGCTGCCCAAGTACAAGAACGCAACAAAGGACGTGTGTTTGCTGTACTAACTGACCAAGACGGCTTCTTCCGTGTAGGACGTTTCTTTACAGTTGACCAGGGTACTGGTAGTGTTACATTCAACGCTGCTCTTGTTCTTACAAACATTGACGGTATTGGTTTCAAACGTGGTGTTCGTGTTAATGAATTCTCAGCAGATGATACATTTACAGATCCTAAAGGTGACGCAGTGCCAACACAAACTGCTGTTGAAGGATATCTTGATGCTAGACTTGGCATGGATAGAAATGGTTCAACCGCTGTAACAAATATCGGCCCAGGTGTAATGTCATTAGGCGGCCCAGGGTTCGCAGAAACTCCAATGGTTGGCAACATGAACTTAGGAAGTAATCGTATTACTAACCTTGTTCCTAATATTGCTTCAGCAAGTGATGCTGCTACAATTGGATATGTTGATAGTAAAACTGATCAACTAAATGATATTGGAGACGTTACACTTGAATCAACTATATCACCAGCAGACGTATTAATATTCACTGGCACATTCCAGGAATCAGAAAATGCCAACATCATAGGTGACATAGCATTTACTCGTAGTAACCCTAATGAAATAACAGCAAGTATTAGTAGTGGTGTTATTGTTGATAACGACGTTAGTACAACTGCTGATATTGGACAAGGTAAGTTGCTGATGAATTTAGCAACTGCTACAGCGAGTGCGCCAACTGGAACTGCTGCTGCAAAACAAGGCGCAAGCGGCTTAACAAGTTTTGATAGTGCTAACTTTGAAATCACTGATGGATGGGTTGGCATTAAAGCAGGCGGCGTTTCAAATGGCGAACTAGCAAACAGCACTATTACACTGGGTACTACAGCGGTGTCGTTAGGCGGCACAGTATCTACACTAGCAGGTGTTAGCGGTATTACATTTACCAGTGGTGGCATCACCGGACCTGCTGGAATTACTCACACTGGCAACATTTTAGGTGGTGTTAACAGTGGAGCGGATAACGGTCAAACTGTAGGTAGTGCTGCTAATCAATATAATGCTATGTGGGCAACTGTTTTCCATGGTACTGCTACTGAAGCACTATATGCCGACTTAGCAGAAAACTATTTAGGCGATGCAGAATACGATCCGGGTACAGTATTGATACTTGGCGGTGAACAAGAAGTTACTGTAACTGATAAGAAAGGCGATCGTAGAATTGCCGGTGTTGTATCAACTAACCCTGCTCATTTAATGAACAGCGCATTAGTAGGCGATCATGTTGTAGCATTAGCATTACAAGGTCGTGTGCCATGTAAAGTTATTGGTAAGGTTGCTAAAGGCGACTTGCTTGTAACCAGTGCGGTGCCAGGATATGCTATTGTAGATAACGATCCAAAAGTTGGAACAGTTATTGGTAAAGCAGTAGGAACAAAAGACGACATGGACAGAGGTGTTGTCGAAGTAGTAGTAGGAAGAGTATAATGGCACAGCTAACAATTAATACAGGTACAGAAGCAAATACCGGAGGGGGTGACCCCCTCCGTACTGCTTTTACAAAAGTTAATGATAACTTTACAGATGTTTATGCTAAGTTAGTAGCACTCGAAGACGGCACTGTTGTTACAAGTATAAACGGTAGTGTATTTGCTGAAGATAGCACATTGTTAGTTGACGGTATAAATGCTAAAGTTGTTGGCCCTGTTGATACAACTATTGTTATTGGGGGGAATGTTCAGTTAGACAATACTGGAATTACAACTGTAGACAGTACAGAGCTTGTTATAAACAATGATACAAGAATTTTAAGCGGACTAACCATTGATAACGAGTTATCAGTGTTAAATGATTTAACACTGGGAGTTCATGCTTCCAACAACGACGATGTTGTTCCTCTTATTAAGATAGATAAATTTTATAATTCAATTCAGAATCAAATACCACCTACAAATATTGTTGATGGTGCTGTTGTTCAGACAGTTTATTCTAAAAGAATAAGTAGATTTACAAGCGGCGGTGAAATTTTATTAACATTGCTTAGTCAAGATCGAGACTTAAACTCAGGAGTTGACTATTTTGTTACTAAGAAATTCTTATTTTCGTATCCTGGATCTACAGGCGAATTTCGTGTAATAGAAATAGGATCTATCGACAATCCTGATAGCACAGCTAATCAGATATTTACAAGTTTATCTGTACGTACTCGGTTAGATGGAACGGCGTTGTTTTTAGAAATTATAATCACGGCTCCAGATAATGGTTTAGACTTTATAAGAGCAGTTGGACAAATAACATATACTAGTATTCCGCTGTTCCTTACTGTGTCTGGATACTAAATATACAAAACAATAGGATGTAAAGAATGGCAAATAGATTTCCACTAATAGTAGATGTCGAGGATGGTAATAAACTTAAAGAAATACCAGAGGGCGATAGCTTAAATTTCAGCAGTGTTGGCATTGCCAACTTGACTAGTCTTAGTGTAACAGGCGCTCTAAGTGGTAGTAGTTTATCAAGTAGCGGAACACTAAGTGTTACCGGTAACTCTATTATCGGCGGCACTTTAGCAGTTGGTAGTACATTAAGTGCTACTGGCGCTATAACCGGAGCAAGTTTAGATGTTACCGGAACTGTGGATGCTAATAACTTTACTGTAAACGGTGCTGCTTTAAGTACTATACAAGTACAAAGTGATTGGATTGTTGGAGACGTTAATAGCCCAGCTTTTATTAAAAACAAACCAAACATTACTGTTATTGCCGAACTTAACGATATCGGGGACGTTTTTGTTTCTGATGCGGTATTAGGCGATGTATTAACCTGGGACGGAGCAAGTTGGCAAGCAACTCCGGCTGCTGGCGGTACACAACTAACAGACTTTAGTGTTGTAAATAATCCAGCAAGTGGTACTGGTAGCCTTGGTTATAACGAAGGATCTGGTGTATTTACATATACTCCTCCGGTTGTTTTTACAGCAGTAAGTCAACTTACAAACGACAGCGGATTTACTACATTGGCTGCTGTTGACTCACAGGGGTATTTACAAACCAGTGATGTTTTAAGTACTGGACGTATCACTACAAGTATTGCTACTGGACAGGTTACTATTGGATTTAGCGATACTGGACTTTTAACAACTATAACTGTTAGCGGCAATCTCAGCGGCGACGGAACTGGTGCCAGTCCAATTGTGTTAAATGACAATATCAGTCTTGGAATTGTTAATGCTACTAGCGCCGTAACTCCAAGCACATTTAAAGATGTTGGATTAGATAACTTAACTGTAGGGTTAACAATAGCCAGTACAAACGGTAACTTTACAACAACCAATGGAAATATTGTTGCTACAAACGGGAATGTCACTGCTGGAGCAACTGTGCAAGGTGCCGATGTAACCGGTACAGTAAGTGTAAATACTCCGGCTCTTAAAAATACTGCTGGCAACTTGTCTT
>TARA_B110000503_G_scaffold14540_1_pt1 | contig 10358 bp, 6 predicted proteins | sample TARA_B110000503 | Tara Oceans TARA_B110000503 (sample SAMEA4397472) | marine metagenome | biome: Polar Biome; feature: [SRF] surface water layer (ENVO:00010504); material: water (ENVO:00002006), including particulate matter (ENVO:01000060) such as... | depth 5 m
AGAGGGGATCTTCCAACCCATTGGGCTACTGACTTAATGCCTTCAATTGCCATTATCTTTTCCGTGACTAAATTCCCAATCCTAATAGACTCTTTTTCTGAGGTGCCAGGTAGGGCTGTCATGTGCATAATAAAATGACCCTCGTGAAGCGCCGGGATAAATTGTGTCTTAAAAAATGGAAGGAGTGATAAACCTAGAGTGATCACAAGTATTGATGTAAAAATAATGACATTAGATTTTTTTTCAATCGCCCTAAGAAATTTTTCGTAATAGTTTTTGATTACTTTAATCAGTGGTGAGTCTTCTGATTTCAATTCAGAATTTCCAAGTAACAAGAATGACAGGGCAGGGGTGACAGTTAATGCGACAAATAATGATGCGATGATGGATGATATGTAAGCAATTCCAAGTGGGCCAAAAAGCTTTCCAGCAACCCCCGACAATGAAAGTAATGGCATAAAGACTAATACAATGATGATTGTTGCAAATACAACAGACTTTCTCACTTCCATTGAGGCATCAAATACAACTTGATAAACAGGCTTCGGTTTAGCTTCAAGTTTATTTTTTCTTAAGCGTCTAAATATGTTTTCCACATCAATAATTGCATCATCCACAACCTCTCCTAATGCAATCGCAAGGCCACTCAATACCATTACATTTAAACCCATGCCAAAATAATTCATTACTGAAATGGCGGACATTAATGATAATGGAATTGCAATTGCCGATATAAAAGCTGTTTTCAGATTAAATAGAAAAATATAAAGAATTGTAATGACTAGAATTGCCCCAACAATAATGTCAAACCTTAAACCATTAATTGATGCATCAATAAAATTTGCTGGCTTAAATAGGTCGGGAAATAATTTGGTTTCATTTTTTTCAAGAAGGGGCTTTATTGAATCCAATGCACTTTCTAAATCTTGAGTTAGCTTATATGTGTTTGACCCTAACTGCCCTTGCACTGAGAGGTAAACTCCTGGCTCCCCATTAATTGAGACGGCACTAATTGATGGGGCATACCCTTCTTTTACATCAGCCACGTCTTTAATTTGAACAGCTTTATTATTGATATTGTTAACAGTCGCAAATCCTAGGTCCTCAATTGTTTTGGTTTGCCCTTCAGCATTTATAATAATTCGCTGGTTATCATTCTCAATATAACCACTTCCCTGAATAGAGGATGATCGCTTAATGGCTTCTCGAATTTGTTGTATTGTTACCTGGTGTCGATATAATTTTTTTGGGTCTATCTCAACATGGAATTGCTTTATTAATCCTCCAAATCTATTTACATCTGCGACACCAGAAACAGACATAAGCTGAGGAATAATAATTGTCTCAGCAATCGTCCTTAATTCAGACAAGCTTTTTGAGGTGGAAGTTATACCTATACCTAGCACACTTGATGCAGAAGATGTTAGTGGGGTGATGATAGGAATAATCTCGCGGGGCAGCAAATTGGAAAGTGTAGATAATCGCTCTGAAATGGATTGTCTGTTCATTAATATATCTGTGGAGTCGTCAAAGATCACAGTAACAACCGAAAGTCCTGGTATAGACTGAGACCTGATCTGCTTAATTCCGATTGTTCCAGAAATCGAATTCTCGATAGGTTTACTTACTAACGCCTCAACGAGCTCAGCAGAAAACCCTGGCGATTCAGTTTGAATGATAACTTGTGTGGGGGAAAACTCGGGAAACACGTTGAGCGGGCTATGTCTTATCTTAAAGGTAGCATAAAGTAAAATAATCAATGCGAACCCAATGACGACCCCTGGGAATCGAATTGAAAAACGGATTAATGCCGCCATCATCTAGCTCAATCCTCGTTTTCGTTTTTTATTTGGTATTTAAACTCTTCTGAAAGTAACAGTTGAGACCCTTCAGTTACGATCATATCGCCAGCATTAAAATTACCTTCCTCAATAATCCAGCCATCACCTGATTCAACGATTCCACCCAATGACTTTCTTGTGTATTCATTAGCATCTTTGGAGTAGATATAAGCCCACGGAATACCGTTACTCCATACAACTGTATTTTTTGGAATAAATAAGAAACTTTTCTCGTTGGATGAAGCAGTCTCGTGACCTGTAAACTTTTCACCTGTCACAATCTGGCTATTATGGACGAGATAATAAAAGCTACGACCTGATAGATTTTTATCTACCTCAGGCACCTCAGAAAAATATTTGCCCTCGTAATTTTTTTCTGACTCGACTGTAGATGACAAATTAACTATTTTGGGAGCCCCACTCTTTATCTGCTCAGGAGAAAATGTAACTTTTATTAGCTTATTTTTTCCTGAGAGAATCATAGTCAACACACCATTACTTTGCCTATTAAATTGAGCGGTAAATACTTCCCCCCATTCATTTTGGATAGTAGCCATGATATTGGACCTATCATTTTCCAGCGCCTCAACCTCATTTTGGAGGATAGCAAGCTCGATTTTTTTTTCGCGCACCACCCCATCTGAAACATTTTTATTGTCTTCATTTAAAATAATCAATCTATCCAATTGATCTTTTGAACCAGCCAGACTTACCTTAAGCCGATTCAATTTATTATTTGCTGCTGTTAGATTAGAGTTAAGCTCTATTAATGGTTTGATATTTATTGACTCCCCGTAAAAGAGAGAGTCATTAGCGTAGCTTGTTTTCTTTATTTCCTCATACTTGATGTTGCTATTTATCTCAACAGCCTTTGGAAGCTGGATTACCGACAAGCCATCGTCATGTTTTGTATAATCAACAAAGACATTTTCATCGTCACCGATATCATCTGAAATAATTTCATCTTTTCCAATAACTATGATGACCCAAATCAAACACATGATAGCAATCGACTGTATAACAATGATAATAATTGACTTATTCTTCATTAATAAAATAGGCCTTATAAGTGATAATAGGTTTTTGCATTATTCGCTCCGCATCTAAACCTGTGTAAATTAAATTATATAGTGCTTTGTGATATTTTTTGTCTACCTCATAGAGCTTTGCTAGCTCAAGCTCCAAATCGAGGCGGTCCATATAGCCTTTTTCAAATTGCTCCTGCAGTTGCTTGGTTAATCTATTCTTGGCTTCGAGTAATGTTTCTGTATGGTCGAGCGCATTTTTTTTATTTTCAAATGCAGGAAGTAGTTGCTCGGCCTGGTTCAGAAGCTCGAGTTGATAGGCATAAATTTTATTTGCCCCTAGCGCGCGAATTTTTTCTGCTTTATTAATTAGCATTATATTTTTTTCCGATGAAGTAATAGCTGAGTCTATTCCAAGGCTCCAAATGTAATTGCCTAGGTCGTAGGTGTAAGCTGGAGTAAATGTATAGTCTGGGTACTGTTTTGCAATTGCATACTTGAGTTCAGATTCTGTAATCGCATAATCTGCTAATAGCTTTCTCAGGCTTAAGCTGTTCAAAGTAGCTGCACGCTTTATTTCGTTAATCTTTGTCTTCTCGGTAAATGTCTCAGCAGAACGTTTCAGTGAATTTTTAATCTTGTCTGCGTTTATTGGGAGCAGATTGAATTTCTCAAGAGTCATTCCAGTATGAGTTGCTAATTTTTGTTTTAGTTCTTCTTGAGCAGCCTGGAGCGCTGTAAGGGCTTGGTATGAAGAGCTCATCGCCAACGCAAGCCTATCTATATCTATTTGTGAGGCAATTCCCAAATCAAATCTTTTCTTCACCATAAGGAATATTGATTGTCTAACCTGAACCTCTTTCTTTTGAGTAATAATTAAGTCGTGGTTTTCAATATAGTTTATTAGAGTCTCTAAGAGTTGGCTTTTACTTTCTGTGGCTTTAATTTGAAAGGATAGAAGAGCAGACTGCGTTTTATTAAAAGCAATTTCATGCCGTATTAATTTTTTATCTGCTGACTCAAAGGTAAATGAAAATCCTGCCCCATAGATATTTTGTGATATCTCCTGACTGCTATCGCCTCTACCAATATTGACACCGAGTGAGGTCGAAGGACTCAGCGCTGCAATGCCTTCTTCTGCTTGAATAATATCCCATTCAGACTTTGCGGTCCGAAGTTCCCTATTAAAGAATAGCTGGGCAAGGATCAGCTCGTCTAACCCCCATTGCTGAATGGGGAGGTCTTCTTTCAAATAACCGTTCTTAATTAGGTGTTCATTAAAAGTGTCGTTTTCGGTATCTGCGACATTGAGCGTGTCATTTATATTTTCAACGTCTAATTTAGACTCCCTGTACTCAAGAAAACTACAACCATGAAGTAAGAATAAAAACGATATCGCAATTGAAATTACGGTAATATTTTTAATAGAATTGAATGACATTAATGGATTTTTTCTCAATAGGTACAAGTAATTTATTTATTACCTCAATTCTAAATGAATAGAAGCCTATTAGGAGAAAATATGATTGAATTATTCCTTTCGAAAGAGGACTAAGCTGATATAATATCCGCTTTGATTTTTATTGCGAGAGTGGCGGAATTGGTAGACGCACTGGATTTAGGTTCCAGCGCCGCAAGGCGTGAGAGTTCGAGTCTCTCTTCTCGCACCATTATTTACTAGGAAATACATATGGCTGAGGCAGTTGAAAAAATAAACAATATCGAGCGTCGTGTAAAGGTCACTGTACCTGTCGCACCCCTTGAAACTCAAATTAATGAGAGATTTATACAGCTCACGAAAACCGCGAGAGTCCAAGGATTCCGTCCTGGTAAGGTCCCCCTTAAAATTGTTCAACAACAATACGGCGACGATGTTAAATCAGAGATTTATACGAAAGCAATTGAGATACGATTTGGTGAGTTTGTTGAAAAAAATAACCTTCGTGTTGCTGGAATGCCAAATATAGAGCACCAACCCTTAAACAAAGTAAGTGGGGATTTTGAATTTACTGCTACCTTTGAAGTTTTCCCAGAGTTTAAAATTACCGATATAAAAAAATTAAAAATTAGCCAATATGAAACCCCGGTAAAACCAGACGATGTCAAAAAAACAATCGACGTCCTTGTAAAACAAAGGACAACCTTCAATAAAGTCGACAGGGCGTCCAAATTAGGTGACCGCATCAAAGTCCAATTAAAATCATTTATCGAGAATAAAGAGGCTGAGTCAACAGGCGAGGAGTCTTTAGAGATAGTTTTGGGCGATACTAACCGAATAAAAGAGTTTGATGAGCAATTGGTAGGCTTAAAATCCGATGTGGAAAAATCATTCGACATTAAGTACCCAAAGAATCATGAACCGAAAGAGCTTTCAAACAAGACAGTCAGCTACCAGGTTAAAGTAATAGAAGTTCAGGAGCCTCAAATACCGAAGGTGGACGAAGATTTTGCAAAGAAATTAGGTGTTGTGGATGGCGATATAAAAAAAATGGACGAAGACATCAAGGCCTCCCTTGTACAAGAGGTTGATAGAAGAATCAAAGAAAATTTAAAGGCGCAAGTATTTAAATCCCTAGTAGACTCGCACGAGATTGATCTTCCAAAGTCATTGATAGGATTGGAAATCAATCGACTCGGTGAAATGACTTTCCAGAACCTTCAGCGCCAAGGCGCTGACATGAAGTCAGTTAAGTTAGAGCCTGCAATGTTTGAGGAAAGAGCAAAGGTAACATGTAAGTTAAGAATGATTCTAGGAAGTATAGTGGATGAAAATAAACTAGAGGCAACAACAGACCAAATCAGAGCAAAAGTTGACGAGTTCTCTATGAACTACGATGACTCAGAGCAGGCAGCCAAATGGTTTTATGAGGATCCAAAAAGATTGGATGAGCCTAGAGCCTTAGCCACCGAAGATAATGTTGTGGCATGGGTTATGTCCTCTTGCAAAGTAGAGAAGAAGGCCCTTGATTTTGATAAATTGATGGCAGCTCAGTTTGATGAATAAATCAAAGATAGAATCTATCAGTCATTTCTCTCCAAATAATTTGGGTTATATACCCATGGTTATTGAGCAAAGCGGAAGAGGGGAAAGGGCTTATGATATTTATTCCAGACTTCTTAAGGAGCGAGTAATTTTCTTAGTGGGGCCTGTAGATGATATGACGGCGAATGTAATCGTCGCACAACTGTTGTTTCTGGAAGCTGAAAATCCTGACAAGGATATTTCTTTGTATATTAATTCTCCAGGTGGATCTGTAACAGCAGGTATGGCAATCTACGACACCATGCAATTTATAAAGCCAGATGTAAGTACACTGTGTATTGGTCAAGCAGCAAGCATGGGTGCACTTCTCCTCACAGCAGGTCAGAAAAATAAAAGATTTTGTTTGCCAAATTCAAGAGTCATGATTCATCAGCCATTAGGCGGCTTTCAAGGGCAAGCATCTGACATAGAAATTCACGCTAAAGAGATATTGTTTCTTAAAAACAAATTAAACCAAATATTATCAGACCACACAGGCAAGCCCATTGAGAAGATCGCTGAGGATACTGACAGAGATAATTTTATGAGTGCCGCTGATGCTGTGAAATATGGCATGGTTGACCAGGTCATTTCAAATCGCGCTGAAGTAAAATAGGAACCCTATGTCCGATAAAGACAAAGAAAAGTCATTGTTTTGTTCATTCTGCGGAAAAAATCAATCTGAAGTAAAAAAATTAATTGCGGGCCCATCCATATTTATTTGTGATGAGTGCGTTGATTTATGTAATGACATCATCATAGAAGAAACCTTGCCCTCAGTAGATGTTGTGCCAAGCAAACGATCCCTCCTTACCCCCAAAGAGCTATACCAAAAGCTAGAGGAGCATGTAATCGGCCAATCAGACGCTAAAAAAAGCTTATCTGTAGCGGTCTACAATCATTACAAGAGGCTTGAAGAGACATTGCTAGACGACGAGCTCTCTGACATCAAGATTGCAAAAAGCAATATATTATTTATTGGACCTACCGGATCAGGTAAAACCTTGCTTGCTCAGACATTAGCTGATCTCCTAGAAGTTCCATTTGTTATGGCAGACGCAACAACGCTGACCGAGGCTGGTTATGTTGGCGAAGACGTAGAAAATATTATGCAAAAACTGCTTCAAAAGTGTGACTACGACATTGATAAAGCACAAAAGGGTATCGTTTACATTGATGAGGTCGATAAAATATCAAGAAAGACAGACAATCCTTCGATCACAAGAGACGTTTCAGGTGAAGGGGTTCAGCAAGCGTTACTTAAGTTAATTGAGGGAACAGTGGCTTCTGTGCCACCACAAGGCGGTAGAAAGCATCCTAATCAAGAGTTTGTTCAGATTGATACCACCAACATTCTATTCATTTGCGGTGGGGCTTTTGACGGGCTAGAAAAAATAATTAAGGGTAGAACTGAGAAAAGCAGCATTGGTTTCGGTGCTGAGGTTCAAGGGAAAAACGACCTGCGAACTATTGGCGACCTACTCAAAAATGTTGAATCTGAAGATCTAATTAAATTTGGCCTCATTCCAGAGTTTATTGGAAGACTTCCTGTGATAACAACCTTAGAATCGCTTAGCAAAGAAGCGCTGATAAGGATATTAGTCGAACCTAAAAATGCACTGGTTAAGCAATATAAAAAACTATTTAAGCTAGAGGGTGTTGAACTTGAGTTTCGTGAAGACGCCTTAGAAGCAATCGCTATTAAAGCCATCGAAAGGAAGTCAGGGGCGAGAGGCCTTAGGTCAATTATCGAGGTAACATTAAAGGAAATAATGTTCGAGCTTCCTGATATGGAGAATCTAGTTAAAGTCGTTATTGATAAAGGCGTTATTATGGGGTCAACCCAACCCTACTTTATTTACGCTGACAAAGAAAAAAAAGAAAATACCAACTAGCAACCTTGTTTTTTTTTAAAACAACCCCATAATTAAATTCTATTCAACTGATACAATAAAATCATGCCTGAAAAAAATATGAACAAACTTCCTATGCTTCCATTAAGAGATGTTGTGGTTTATCCGCAGCTCGTAATTCCATTGTTTGTGGGACGAGAAAAATCAATTAATGCAATAGAAAGGGCTAATGAGGGAGACAAAAAAATTCTCCTTGTTGCCCAAAAGTCTGCAGGCAAAGACGAACCTAATATTAAAGACTTATATACTATTGGCACTGTAGCAACAATATTGCAGATGTTGAAACTGCCTGACGGTACTGTTAAGGTCCTGGTAGAAGGTCTTGATCGCGCTGAAATTGACACCTTCTACGAAGGCGATGATTACTGGTCAGCAGAATATCGAACTGTTCCTGTAAAAGAGCGTAAAGACAAAAAAACAATGGCCTTTATGCGGTCGGTATTTTCTCAGTTTGACCAATACGTAAAACTTAATAAAAAAATTCCTCCAGAAATATTAACTTCCCTAACCTCGATCACAGAACCTGGAAGGCTCGCAGATTCAATTGCAGCAAACCTAACATTGAAATTATCTGAGAAACAAAAAATTCTTGAATGCTTTGATATTAAAGATAGATTAGATTTGCTATTAAATATCATGGAGTCAGAGATTGATATTCTTCAGGTTGAAAAAAGGATACGTGGCAGAGTTAAGAGGCAGATGGAGAAATCTCAGAGAGAGTACTACTTAAACGAACAGGTAAAGGCCATCCAAAAAGAGCTGGGTGAGCAAGATGAGAATGCGGACCTAGAAGAGCTCGAAGCTAAGATAAGTGATGCAAAAATGTCCACTGAAGCTCAAGAAAAGTGTTTCTCAGAGCTTAAAAAATTAAAACTAATGTCACCTATGTCTGCTGAAGCATCAGTAGTTAGGACATACATTGAAACATTGGTTAATTTGCCATGGAATGAAGCTACCAATATTAATGAAAATTTAAACAGTGCCGAAGAGTCACTCGAGTCTGATCACTACGGACTTGAAAAAGTTAAAGAAAGAATTATCGAGTATTTGGCCGTCCAAAATAGAGTGGGTAAACTCAAGGCCCCAATACTATGCTTGGTAGGACCACCAGGGGTTGGGAAGACATCACTCGGGCAAAGCATTGCAAAATCAGTGAACCGAAAATTCATCAGGATGGCTCTAGGGGGCGTAAGAGATGAGGCGGAGATTCGTGGCCACAGACGTACATACATTGGATCCATGCCTGGTAAAATTTTACAGAGCATGACCAAGGTTGGGGTTAAGAACCCACTATTCTTGCTGGATGAAATTGACAAGATGGGACAAGACTTTCGAGGTGATCCGTCATCTGCACTTCTTGAGGTCTTAGACCCTGAACAAAACCATACATTTTCAGATCATTATGCCGAGATTGAATACGATCTTTCTGACGTCATGTTTGTTGCAACCGCTAACTCTATGAATATCCCTGAGCCACTCTTGGATCGAATGGAAATTATTAGGCTAGCCGGCTATACCGAACAAGAAAAAATTAACATCGCAAAAAAATACCTAATTCCTAAGCAATTAAAGACACACGGGCTTAAGGGAACGGAATTAAATATCTCCGATAGGGCCGTTAAAGACATTGTTCAATACTACACAAGAGAGGCTGGAGTAAGAAAACTCGAGCAAGAAATTGCTAAAATATGCCGAAAAGTTGTAAAAACTTTGTCAGTCAATAAGAAGATTAAAAAAATTCTAGTAAGCAATAGAAATATTGATGATTATCTCGGTGTAAGAATTTACGATATAGGGCTTGCATTCAAAAAGAACCAGGTAGGTCAAGTAACAGGGCTAGCATGGACCCAGGTTGGGGGAGAGCTACTCACTATTGAGGCTGTGGTTTTATCGGGCAAGGGTAAGACTATACTTACCGGAAAGCTTGGTGATGTCATGCAGGAATCCATTCATGCCGCAATGAGCGTAGTAAGGAGTAGGGCGGAAAAATTAGGTATTGAGGATACATTCCACGAGAAGAAGGATATCCATATTCACTTTCCTGAAGGTGCCACACCTAAAGATGGACCCAGCGCTGGCATTGGCATCACCACAGCTATTATCTCTGCTTTAACGATGATTCCAGTGGATGCTAATGTAGCCATGACTGGAGAAATTACATTACGAGGCGAAGTATTACCTATCGGCGGCCTAAAAGAAAAATTACTGGCTGCTCATAGGGGCAATATTAAGACAGTCATCATTCCTGAACAAAATGCCAAGGACCTAATTGAAATATCTGATGAGATAAAGGGTCAGCTTGAAATAATTCCAGTGAAATGGATTGACCAGGTTATTGAGATTGCATTAACTAAAATGCCAGGGAAAACCAAAGATAAACAGATTATTAAGCCCAAAAAATCGCCGTCCGATATCATGGGCATCGATAAATCAATAGCACACTAGTTTTTTCCCTTATTTACTAGCATTGTGAACAACATTATTGTAAAATGGCGAGCTCAAATTCTAGTGAATTTGGGTGCTTAGCTCAGTTGGTAGAGCGTCGCCCTTACAAGGC
>TARA_B110000503_G_scaffold135319_1_pt1 | contig 10353 bp, 9 predicted proteins | sample TARA_B110000503 | Tara Oceans TARA_B110000503 (sample SAMEA4397472) | marine metagenome | biome: Polar Biome; feature: [SRF] surface water layer (ENVO:00010504); material: water (ENVO:00002006), including particulate matter (ENVO:01000060) such as... | depth 5 m
GATTACAAATTGCATTGACCATGCAAAAACCATAGCAAACCTCATAAGAAGGAAAAAATTAAACTCTTTATAACGCAAAGCTGCGTATGGATCTTTTTTATTCATATACCTGTTGAATCATTAGAAAATGAATTCTCATTATGTTTTTTCTTAATTTTTATAATTACCTCTTTAGTTATTCATCAACTCGTAAATCTCGTAATCTTAATTGTAAACTAACATTACCATTCCATTCATTTTCATCGATTGAATAAACAGACTGAAATGGTTTTAAATTTTGAGTTAAGTTTAATTTATTCCCTAATCCAAAACCTATTGCTCCAATACCCTCAGAACTTTTGTGTTTAAGAAACAAACGAATATGTTCTGCGTCTTTTCCCATTGATTTACCATGACCCGTATCTGTAATATTTTGAGTTAAAAATAAAGGTTGCATATTTAATGGTCCAAACGGTTCAAATTGACTTAAAATTCGAACAAATTTCGGATTAATATCCGAAAAATCAATTACTGCATCAATAGAAATCTCTGGAATTAATAAATCGGGGTCAATGCTTTCTTGAACTGTCTTCTCAAAGGCTTTTTTAAAATTTTGATAATTTTCTTCTTTTAAAGTCATCCCAGCGGCATACATATGCCCGCCAAATTGTTCCAAATGTTGGGCACAAGATTCTAAAGCATTGTACACATCAAAATCTTTAACAGAGCGAGCCGAAGCTGCTAATTTATTTCCGCTTTTTGTAAAAACAATTGTAGGGCGATAATATTTTTCAATCAATCGTGAAGCAACAATTCCAATAACACCTTTGTGCCAATCTTCTTGATAAACTACTGTTGAAAACCCTATTTGTTCATGATTTTCTTCGATTTGAAGCAAGGCCTCTTTTGTTATCTTTTGATCTAAACCTCTTCTGTCCGTATTAAATTCTTCAATTTCTAATGCAAAATCGGTTGCTTGAACCAAATTGAATTCAGTTAACAATTGAACAGCATAATTTCCGTGTTTAATTCTTCCCGCAGCATTGATTCTTGGAGCCACAATGAAAACAACATCTGTTATTGTAAGTGTGTTTTTTTTTATGTTTTGAATTAAAGCCTGAATTCCGGGCCGTGGATTTGAATTGATTACTTCCAATCCAAATTTTGCCAAAACTCTATTTTCTCCTGTTATTGGAACTATATCAGCGGCAATTGCTGTGGCTACTAAATCTAAATATGGCAATAAATCTTGTATGGTTTGATTTCGATTTTTACCTAAAGCTTGAATCAGTTTAAAACCAACGCCACAGCCACATAATTCGTCATAAGGATACGAACAATCATCTCGTTTTGGATCTAAAACGGCAACTGCATTGGGTAAAATTTCTCCTGGTCGGTGATGATCACAAATGATAAAATCGATTCCTTTATTGTTTGCATAATCAATATGCTCTATAGATTTAATACCACAATCTAAAGCAATAATTAAAGCAATTTGATTGTCGTGGGCATAATCAATTCCTTTAAAAGAAATGCCATAGCCTTCATCATATCGATCAGGAATATAGGTATCAACATTAGGATAAAACGTTTTTAAAAAACTTGAAACTAATGAAACAGCGGTTGTTCCATCGACATCATAATCTCCAAAAACCAGAATATTTTCTTTGTTATTGATTGCTTTTTCAATACGAACTACGGCTTTATCCATATCTTTCATCAAATATGGATCATGTAAATCGTTTAAAGAAGGTCTGAAAAAAGTTTTAGCTTGTTCGAAGGTGTTAATGCCTCTTTGAACTAACAATGCAGCAATAACTTCATCTACTTGAAGTTCCTTTTGGAGTTGTTGAACTTTTTGTTTTTCTGGCTTAGATTTTAAGTTCCATCTCATTTTAATAAAATTAGAAGTTAGAATTCTGAATGTAACATTCAGTTTTAATGGCGTATATGATTGAAATGCAAATGTATAAATTATTTTAAATCAAAAACTAAGTATTTTTTTTTGAAGAGCATCTTTTTCAAAATGAATGCCTTCCCAACCAAATTTGATGAAATTTCTGATGTTTTGATGGTCATCGTCGTTAGGAGTTTCAACTACTTTGTGATAATGTTCTCCAAATAAAAATAAGGTATCAATAGCGCTTAATTTATTTAGTTTAGCAAATGAAAACACTTTGCAAGAACCGTTATTTGAATTTGCCTCGTTTGTAACACTTCCGTTTGTGAATTTTGTTGACATGAAATTATAAGAGGCATCAATTATTTCTAAAACATCTGAAAATTTAAGTGCCTCAGCTTGTTTTACTTTACTTATTAATTTTAAAACTGTCATTTTTTATATTTTATGAAAACTTGTTTTTACTGCTACTTTTGCAAACTGTCTGAACATTTCCATAACTCCACAGTATTTTTCAACAGATAAATCTACAGCTCTATTTAAGCGTTCTTCATTTAAATTAGATCCATAGAAATGAAATTCAAGCGTTACCTGATCATAAACCTTTGGATGCTCTTGGGTTAAACTAGCTGTTGTTTCAATTTTGAAATCATCTACCTCTAGTTTCATCTTTTCGATTAAGGATGCAACATCTAAACCTGAACAACCTGCTAAAGCGGACAACATTAAGGCTTTCGGTCTTAAACCGGCTCCTTCGCCTTGATTTTCTTCACCCGCATTAATTAATAAGGTTTCTCCACTAGGATTGGTGGATTCGAATTGCATTTTTCCTTTCCAAGTTGTAGTTATATTATGAATTGACATAGTGTAATTTTAAAATTTATTATCAAGTTATTGAACATGCTTTACATTGAATACTAAATATTATTGGAAGCCATATAATTAACAACCACAAAGAACATAAGACTATTAATTATTAAAATAAAAATTAGAACACCAATTTTCTTTTGAGCCACTATGTTTTTGTTTTTACTAACCCGCCAACAATTACAACTATTTCTCCTTTTGCAGGTTTAGCTTCAAAATATTTTAAAACTTCTTCGGCAGATCCTCGCTTGGTTTCTTCATGTAATTTTGATAATTCTCTTGAAACAGAAATAGGTCTCTCTGAACCAAAATATTGAATAAAATCGGCTAAAGTTTTATTTAATTTATGGGGTGAAACATAAAAGATCATCGTTCGTGTTTCGTTTTCTAAGGCTAAAAAACGCGTTTGTCTTCCTTTTTTATCGGGCAAAAACCCTTCAAAAACAAACTTATCATTAGGCAAGCCGCTGTTAACTAATGCGGGTACAAATGCAGTTGCGCCAGGCAAACATTCGACTTCAATGTTTTTTTCTACACAAGCCCTAGTTAATAAAAACCCTGGGTCAGAAATGGCTGGTGTTCCTGCATCACTAATTAAGGCAATCGTTTCTCCCGCTTCTAATCGTTTGATAATGTTTTCAACCGTTTTGTGTTCGTTATGCATGTGATGACTGTGCATGTGAGTAGTAATTTCGTAATGCTTCATCAGTTTTCCACTAGTACGTGTGTCTTCTGCCAAAATTAAATCAACTTCTTTTAAAACTTTTATAGCTCTAAAAGTCATGTCTTCAAGATTTCCAATGGGTGTGGGCACAAGGAATAATTTTCCCATTATATAAGTGTCTATTTAATTGAATTTTTTTTCAATAATTTCTATAAAACGCATTTCATATTCTTCTTGACCTATCCAATCGTTATAATCAGGTTTAACAAAGTCAGTGATAAAAGAAGTTGCTTCATCTAATGAATCAAATGTGTTTAATTGAGAAATTACACGGTTAAAATCATCTGAACTTCCAGCAAAAAGCTTCTTTTCAAAAGCAATTCTGTCGTTAAGCCCAAAATTTATTCCGCTTACTAATTTGTCATTAATTGACATTGTTTTTAGCTCTTGTTTTTCGTGTTCTTGAGGCGAACTAGCTAAAGACTGCTCTTTTGATTCAATTAGCGCTTCATTTTCATCTATAAAAAGCTCTAGTTCATCTTTTTTTTCTTCTACTCTAATGAATTCGGGTTCTGCATATGATTCCCCTATTAATTCTTCTAAAGTAAGTTGGCTTATTTGATTGACACTTTTTTCGTCGGTATTACTTATGTTTTGGTCTGTTATATTGCTAATACTCTCAGTGGCATCTTCTAGATCATTTTCTAATGATGCATCAGGCAATTCAAGTGCATTATCTTCTGAAGTTTTAAAATTAACAACTTGCACTTCATTGGCTTCTTCTATTGGTGAAGGTGTGTCGTTATTTTGAAACGTTTGAGTTGTATGGTCTTTAGGCTCTAAAGTTTCAACTTGAGTATGTGCAGACATTAGCCCAACTTTTTCTTCTAATTGTTCAGGAGAAATTTCATGTTTAAAATTTTCAAAATTTTCTTCATAAAATCTCAAAACCGTTAATTGTTGATATAATTTTTGAGCTTCTTGTTGTAAAACAATGGTTTCTGAACGGTTTTTAAGTTTTAAAACACGGTGTGCAATACTTATTAATTCGCTTTCTAGTTTTTTCTTCATAACTTTTTAGAATAGAATAGAGGTTGTAGATGATTTTTTGATAAATTTGTTACAGATTACAAAATTAAAAGAATTTAATATTAATCGTTCGAAATATACAAAATGTTTCTCGAAAACACCGTAAATCAACAAGAACAATTTGGTTGGATAGAAGTAATTTGTGGCTCTATGTTTTCTGGCAAAACAGAAGAGTTGATTAGGCGTCTCAAAAGAGCTCAATTTGCTAAACAAAAAGTTGAAATTTTTAAGCCCGCAATAGATACCCGTTATCACAATGAAATGGTAGTATCTCATGATGCAAATGAAATTCGCTCTACACCTGTTCCCGCTGCTGAAAACATAAGAATTTTAGCTCAAGGCTGTGACGTAGTAGGTATTGACGAGGCTCAATTCTTTGACGACGAAATTATAACCATTTGCAACGACCTTGCTAATAGCGGCATTCGCGTTATTGTGGCTGGTTTAGACATGGACTTTAAAGGAAATCCGTTTGGACCCATGCCTGCTTTAATGGCTACAGCTGAATATGTAACTAAAGTTCATGCGGTTTGTACACGAACGGGTAATTTAGCTAATTTTAGTTTTAGAAAATCTGAAAACGACAAATTAGTGATGCTTGGCGAAAACGAAGAGTATGAACCTTTGAGTAGAGCTGCTTACTTTAAGGCTATAAATGAAAACAAAGACAATAAAGAAACTTGACATTAACAATTCAAAATATAATTTCGGTTGTTGATGCAAAAATCAATACAAATCTTCCCGATCTAACTATCGATACCATTTCTATTGATAGTCGTTCCCTACAAAACAGCAATGGAACCCTTTTTTTTGCTTTAAAAGGGCACAACCATAATGGACATAATCATATTGAAGGATTAATTGAAAAAGGCGTTCGTTATTTTGTAGTAGAATTTATTCCTGAAAAACTAAAAAACAAGGCTTATTTTATTGTTGTAAACAACACCTTAAAGGCCTTACAAGAAACTGCGGTTTTTTACAGAACACTTTTTGACATTCCAACAATTGGCATAACAGGAAGTAATGGAAAAACGATAGTCAAAGAATGGCTAAATTTTTTACTAAATCGAGATTTTGTAGTTGTTAGAAGTCCTAAAAGTTTTAACTCGCAAGTGGGTGTTCCATTATCTGTTTTTGAATGCAATCAAAATCATACTTTAGCAATTTTTGAAGCAGGTATTTCCACAACAAATGAAATGGAAAATCTTCAAAAAATAATTCAACCAAAAATCGGACTTTTTACTCATTTAGGAAATGCTCATGAAGAAGGGTTTTCATCAGAAACAGAAAAAATTCAAGAAAAAATTAAACTTTTTAAAGGTTGTGAAATTGTAATTCTTCAAAAAAATGAAAAAGTAGAAAATTTACTGTCTATAAAAACATTAACGTGGAGTTTTTTTGATAAAACCGCAAGTGTTTATATAAAAAAAAGCGAGTTAAATAATGGTTTTACGTTACTTTCTATACATTATAATTCCATTTCATTTGCTGCAGAAGTTCCTTTTCAAGATGAAGCATCTTTAGCAAATGCAATGACATGCATTTGCACTTTATTGTATTTAAAGTATGAAACATCTGTAATTACAGAACGCATAAAAAATTTATATCCAATTGAACTGCGATTACAAGTTAAAAAAGGAATAAACAATTGTTCATTGATTGATGATTCATACTCATCTGATTATCAATCTTTAAAGATGGCTTTAGATTTTTTAGAGCAACAAAAATTACATCAAAAAAAGACTTTAGTACTTTCTGATATTTTTCAAAGTGGTTTACCCTTAAACGAATTGTATGAAAAAGTAACCTCATTAATTAAAAACAATAAAATTGATCGTTTAATTACGATTGGCGATACCATTGAAATTTATTTAAAAGATATTCCAAATATAATTTCATTTGGTTCTACACAAGAGTTTCTTCAACAATTTAATTTGAGTTCGTTTGAAAATGAGACCATTTTAATAAAAGGCGCACGTAGTTTTAATTTTGAAGAAATTGTAGTAATTCTTGAAGAAAAAAATCACGAAACGGTTTTAGAAATTAATTTAGATGCCATAAGCTATAACCTCAACTTTTACAAATCTAAATTAAACCCTGAAACCAAAATAATGGTAATGGTCAAAGCTTTTGGATACGGAAATGGGGGTTATGAAATTGCTAAATTATTAGAACATCATAAGGTTGATTATTTAGGTGTTGCATTTGCTGATGAAGGAATTGAATTGCGAAAAGCTGGAATAACAGTTCCAATAATGGTGCTAAATCCAGAAAACAGTAGTTTTAATGCCATGATTGCATATGATTTAGAACCCGAAATTTATTCGATTACGGGGCTAAATGCTTTTTTAAAAATTGCTCAACAACGCAATATTTCTAATTACCCTATTCACTTAAAAATGGATACAGGCATGCATCGCTTAGGTTTTCAAAATCAGGATATCGATGAATTAAAAATAGCATTAAAAAACAATAATTTTATTTTTGTAAAAAGTATATTTACCCACTTGGCGGCAAGTGATGATTTTACTTTTAAAGATTTTACCCTTAACCAAATTAAATTATTTGATCAATTTTACCTCAATATTATTGCTGTATTAAATCACAAACCGAGCAGACACATTTTAAACACTTCTGGAATATTTAATTATTCTGACCATCAAATGGAGATGGTTCGACTAGGAATTGGTTTATATGGCGTAGGCAATTCAGACGATGAAAACAAACATTTATTAAATGTAAGCACCTTAAAAAGTATCATTTCGCAAATAAGAACTGTTGAAGAAAAGGAGAGTATTGGCTACAGCCGAAAATTCATGGTCAAAAACAGAATGCAAGTAGCTACAATTCCTATAGGTTATGCCGATGGAATTAGAAGGGCGTGGGGAAATGAAAAAGGATACGTAGTAATAAATGATCAAAAAGCTTTAATTTTAGGAAACATTTGCATGGACATGTTGATGGTTGATGTAACACACATAAACTGCACTGCAGGAGATGAAGTTATCATTTTTGGCGAAAAACCACATGTAAAAGAAATAGCCGATGTGTCGTTAACCATTCCTTATGAGGTTTTTGTCGGAATTTCGCAAAGAGTAAAGCGCATATTTTATAAAAACTAAACCTTATTTTAATAATTTTTCTATTTTAGTATTTCATTTTTAATCAAAACTAACTAAAATTTATAAGATATGTTGAAAGAATTTAAGAATTTTATTATGACAGGAAACGTTATAGAGTTTGCTGTTGCAGTTATTTTAGCTGGCGCAATAGGAGCAGTTGTTAATAGTTTTGTTAACGACGTTATAATGCCAATTGTTGGTCATTTTGCAGGTGGATTAGATTTTGCTAGCTACAAAACCGTTTTAAGCTCAGAAGTAGTTGACGCTGCAGGAGTTGTTGTAACTGCCGAAAATGCTATTCGTTATGGAGCATGGATTAATACTATTGTTAGCCTTATTATTGTAGGGTTTGTATTATTCATGATTGTAAAAGCATACAACAAGTCTAAAAAAGCAGCAGAAGCAGCTGCACCAGCTGGTCCATCCCAAGAGGATTTATTAGCTGAAATTAGAGATTTATTAAAAAAATAAAAAATCTATTTATTAAAAAAATTTAAACCCTGATTATTATCAGGGTTTTTTATTTAAATACATTTTTTATTTCATATTATTTGATTGATACCGTTTTGCATTAGATGCAAATTTATAATTATTCTATAGTTTTTTGTTAAATATTAAAAAACGAATAAAATTCTTTGTTTAATTAATTACTTTTGTGTGTATAAATTTATTTTAAAATGAAAATAGCAGTTGTTGGTGCAACCGGTATGGTTGGAGAAGTCATGTTGCAAGTATTAAATGAAAGAAATTTTCCTGTTACGGAATTAATACCTGTGGCATCAGAAAAATCTGTTGGCAAACAAGTAAAATATAAAGAAAAAAGTTATTCGGTTGTAAACCTTCAAACAGCTATTGACATGCGGCCAGATATTGCTTTATTTTCTGCCGGTGGAGATATATCTTTAGAATGGGCCCAAAAATTTGCTGAAGCTGGAATAACCGTTATTGACAATTCTTCGGCTTGGAGAATGGATCAAACGAAAAAATTAATAGTTCCAGAAATTAATGCTTCAAGCTTAACAAAAGACGATAAAATTATTGCGAATCCTAATTGCTCGACTATTCAAATGGTATTGGCGTTAGCGCCCTTACATAATGCTTATAAGATTAAACGAATTGTGGTTTCTACGTATCAATCTATTACTGGAACTGGAGTAAAAGCCGTACAGCAGTTAGAAAGTGAATATGCAGGTATAAAAGGCGAAATGGCTTATAAATACCAAATTCACAGAAATGCTATTCCTCAATGTGATGTTTTTGAAGAAAACGGATATACAAAAGAAGAAATGAAATTGGTTCGTGAAACCCAAAAAATACTAAACGACAAAACTATTGCTGTTACTGCAACTGCTGTTCGCGTACCTATTGTTGGTGGCCATAGTGAGGCTGTAAATGTAGAATTTGAAAATGATTTTGAAGTTAACAATATTCGCTTAATTTTACATAATACCGATGGTGTTACTGTTCAAGATAACTTAGACACTTTTACCTATCCTATGCCTTTGTATGCACAAGGTAAAAATGATGTATTCGTAGGAAGAATTCGCAGAGATGAAAGCCAACCAAACACTTTAAACATGTGGATTGTTGCTGACAACTTACGCAAAGGAGCAGCCACAAACACGATTCAAATTGCAGAATACTTAATTGACCATAATTTAGTATAATACCTTGAAGAAAAAAATTGCAATAGTAAACCTCGGTTTAGTAATGGTGCTAATTTTTGCACTTTGCTATCAATCTTTACATGTTTTTTCTCATGCTAAATACAATGATTTTGACCTGGATTCTTCAAAGTCAAATAAAAACATTAGCCTTAAAATTGTTGAAAAACAACACTGTGCTGTTTGTGATTTCACCTTCGCCAGTTTCCTTTCTCCAGCATTTTTTACTTTTAAATTTATACCGTTTTATCAAACCCTAAGGCACCTAATTTCAATTCCTGAAAATGTAATTGCTTTTGGCGGAAGTCTTTACTCTTTAAGAGGACCCCCTTGTTTTATGTAATATCAGTTGTTTAGAATAATTCCTTATTCTTTTGTATGCTTTGTATTTAATACCTAGCAAAACCCCTAATTACTTAAAACTATCATAATGAAATATTTACATATTTGTGCTTTTATTTTTATCTCAACAATCACATACGGTCAAAATCATTTAAAAGGTAACATAAAAGCTGAAGACAAATCAAATTTAGAAAACGTTACTATTCAAATTCTTGGAACAAATTTATACACACAATCTGATGAAAACGGGAATTTTAAACTAAAAAATGTGCCCAAAGGCCCCCTTAAATTAGCCTTCTACCTATTGGGTTATGAATACAAAATTATCAAACAAAATACAACGAATCTAGATACTAGTATATCCATTATATTAATTAAAAAAGTACAACATTTAGATGAAGTTTTAGTTTCTGCTATTTTTAACAAAGTGCAAACACATAGTGTTATGAAGGTAGATCATAAAACAACTGAAGAAATGCTAAAAAATGGAGCTTTTTCTTTAGCTGATGGCTTAACTACTATTGCTGGAGTTTCAAATATTTCTACAGGAAATTCAATTGGCAAGCCCGTTATTCGTGGCTTAAGCAGCAGCCGTGTTTTAGTTTACACACAAGGTATCCGGTTAGAAAATCAACAATTTGGAGAAGAACACGGCTTAGGATTAAATGCTAACGGTATTGAAAGTGTAGAAGTAATCAAAGGCCCTGCTTCATTACTATATGGCTC
>TARA_B110000503_G_scaffold61211_1_pt1 | contig 10346 bp, 11 predicted proteins | sample TARA_B110000503 | Tara Oceans TARA_B110000503 (sample SAMEA4397472) | marine metagenome | biome: Polar Biome; feature: [SRF] surface water layer (ENVO:00010504); material: water (ENVO:00002006), including particulate matter (ENVO:01000060) such as... | depth 5 m
AAAAGGTGGTGTCACCGGAAACACCCGCATTGGGGCATCGGCTTTGAATCGTAATAGCATTGGTGATGGAGTCCATAATACTGCGGTTGGCTTTGCCGCGATAACTACAGCTGCAACTGCTGACAATAATACCGGTGTTGGTTATTTGGCGCTTTTTCTGACAACTGGTGGCGATAACACCGCAATTGGAAATGAGGCGGGGTTTTTGAATGTTACGGGATCTCAAAATACCTATATTGGATCAAAAACCGGAAGTTCTCCCAATAACCTTACCAATACAACGGCCATTGGATATAACGCCGCAGCCACCACAAGCAACAGCATTATCTTGGGGAATAGTAGTATTGCTACATTAAGATGTCAAGTGAATTCTATTTCTTCACTATCCGATGGTCGAGACAAAACAGACATTCTCACCCTCTCAGAGGGACTTGATTTTATCAAACAATTAAAACCAGTCACTTTCACATGGAATACCAGAGACAAAGCAAAAGTCGGTATCAAGTCCGCCGGATTTATTGCACAAGATCTTCTGGCCTTGCAACAGAACTCTACCATCGGCGCCAACTTGGATTTGGTCAGCTTCGAGAACCCTGATAAGTTAGAGGCTCGATATGCCAACCTACTGCCTATTATGGTCAAAGCCATTCAAGAAGAAACTGACTTAAGAGTAAAAGAAATGGAAGTTAAAGACCAAGAAATTACTGATTTAAAAGAAAGATTGTCGTCCTTGGAAGACCTGGTCAATCAATTGCTCGCGGAGCAACAAAAATAGGATCAGTTGGCTGTTATTTGGACAACTGCCCTATCGATAATCGGGTCTCAATCGATGACCCAGTAGATAAACTCGGTCTGCTGCTCTTTGGCATGGACAATGGAATCCAACAAAATGCTTGCTTCCAGTACCCGCTCTTTATGCGCTTGCAATTGTATTGTGAGCTTTTCAAAACCTTTCAACCTTCTGTAAAGGTTGTACCTCATGAAAAAATCTTTCTGAATGTACTTACGGTTATCAAACCAAAATTCATTGTAGGCGATATTTACTTCTCCGATCTCTTCTACCCATTTGTCCGATATCCTAGCCACGAAGTCATCAATGATCGCCTGATCCACCTTGTATGCATTTTCCTTTATAAAAAATAAATCACTTCCCGAATAGATATTGGTCAGTTTGTTTTCTAGCGTATCCTCTAGAAACCGAAAAGTTCCATCAAGCTGCACCGAAGTATAAGTGACACTTGGTGGATCAAAGGGCATTGCCTGCTCATAAAAACTGAGCGGGGCAAATGCATACGCCTCCGCTCCCTCTCCCATCATGTCTAAAAAAACCGAGTCATTGTCCTCCGACCAACGATCATATTGCCTTTCAAATAAGTCAGTAAACCATATCAATCCATCCAAATGCTCATCTGTATAGGTTAGGATTTCATTTAATTCGGTCTGAAACTTGTGCATGTTGTTGACATCTGCGGCACGATCATTACTGTCCTCTCTTTTTTGATCCACAGCCAATGATAAGAATACCCCCATAAAGATGGCAAAAAACTCTACGATCAATTTCTTCACCCGATCATAAAAATCCCTGAAATTGAACCTCTTGCCAATGGTGAAAATCCTGAGAAACCAATTTAATTTCTCAATCGGAATCCCCTCATTGTCTTCATTTTCGTCTATGTCTATATCAATGATGTCTTGGTCTTTTGGTTTTTTCATTTCCTAGGCTTCCATCCCCCAATGGTGGGCAAATTTTATATGTAAATTAGTAAATAATCTATTTATATTCCTGCAGGCCTTCATGAGTCAATACTTCTTGCTCCTTGGTATCAGGTCTTCACCTCTTATATACCATCAAGGTGCCTAGTGGTCATCAAGTCACAAATTTTTTCGTTATTGAAAATTAAACTATATTAGATTAATATTTTATTAACCATAAAAAATCAATCATGAAAAAAATAATTCTTTCTTTAACATTACTATTGAGTGTTTTGGCCATTTCGGCCCAAGATAAATGGGTCTATTCACTGCATATTGTTAGGGTTGAAGGCAATCTCGAAAACTTTGAAAAAGTGCAAGCACTCTACATGAAAAAAGTAGCCAAAATTGCTGCTGACAAAGGTGATATAATTTTTTGGGGCTTGCTGAAAACTTACCGTTTGGACAATATCGATAATGAAGGCTCAAACAACTATGCCTTTTTTCAAAGCAACCCCAACATAGAGTCGCTGTTAAGTGCAAAGAACGCTTGGTGGACAAATGCAACAAGTGTACTGACTACTGAAGAGCAAGCCATCGTGACCGCCTTGCAATCAACCTTTACCTGGACCGCCGATAGCCGTCATGTATTTGCCGTTGAGGGTGACGTTCAAAAAGGCGTAGGCCATTTTGTACAGTTCAATTTTGCCTCACCAGATGACCTTGGTGGCTTCATAGCTGAAAATAATGCCTTATGGAAACCTTATTTTGAGCAACATATGGAAAAAATGGGCATGACCAGTTGGGGTGTGAGTAGGCGCATTGCCCCTTTGGGTCAACGATCCAATGGCAACAAATGGTCTACTATTGCTACTTGGGATATGTTTAACTCCATCGAAGAGCTGATGCAATACAGAATTTCGGCTACGATACCAGCCGAAATGTTGAAAAAATCAAAGATGGGCACCTACAATCCCGCGGGTTTTAGTAACCAACCCATTTTTGAAATTCTCACAACTACCGCGAACTGACAGCTAGGAACAAAAAGGAGCGCAGCACCGATCGGATTGGCACTGCGCTCCTTTTTACAGATCCTAGATTTCCAGTGGCCATACCTTTATAACTATTCAACCAACACAACTATGAAAAGATTATTATTATTCATTACCCTTTTACTCACCATCACCCTCTCTCAAGGACAAGCCGTCTATCTGATGCATGGGGTCAAGGTACTTCCTGAAAATCAGGCCTTGTTTGAGAAAATAGAAATAGACTACGTGGCTAAAATCGCTCAAGATGCCGTCAACAAAGGCAAAATTATGAATTGGATCCTGATCAAACTAGATCCTATGATTGGAGAAGCTGATGTTGGCTACAACTATGTTTATGTGACAGGATTTGCTGATATTGATGCGATGAATGATGCCGGTTCTTGGTGGTCCAATTCAAAAGCCGTGGTAGGTGTTGATCCCGAAATTCTGTATCGAGATCTATGGGAAACCTCAGGCATTTATTACTATCAACAACGAATGGAAATCCCACCAGTCGCCCCTTTTGAGTACGTAATATTCAACTTTGGTCATGCCAATAACATACCTGGCTATCTAGAAGGCGAAAAGCAATGGATGGCCTATCACAAAAAAAACATGAAAACAACCGGCTTGACCGCCTGGGGCGTTGGCACGAAGTTTCTTCCTGTTGATACCAACCAAACCACCAATGTCATGACCTGGAATGGATTTAAAACCAGAACCCAGGCAATGAAGGTACTAAGTAATGTAGTTACTGGTGACGACTCTTGGCCTGAAACCGATTTAGCCAATATCATGCCTGATGGCTGGCAAACCGTCGTCTTAGGCAAAATATTGGGTGCTACGGGCCCTACTCAATAATTAGAAGGAAGCCCCTTCTCTAAGAAAACCACCAAGGGTTCATCCTTGGTGGTTTTTTGATATATGGCGGTTTATTATCGTGGAAGTCACGGGCTTTGTTAAATTTTTCAAATAAAAAAACAACTTTTTATTTGACATTCAATTATGAATAACATACCTTCCTGATGTAAAAAATAATTTTTACTTCACTAAATAAATAAATTATGAAAAAAGTAATAATTACCATTATAACCTTATTTGCTATTTCCTTTATTCAAGTTCAAGCTGCAAATGTCTCGCAGATGTCTTCAAAAACAACAGATAATCTCATCCTATCTGAAAAGGCCACAGTGAATACCTCATCGGTAGAGGATAGAAGAAGAAAGAAGAAGAAAGGAGTAAAAAGAGGGGGGAAATCATCATCAAAAAAGCCGGTGATTAAGAAGAAATAAGCAGTCAAGACTTTCTAAATATAAAAGATCAAACAAGGTATGTTTGGTCTTTTTTTTGTTCCATCAAGGCCCATTGAATTTAATAAAATCAAGGACATATCTTGACTCGCTTGAGCAGCAACGATTACGCTTTTTTGATGAACACAATCTATTTATGGCGAAATCGGATCAAATAATCTCAAAATGTTTAAACTTATTGAGATTAATTTTATATTTTTATGTTCAAAACTATTGTTAAACATAATCTTTACAAAAAAATATCAATTATGAAAAAACTAATAATCGCCATACTAACCATATTTGCTGTTTCGTTTATTCCAGTTCAAGCTGCAAACGTCTCGCAAATGTCTTCAAAAACAACAGATAATCTCATCCTATCTGAAAAATCCACAGTGAATACCTCATCGTTAGAGGATAGAAGGAAACCAAAGAAAAAAGCGCAAAGAAGTGGTGGGACATCAACAGCAAAAAAGCCGGTGACCAAAAAGAAATAAGGAATCAACACGCTCTGACAAAAAGACCAAGCAAAATATGTTTGGTCTTTTTTTATGTCAGACAGCCCTTGAAATCCATAAAAAAACGCATAGCTAACAAGTGGTGCTCCCTTTCAGCAAACCATTGATTTTAGCCATGGCGCTGTTTTGAGCCTCAAATAAACGAGCTATATAAAATGATCGCTAGGCGCATAGTAGTGATTTGTCCCCATCAATATCGCAATGAAAAAACGATTAACTCAGACCCCAAGAGCTAAAGACTACCCAAATAATCAACACCAACACGACCAGTACAACAGATAACCAAATATCGGAGGCTACCTTCTCGTCGTGGCTTCTTTGTATGGTCCCAAGGGTCAGCCCTTGAATGTCCGGTTGCGGTTGCGCGCGCGTATATTTGCTCACGCCCATTAATATTGCCCCACAAATGATAAAAAGCAATAAGGCAAAATGCAAAAAATTTAGATTCAAAAAGAAATGAAGCATGGTTCCTTCATCAATCACGATAAGACCTTCTTTCAGTAGAAATTCAGCAACTAGTCTGAAAATGCCCAACACAAATCCAGCCCACAAAGAAATGATCGCACCTCTGGCATTGATCCAAGGAAACATCAAACCAAACAGGAACACCGCTGCAATAGGAGGTGAAATGTAAGCCTGCATACTCTGAAGATAAAGAAATATCCCTCCTCCCATCAACGTTTTCATAAAGGGAATCCAGCCCAAGCTAAGTCCTACCAAAATCAATGTGGACAATTGTCCAAAACGAACCAGGTCTTTCTCTGTGGCATTGGGTTTGTATTTTTGATAAAAATCTATGGTCAACAAAGTGGAACTTGAATTGAATGCCGAGGACAATGAACTCATCAATGCGGCCAAAAGTCCTGCAATCGCCAAACCTCTCAACCCAGCGGGTAAAAATTGGGTAATCATGGCCGGTAACGCTTGATCGGCGTTGTCCATCGAAAAATGAATAATCCCTTTTTGCAGTAATGCGTAGGCAATGACTCCTGGCAAGAAGAAAATAAAGACAGGTAGTAACTTCAAATAACCGGCAAATAAGGCTCCCTTCCTGGCATTACTTATGTCTTTGGCTGATAAGGCCCGCTGAACGATATATTGATCGGTACACCAATACCAAATACCCAAAATAGGGGCGCCAAATAACATCCCTGTCCACGGATAGTCGGTATCTGACATGGGACGCCAAAGGTTAAAAAATCGATCGACTGGGGGATTTGTTCCTGTTTGGGACGCAATGGATAGGGTATTGATAAGTTCATCCCATCCCCCTATCTGATTCAATCCAAAAATAGTAACGATCGCCGTGCCAAACAACAATACAAATGCCTGAACCATATCAGTATAGATGACTGCCTTCAACCCCCCCAAAACTGTATAAAGTCCTGTAGCTACTACGGTGATAATGGCGCCGGTCCAAAAGGGGATATTCAGCACCTCAAATACCAAAGCGCCTGCAAAAATAATTAGTGATATTTTGGTGATGATATAAGCCAATATAGAAACTACCGATAGATAATTCCTACAGGCGCGTGAGTATCTCTTTTCTAAAAATTCAGGCATCGTATAGACGCCTGTACGCATGTAAAAGGGCACAAAAACCCAACCAAAAAGTATCAACACAAGCGCAGCCAATATCTCGAAATTGGCCATGGGCATATTGGCACGGGCACCTGCCCCACTCACTCCCAAAATAATCTCCGAACCTATGTTTGACGCAAACAAACTCGCACCTATGACCAGCCAATGCTGATTCTTACCCGCCAAAAAATAGTCCACCGATGAAAACTCCTGAGCTGACTTTCCCTTTGAGGCCCATTTTGCAATCCACAGTATAACCCCAAAATAACCAGCGATAATTGAATAATCTATTATATTCATAAGTTGATTTTTTAATAAGTAAAACCTCTTTTTGGGATCGGATATTTCGATAAAAACATAACGTGGGTTGTTAAGGATTTGTCCAATAATCCACCACAAATACTTTCTCCAAAAATGGCTGAAGACTTGCTACAAAGGCTTGGTGAGCAGGATGAGGTGTATATACCGAATCCCTATCTTGCACCGACTCAAACGTAACCAAATAGCAATGGGTAAATCCCTGATCAAAATTTTCTGGACTATCATTTAGGCCCCATTCAAAATCTTTGATAACAGGGATTGCCTCTGGTAAAGCCTTGAATGCATCACTTATTTTTTGAACTTCTGCTTGTGCCGCATCGTCGTTGAATTTAAATAATACCATGTGCCGTAAAACCTGATCCATTTTAATTTCTTGTTTCATCTGTTCCTTTTTTTGAGTTTGTGTACACGCGGTGCTCATCAATCCTATGAATAATAGGACGATGTATCCGTTTTTTCTTATTAAGTGTCTCATATAAAATATTTTAGGTAATGTTCATTAAAAATCAATACGGTCATAAAATACCCCCACTGCTTCCGCCATCCACCTTTATTACAGCACCGTTAGTGGCCGCAGCAAGTGGGCTCGCAAAATAGACAATGGTACTGGCTACTTCTTCAACAGTAGCAAATCGCTGGAGTAAAGAGCTCGTCCGTACATTAGTAAAAAATTCTTTAGACACACTTTGTGGCGTCTTATTTTCAGCCGCTGCCACCTTTTCTAAAAAGGTCACCGCACCTTCTGTTAAGGTGGATCCAGGGACGATGATATTGACCGTGACACCCGACCCGACCGTGAGTTGAGCAAGCCCCCTGGATAACGCCTGCAAAGCAGCCTTTGTCGTGCTATAGGCAATCAAATCTGCCGGCACCAACGTTGCGCATTCACTTGACAAAAATAAGATCCGCCCCCAATTGGCGTTAAGCATTTGGGGCAGTATGCGCCTTGATAAGCGAACGCCACTCATCAGGTTTACTTCCATTTGATGTTGCCAATCTTCATCTGTCGTATCAAAAAAAGTATCCGATGTGTAAATTCCGACATTATTGATCAATATATGTACCTCGGGAAGTTGGTCCAACAAAAGTTTGATTTGATCCGGTTTTGAGAAATCAGCGACCATCCCCTCTATACGACCATGATGCACGATTTTTTTCATCCGTTCAATGGCCGACGAAACCCCAGCAGCATCCCTCCCATTGAGGATCACCCGCACACCCTCCATCGCCAGTGCCCTCGCGGCAGCAAAGCCAATACCCGAAGTAGATCCTGTAATAAACGCCGTTTTACCTGTAAGCTGTAAATCCATTGATTAATTAAACTTAGCTAAAAAATTACCATTTTTTCAATCCCAATAATTTTTCTCCAAGGGTATTCAATTTTGCAGTTTCATACTTGGTTTGCTCCCAATTACGGGGATCTCCTGGAAAAGCATATCCTTCGGGGGCAATCCTATGCTGCCATGAGTTGATCCGCCAATTTTTTAATGACTCGTTGTCTTCTTCTGCTGGCATCATCGATAAGTACTGTGCCATCCGTACTTTATTTTCAGATCTATTGGGACGAATTCCGTGAGCCAAACAACTGTTAAAAATCAATAAGTCTCCAGCTTTCAACGATACCTTGATGAGCTCATTTTCCAAACCGGTCATGTCTGGTTGAAACCTATTACGATCTTTTGGTTGACTCAACTTCCAAGTATCATAATGACGATACAAATAGGGTACGCACTGAAATCCACCCATATTTTCATCGGTTTGATCGGCCAAAGCCAATACCCCTTGTACATTCTGCGGTTTGGTCTGCGGATCATAATCCCAATGTATAAATCCTTTATATTCAAATCCAGGACGGATAGGGAAATTTAAATTGGCCCGATCGATGGTCACCCATAGTTTTTCGGTTCCCCATATATCTGCAAATGCTTGATGCACTTTTTCGGTCTGACGGTTGTCCCAAAGGCACTGATGATTGTATAATTCTACCATACCTGTTCCAGCCAATTCCTTCATCTTCATTTCTGCGCGTGGTGGGGTATACCAAGTAGCAGGGTCCTTGGGGTTTTTTTCTTCAAATTCCCATAGAAATGCTGCCGTTTGATCCGCTTGACTAACATCAACTGCATTTTTAATGACTACATAGCCATTTTCTTTCCAAAATTCCCAGTCTGTCATCGTGAGCACCTTGAGGTCCTCTTGACGCGCCTTTTGACGTAGTTTGACGTTACTGCTTTTTGCTGTAGAAGGATTCCCTGGGATATCCTTGTGATCGTTTTCTGGCACCATGGTAGCTGCCATTGTTTGAGGTTGTGTTTTCATAGGTTCCAATTATTACTATCTGCCTGATACAAATTTGAATGATTCCATGATTTTATATTTTACCATACTTAACCAAATATTGTACAATATTGATAATTTTGATAGTTATACCTACTTTTTATATTCATTTTGTGAAAAATATGAAAATACAGCTAGAAAATATTCTCCCGATATCCGATCGTTCCTTTACCATGATGTTCAATCCACGATTGAGTGACTTATTTTTTTGGCATTTTCATCCAGAATTTGAATTGGTATATATCGAAGCTGCCTCCGGACCCAGACACGTCGGAGATCATATCTCCACCTTTACCGATGATAGCTTGGTATTGATCGGATCCAATATCCCTCATTTGAATTTTGACTACGGCATCAAAACGCAGTATAGAAAAGTGGTCGTACACCTAAAAAAAGAATTAGTAGAAAATCATTTCCAACCTATTCCAGAACTATCAGTAATCGATCACCTTTTTCAAAGATCCCAATATGGCCTGTCCTTCGAAGGACCTCTCAAAAAAAAAATTGGTGCGCAATTATTTGAATTGAAGAATATGAATCCAATGGATCAATACCAACGCCTTATCCAAGTCTTGAAACTATTGGCTACCACCGATAACGTAGTGCCGCTTCATCCGCAGCCATATCACCATAAGTATAGTGATAAGGAACAAGGAAGATTAAGGACTATTTATGCTTTCGTGGATCAGTATTTTCAAAATAAAATTGAATTAAAGCAAATAGCAGATTTGAGCAACATGTCCAAAGAGGCATTTTGTAGGTATTTCAAGAAAGCAACTCAATACACCTTTATTGAATTCCTAAATCGTTACCGCATTAGCCAATCCAAACGCCTATTAATGTCTGGAAAAAGTGTTGGCGATGCATGCTACGGTTCAGGATTTGAAAGCCTCTCCTATTACAACCGTATTTTTAAAAAAATAACTAACGAAAATCCTAGTACCTTTAAAAAAAGATACTAAGCCATCTCCTGTTGAGAAGTGCCTTTTTAATCGTTGCATACAAGACGTAAAGAACCTTAGTTTTTCACATCTTGTCTATTCACAAAGCCAGCATTATTTTCTCTAGCTTAACAGTATTTAACCCGCATAGGGCATTTCTAGTTGGCCTGTGGCCTGTTTTTGAATCAATTAATTCACCCTTTAAATAATTTATTTATGAATAATTTAAACAAATATTGGTTTGTCATTACGCTGACGGCAGTCATCTTTTTCTTGCTCGGCTTCCTCATCGGTAAAACCCAGAACCCACCCTACCGTATGATCGACATGCCCAATGGCGGGCCTTTGCATAAAATAATTAAATCAAAAAATACTGATGGGTTCAATATGATTTGGACCGAAAAAGAGGGCTCAATCATCATGATAGACACCCTGGCAACAGATGAAGGTCCTATGGAGGTAATTGTGAAGAAAAAAATTCAATAAGAAAAAAACCATTGATAAGGGTTTTGGCAAGGTGCTCAATCGTTTTGGCGCTGACCAAGAAATTAATTACCTCACTTTTGACTTTTACAACTCAATGGACCAGATTTTAGAAGGAAGAAATGGAACTGTCCAATTTACCAAGGCACAATT
>TARA_B110000503_G_scaffold114632_1_pt1 | contig 10319 bp, 10 predicted proteins | sample TARA_B110000503 | Tara Oceans TARA_B110000503 (sample SAMEA4397472) | marine metagenome | biome: Polar Biome; feature: [SRF] surface water layer (ENVO:00010504); material: water (ENVO:00002006), including particulate matter (ENVO:01000060) such as... | depth 5 m
TTTTTTAAAATCAACCACTTACAGTTGGCGAATGAACTTTTGACCAGTCGTTAGGCTCATTACATTTTCTGCAGCTTGATTTAAGATACTCTGACGAGCTTGGCGGCTCGCCCAAGCGGTATGGGGAGTAATAATAAGATTATCTCTTTCTAACGACAACAATGGGTGGTCTTTAGGCGGTGGCTCTTGGCTCAACACATCAATGCCAGCTCCTGCTATCTGGCCTTCATCTAAGGCTTTAATTAATGCAGCCTCGTTTACAATTCCGCCACGTGCACAATTAATGAGTAATGCAGTGTTTGGTAACGCACAAAGTTGTGGCCAATCGATTAAATTAGTAGTGTTTTGAGTGAGAGGGCAATGCAGGGATAATACATCCACTTGTGGCAACATCTGTGCTAATGGCATGCGCCCCTGACTAGGCTCCTGTCCTGCTCTAGAGGCGATTAATATGGTCATACCAAAGGCCAGTGCTAGGTCGGCTACACCCTTACCCAGATCTCCATAGCCAACGATACCAAGGGTTTTACCCGCTAGACTTTCTACTGGGTAATCTAATAGACAAAATTGTTTACTCCGACTCCAATCACCATTATTGATGGCGCGGCGGTAGTTAAGCATTCGAGTGCTTAGGGTGAGCATTAGCATTAAGCAATGCTGGGCCACCGATTCTACCCCATAGGCTCTGCAATTTTGTACACTAATACCTAACTTTTCAGCAGCTTGTAGGTCAATGTTATTAACCCCAGTGGCAAGCACTATAATATGCTTTAGATGAGGCAGTTGGGAAAGGCTGGATGCGTCTAAAATAACTTTATTAACTAACACAACCTGTGCCTCTGCGAGGCGATTAACCACTTCACTAGGCTGCGTGTTTTGATAGCAACGCAAACCCGCTGCCGCAGACTCTAAAGGTCTAAAGTCTAGGTCTTCTAGGCCTAATGTTTCCGCATCCAACATCACTACATGCATGCTTCAGGCCTCCTTTAAAGAATGATTTATTGAACCAATTGTTGCTGTATGCGCCAAAGTATTTCTTCTGCATAGATCAAATCAGCAGGTTGGCCTTTGTTGTCTAATATTTGTAAATAGACACTGCTTAGTGTTTCTTCAAAATGGAGCTGAAACTGCCCTACATAGGTATATTCCCCGGTCTCACTGACGTCACCCTGATCTTCATCTTCGAAGACATAAACGACTTCACCACCCATCCAAATCTTGTAGCCCTTTTTATCAGCCAAACTAGTTTCTTTAAACGCAAGCTGCGGGTCAGATGAGTAGATAGGACTTTGCTTTATTTGGTCTGCGTCTTTATTACCACCTAGCAGATTTGATTTAAGCTTCAACCCAGGCTCCCTTTTACTTCCCGAATGCAGTTTTTTGAACCAGCCCCAAACTCCACTATAGTCAGTAGGTGCGTCTTGGCTAGAACGGAAATGACTTGTGTGGGTAAAATAAACTTTTTTTGCCGCTGCATCATGACTACCTACATCAAAAGTGGACATGGCCGCTAAAACCTTGGGCAAAGCCTTTTTATAACTTGTGTTAAGTTGTACCAAAGGGTGACCATATTGATCCTTACCCAATAATGATAGTTGTTCTGGTGTAATTTCGTTGGTTCGTTGAGCCACGTTTGCAGTGTGGCTAAGGTAACGCAGCAGTTCAAAGGTAATTTCGGATTCATTAGCTAGAGTGCGACTAGTTGCTTGCCAATCAACTGATGTTTTTTGAGCAATCTCTAACTGAGTAAACTGCACAAAATACAAAGACAGCTCAATACGATTTATTGAAATTTCACTCAACTCTACTTTCACCCGCCCATAGGCAATGTCATCATCAGAGTTGGTTAGACTTCGGATCCAACGGCTGATGAAGTCATTTGATGAGGCTTTGTCAGACAGGGAAAACCATTCAGTTTCAATGACGTTTAGGCTGGACGAAGCATCTAAAGCTATACCCTGATTAGACCAAAATTGAGTGACATGGCCCTGCACCTTAGTGAGGCTTCCTGCAACACTGATATGTTGTTGATTTGCTCCTCCCGTTAAACGTGCAGCATCACTGCCTGCTTGGGCAAATACAAAATCAGGTCTCGGTGCGGCTTTAATGCCTGTTGATTGTTCCGTCAGTTGAGAGGTGGGTATTGTAAGCAAGTCTTTCTGTACTTGGTCGTCATTTAAACCTTCAGGCACAAGAATGCGATCAATCACCTTAGATTGTGCGTAATCTAAGCTTTTATCCCTGAGAATGCTGTCACCATCATTACTGAGTAAGGGCACGCCAGAGCATGAAGCAAGTAGCATTGTGGCTAAAAAGAGAGGGTAAATACGCGTAAATCCAAGACCTTGTTGTTTCAAAATGTCGTCCAATTGTTTAAGATGGCACCAAACCCCTATTATAACACTTTTAATTGAGACTACCCATATGAGCCTTACTATTGGCCAATTAGTGCCCCACTTCAACGCCCCAGCTACAAGCCAGACTGAATTTAATTTAGATCAATTGAAAGGTCAATTTGTGGTGCTTTATTTTTACCCAAAAGATGCAACGCCTGGGTGCACCACTGAGGGCCATGATTTTAACGGCTTACTGAGTCAGTTTGAAGCACTCAATTGTAAAATATTTGGCATCTCAAGAGACTCCATTACCATGCACGAGAATTTCAAAGCTAAACAAGGTTACCATTTTGAACTCATCAGTGATGAGAACGAAGCCTTATGTCAGCTGTTTGATGTGATTAAATTAAAAACACTATACGGCAAAGAATACATGGGTATTGACCGCAGTACCTTTGTCATCAGCCCAGATGGATTACTGCTTAAAGAGTGGCGCACTGTAAAGGTACCCCAACACGCTCAAATAGTTTTAGATTACCTTAATCAACTAACAGCTTCTTAGGCCACGCATTCATTACGGCTTTGATTAATGTTGCCAAGGGAATGGCAAAAAATACACCCCAAAGGCCCCAAAGACTGCCAAAGAACAACACCGCTACAATAATAGCCACTGGGTGTAAATTAACTGCTTCTGAAAACAACAAGGGCACCAGTACGTTACCATCGAGGCCTTGAATGATTCCGTAGACAATGATTAGAGTGTAGAACTCAGTAGACACACCCCATTGAACATAACCAATTAATGCAACAGGGATAGTTACAAGCGTTGCTCCTATGTATGGAATGAGCACAGACAAGCCTACAATCACTGCTAATAGCGCTGCATAGTTCAAGTCTAACCACAAAAAGGCTAGATAGGTAGCGCTGCCAACAATACCAATTTCAACCACCTTTCCGCGAACGTAATTAGCAATTTGTTGATCCATTTCAAGCCATACATGGCTTAAAATATTGCGTTTAATGGGCAAAAACGCAGTAAACCAACGTACCATCATATGGCCATCTTTGAGAAAGAAAAATACTAAGATGGGTACCAAAACCAAGAACACCAACCACGTCAGTGATTGACCAATAGAAGCCAAGGAGAAGGTGACTAAAAGTTGCCCTGCATTGCCGACCTCTGCTATGGCCACATCAGTCAGTTGTTTAATTTGGTTGCCACTAACCAATTCAGGGTATCGTTCTGGCAACAGCATAAACAAGTCCATTAATTTTTCTAGCATGAGCGGCAAATTACTCAGTAGGTCTGTTGCCTGGTGCCACAATAAGGGCAAAACAATAAAAATAAAGGTCAAAAGTAAGGCGATGAATAAACTATAGATACCCCACACTGCTGGCAGATGGTTAACCCCAAAACGTTCTAGCCATTGCACCAAGCCAAGGGTTAAATAGGCTAATATCATACTTGTAAACACGGGGGCTAGCGTGGCTCCAAACATCAAAATGGCAGTTAAACCAACAGCCAATAAAACCACTAATAACAAAGCCTGCTCATCGGCAAAAAAGTGATCTAACCAAGAACGGAATACTTTAAACATGTGTTATCCTAAATTGTCTTTTCAATGATGTAATGATAAACGCCGTCAATACATTCGCTTTGGTGTAACTTGTGGCCAGCCAATCGGGTCCAGGCGGCAAAGTCTCGTTGGGAACCGGCATCTGTTGCTAGCACTTTAATTTTTTGACCCGCTTCTAATTGACTTAAAGCCCGCTTGGTTTTTAATAAAGGTAACGGACATTGTAATCCTTGAGTATCCAGCAGTTGCTGCCACCGTAATGTGTTCAACGTCATATTATAGTCCATATCAGTTCTCACCTTCATTAAAAGGAATTTACAATGAGAGGCCATATTATAGATCAACGAGTTCTCCAGTCCTATCCATGCTTGGTATATTTCATTAATCCTCTGATACGAATTGCCTGTTTATTGTTGCTAACATTGCCAAGTCTTCTGCAAACGGCTCATGCAACCAACTTACCGATCATCAATGCCAACAGCTCTGAACACATGAGTCTAGAAGATGAGTATCGCTTTGGCAACGTTATTGCTGCCAGCATACGTAAACATTTACCTCTTTGGAACGACCTAGCAGCACTAAAATTTATGCATGATCTCACTCAACCCTTAGTTAGTCGTAGTCAACTTAACAATAAAACCACTCATCTTTTTCTTATAAGAGATGACAATATCAACGCCTTTGCAGCCCCTGGAGGTGTTATTGGAATTAATACTGGGTTAATACATCAAGCAGGCTCCGTAGACGAATTAGTGGCTGTACTGGCGCACGAAGTGGCCCACCTTAGCTTGCGCCACTATGTCCAAACTCAAGCCCAAGAAAAAGCTCAAACTCCTTTGTATTTGGGTGCATTTATCGCCTCTATATGGCTCGCAGGACACGTTAGTGGAGACCTCGGTGAAGCTGGCATGTATGCCACTCAATCAGTCCTCCAGCGCAGCCAGCTTAAATATAGTCGCAGCCACGAGCGGGAAGCAGACCGCATTGGGTTTGATTTAATGGATCAAAGTCCTTTTGATGTCGCTCATATGCAAAGCTTATTAAAAAGGTTGCAGTCGCCCTATGTAACTGAATCCCCTATGTGGGAGTGGGCCCGCAGCCACCCAATAAACAATGAACGTGTAGCCGACATTAGCCAGCGCACACTAGTCAATCAAAAAAGTCATACTAAACACGGATTTGATTTAAGCTTTGAATTATTAAAAATTTACCAGGCTGCCGCGCTATCTGACTCTACTACCCTTTCCGTTGGTCAATTAATGCATGACTTAGACCCCCTAGTTAATCACTACGGCATCGTATTAGCCTATGCTGTGGCTCTTGCTAACCAAACTTCAGGGAAGTTGGGCTTGGCCAACCAACAACTCCAGGATTTGTCATTAAATCACCCTAATGCAACATTAGTTTGGTATAGCTGGATGCAAAGTTTACTCAATCAGAAACAAACGCAAACTGTATTCAAACAGTTGGAGTTGCGTAAACTTCACCGCCGTGATGATAGTTTGTCGCGGTGGGTTAAAGCTTTAGCCTTGCGTCAAGAGAAAAAACAGAGGGCTGCCGTTGATGTTTTATTAACTATATTGAAAGACCAACCTACATGGGCAATCGGTTGGCGTACGTTGGCTGAATGGAGCACCTTGGATCAGCGCTTACAGCTTAATCACATGGCCCAGTCAGAATGGCATTTATTACGCGGAGAAGCTGAACTAGGCCTTAAACAAGCCCAGTACGCCAGCCAACAACAGCCAGATATCCAGGCTGGATCAGTGTCATTGCAAAAGCAAAAGGCATTAACCCTTTTAGCTGATCAAGCAGAGTTTAATTAGCAGCTGCAAAATCCATGAGCCGCTGCAAAGGTTTTAAAGCCCGCTGTTGCAAATCTGCACCAATAACAATTTCATTGTGCCCAAACAATAATACCTGTTCTATCTTGTCAAGATCGTTCATCGCCATCCATGGGCAATGGGCGCAACTTCGACACGTGGCACTATTACCGGCAGTAGGGGCTTCCATTAACATTTTGTCAGGCGCCGCCTGCTGCATCTTATAAAAAATGCCACGATCAGTTGCCACGATAAACTCTTTGTTCGGCATCTCTTGTGCGGCTTTAATGAGCTGTGTGGTAGAGCCTACAAAATCAGCTATTTCTGCCATAGCATAAGAAGACTCAGGGTGAACCAATACTGCAGCATTGGGGTAAACCTGCTTCAGCTGTTCTACACCGATCACTTTAAACTCATCGTGTACAATGCACGATCCTGGCCAAAGCAACATTTCAGTACCAGTCTGTTTAGCTATATAGCGACCTAAATGTTGGTCTGGTCCCCAAATGATCGGTTTACCTTGTTCAGACAAGTGCTCAATTAATTTAACTGCAATACCTGAAGTAACTACCCAATCTGCGCGCGCTTTAACAGCAGCTGAGGTGTTGGCATAAACAACAACAGTGTGGTCTGGATGAGCATCACAAAAAGCGGTGAACTCTTTAGCTGGGCAACCAATATCAAGTGAGCATGTGGCCTCTAAGGTAGGCACTAAAACGCGCTTTTCCGGACTCAGAATTTTCGCTGTTTCACCCATAAAATGCACACCGGCAACGATCAAAGTGGACGCTGACGTGTGGCTACCAAAACGTGCCATTTCTAGGGAATCTGATATACATCCCCCGGTCTCTTCTGCCAATTGTTGGATTAACGCATCGGTATAATAATGCGCGACCAAGGTTGCATTTTGTTGTTTAAGTAAGTTTTTAATACGCTGCTTTTGGGCCCCTACATCCACTACAGTGGGCATGGTTTTTAAATGCTTATGAGCTAAGTGTTCTTGCACTAGCACTCTGCTGGCAATATCTTTTTGACTCATCATTAAGGCATCGCTATTAGCCATACTAATTAACTCTCTCTAATGCTAAACGTGCTGCCGAAGACTCTGGATACTCCATTAGCACGCGCTGTAACAGTTGGTTCGCTTTGTCAACATCGCCTACGTTCTGGTAAGCGACCCCTGCCTTATACAAAGCATCTGGAACTTTTCTGTGTTCTGGAAACTTAGAGATCACGTAGTCAAAGGATTTTGCAGCCAAGGATGCATCACCCTGCACCATGTAAACCTCCCCTAACCAGTAATGTGCGTTAGCAACTAGTTCACCTTGCGGAAAGTCTTTTACAAAGGTTAACAATGAAACAATGGACGCATCATACTGACGCTCTCTAATGAGTCCAAATGCAGCATTATATGCCAGCTTTTCTGCTTCGGGATCGTTAGGTGTCTGCGTCTCTATGGTTTGTTGTACAGCAGTCGCATCGTTACCTTGTGCACTTGTGCTTGCAACATCAGTTTGCGACGTTTGACCAACTGCAGAAATCACTTGGGGCTCAGCGGCTACATAAGATAAAGGAACTTGAGTGGCGACTGGAGGTTGCGTGACTGTTGGAGGTTGGGTGGATAAGCTAACAATTCGACGATCTAAATCTAAGTAACGTTGTTTTTGGTCTTGTTTAAGGCGCCCCAAGTCATGGTTAAGCTCCTCAACTATGCCGCGCAGTTGTTGCAATTCTTGCTGCAACAGTTCAACAAGATCAAACATTTGTGCATTGGCGTTGGCCGTGCTTGCCATCAATACTGGCATGTTAGGCTCTACTGACTGAGAAATTTTAACCGCCTGGGTACCAACATCATTTGCCAAATCAGTCACTGGTACAGCAGTATTGGCAGAAACTTGAACTGAGGTAGCCGATATGAAAATTAATAACATAAAACGACTAATCGTTTGAGACATAGAATTGGACCTCAAAAAGTACCAAGTTAAAAAACAAAAACCACCGTTGTGCTAAGCACAACGATGGTATTTAGGACGTTTAGCAATCTACATTATTATTGCAGATTTCCGCGTTAATTAATAATTGATGTAGCGAACTTCTACACGGCGATTTTCAGCCAAAGAAGAACTGTCATGGCCAGCGTTAACTGGGCGTTCTTCACCAAAACTAACGACTTCTATGGCATCTACTGAAACACCTTGCACTACCAGGTAACGACTGACAGCATTACCACGACGCTCACCCAAAGCAATATTATATTCGCGGGTTCCGCGCTCATCAGCATGCCCTTCCAAAACAATACGTGCAGAAGGGTTTTGGCTTAAATACGCAGCGTGACCATTAAGGGCAGTGCGGAACTCAGCCTTAATGGTGGCCTGGTCAAAGTCGAAATATATAACGTGGGCCAAAGCTTGGGCCGCGTCCTGTGCCTGTTGCTGTTGCGCAGCAACTTGCGCAGCTGCATCGTTGGCAGCCTGCTGTGCTGCAGTTGCGTCTGCTTGAGCTTGAGCTTGAGCTTGAGCTTGAGCTTGAGCTTCAGCCGCTGCTTGTGCTTGAGCGTCTTTGAGTGCTTGAGCTTCTGCCAATGCTGCAGCTTCAGCAGCGACCTGTGAGGCTTGTGTGCTTGCACTTGCATCAGTGGTTTCGCCAGTAGAACTACAGGCAGCTAAAAAAGCCACCAAAACACTGGAGGCGATGATTTTACCTAAATTACCTGCTTGCATGTACTTGCTCCTCGATGATCTTAATTTTTATATCCAACATATGTATGCCGATTCTAGCATATATAATATCCCTACCACTAGACAAACTGACGTTTGATAGTTAATTCAAGTATGGTGACCACGCTGGCTCTCTAACCACACCTTCATTAGCAGGAATATTAAACTTAACTTTACCATCTATGGACACTGCTGCCAAAATATCTCGCCCACCAACTTGCGTAGAGTAGATCACCATACTACCGTTTGGTGCCACACTGGGCGACTCATCTAAACTTGTTTGAGTTAACAAAGACATAGTGCCGCGTTGTAAATCTTGTACTGCAATATGGAACTGCTCATCGTGACGACTGACCAGCACTAAAAAGCGTCCGTCGTGGGTTAAACTGCCACGGGCATTGTAGTCCCCCTCAAAGGTCAAACGCTCTACCCAACCAGAATCTAACGTTACCTGATATATTTGTGGTTTACCACCTCGATCGGAGGTAAACAATATGTGTTTACCATCAACACTCCAGGCCGGTTCCGTATCAATACCATAGTGCTTTGTAACACGGGTAAGACGCTTGCTGGTCAGGTCTAAAACATAGATCTCAGCATTACCATCCTTAGACAGCACCATAGCTAACTTACCACCGTCTGGAGACCAAGCTGGGGCACCATTAATGCCTTCAAAAGACTTAATACGCTCCCGCTTACCTGTGGTAATGTCTTGAACATAGATAGCAGGTCGGTTGGTTTCAAATGAAACATACGCCAGTTTAGTAGCATCCCGAGACCAAGATGGTGACATGATTGGCTGACTAGATTTAAGTATCTCTTTAGCATTATACCCATCGGCATCGGCGACTAGCAGTTTATAATAACTTGGATTAATCTTTTTATCAGCTGCGACATAGGCTATGCGGGTTCTGAACGCACCCTTAAGACCCGTTAACGCTTCATAGACTGCATCACTGACAGAATGACCCAAGGCGCGTAAATCATTTTTACCGCCAGAAAAACGGCCACCTACAATAGCTTCTTGGCGCTGCACATCGAAGAGTTGATAATCAACTTGATAGCCGCCGGTGTCGGAAGGCAAAATTTGGCCTATTACGAGGTATTCAGTTGCTAAATATTGCCAGTCACGGTAATACACATCGTCTTTTTGAAAAGGAAAACTGAGCATCAACGAGCGCTTTAACGACTTGAATTGACCACTGCGTTCTAAGTCAGCATCGATAACCTGGGCCACATCCTCACTCAAAGCATTAACCCCAGACCACTGAAAGGGCACCACAGCAATAGGCACGGGATTATCGACACCTTGAGTTATTTCAATAACTAGACTTTGCGACCACGCAGAAAAGGACAATAACACACTAAAAACTGCGGATAAAAAAACTGAAAAAGACATGACCTTGGGTACCCTTTGGATTAATTGAATCATTTTATTTACTCGCATCACAATCTCAAGTCCTCTGGTTTAAATTTAATGGTAAATTGACGGAAGTTGGCATCAAATAGCACTGGACTTAGTTGACTTAACTTATCAAACCGCCCCACTTTTCCCACTGCTGTTACGACCGATGCCACAAATGCATCTGTGGCGCTAGCATCACGGTAGCTAACCTCAATATTAACAACTTCACCCGTAGGAACAAGCTGAATTACAAGCTCTACGATCATGCCTGTGCGCGCATTTGCAGGCCTAACCCAGAGTATGCTAACTGAATCTCTTATATAATTTACTGCAGAGGCGACGGTTTGCCCATCAGTGGTTTGCTGTTCCAACGCTTGTGTTCGGGTTTCCTCGTCATCTAACAAGCTCTTTAACGCTTGCTCGATAGCGGCTAACTCTTGTGCCGCTTTTTGGTCTAATGC
>TARA_B110000503_G_scaffold52260_1_pt1 | contig 10307 bp, 9 predicted proteins | sample TARA_B110000503 | Tara Oceans TARA_B110000503 (sample SAMEA4397472) | marine metagenome | biome: Polar Biome; feature: [SRF] surface water layer (ENVO:00010504); material: water (ENVO:00002006), including particulate matter (ENVO:01000060) such as... | depth 5 m
TGGTCTCTTAATGAGAAACCTCTATCTGCTTGTTCATCTGTAGAGACTCTTACATATAGTATTACGTTTTTCATTAGTTTGATTTTAAATGGTGGTTAATTATTATTTGTGCGTATGTGTTTAATAACAATAAAGCTTCTTGTACTTCGCTCTCTGTTAGTTTCTCTTTTCTATTCTTATTTAAAATAGAACTGGCCTTTTCTAAAGTCATATATCCTGATGCATAGAGAAAGTGGACTTCCTCTGTGTCTTATTACACCAGGCTGACTTTGCAGGGACTGAATTAGTGATACATGTCTTTTCATAGTTATTTAACTAAAGTAATTTTATAATTGTCTGTAGCCCTAATTTCAATTAGTAGCTTTGAACCTCTTTCTATTTTATGCTCCATAAAAAATCTAGTCAAGTCTTCTCTAGTTTTATGGTTTTCGGTAATTACAATTGGTTTAATGTGATTGTTCTCAAATGCGACCTCTACATACTTTGGCTTTTTAAACACTATAATGTCTCTAATCTGCCTTTCGATATCTGTAATGTAAATCAAATCCTTTTTAGTGTTTCCATAGTCTACCGCTAATACCTTTGCAACAAGAGGCACTATTGGAATAGAAATCATGGCATGCATTAAGTAAGAGCTCCCAATCTTTTGAATTAACTCAGACCCCTCTTCTAAAAACGTATGCTCATTATTAGAAGGCACATACACCATAGAGTGAGGTAGCTTCTCATCTAAAATAGCAGATTTAAGTAAATCCGTAAAAGGATTAATAATGGTTCTAAAGTAGTGTTCCATTAACATCTCATCCCCTAAGTTCTGCTCTAAAGTAAAAACGGTCTTTTCTGAGAGTATTTTCTTTCTATTCTGTATAAGTTTCTCAAACACCTTATCTGCATATTTATCTTCTCTAGGCTTTTGCCAAATGTTTCTTGCCAGCTCTTTTAAGTTCTCAACAGAGACATTATAAGAAATTAACTCTTTTACTAAACAAACCCATACAGCTTGTGCTAGGTTTAATCTAATCCACTTAGTCTTGTTTATTTTCTCATCATCTACTCCATCTATAGACTGCTGCTTTTCAGCAAAAGGAATAACACCGTGGTCTATCCAATAGTTTATCTGTCTAGAAGTTACTTCTAATTGAGCAGGGCTTATATCTGTGGCTTCGTATATAACAAACCCTAGTTCCTTAATTTCATTTTCTGTCATGATAAATTGAATTATAAAACAAAATTACAATTTATTTTTAATTAACGTCGTTTATTTATAATAATATGCTACATATATACATATTTATAGTTTGCGCTCCATATCTTTGTGTTTTAAACTAGTTACTAATTAAAAAACAAAAACATTATGAATTTAGACATCTATGAATTTGTGCCAAGACCCATTGCGCCTATTGTTTGCGACTGTGGCTGTGGGCATGAGTTTCAACCAAGAAGAAGAGACCAAAAGTATTTAAACAAACAGCACGCAGATTATGGTTACAACCACAGCAAGAGAAAAGCAAAAAATAAAAACAAGATTCAAACCAACAAAATTCTTTTAAAGAATGATCAAATCTTAGAAAAGTATTTCAATGCATTTAAAAATGGTAAGTGCGCAACTTGCCAATTTGATAACCTTAAAGCAGATGGGTTTAATAAGTCATTCAATATTGGTTATGCTGAACAAGAAGTAAATAAAGAACTCGCTAATATCTACTTCTCTTACAACTATCAGTTTCTAATAAATAATAATAATCAAATAAAAATATGTCAAAGATGATTAACCCAATGCCTATAGATGAATTGCCAAGCTTTTTAGCGCAGTCAAAAAAAGTACAGCTCCCCGAGAGCAATCCATGGCTTAGATACATGATTGCTGGAACTGTCATTAGCCTTGCAATAATAACCTCGGTGGTACTTATTACGCTAAGTCAACAAAAAAATAAATCTTTAAAATTAGAAGAAAATGGAAACGCAGATAGAGAATAAATCAAACAAAGCACCCAGAGAAATTATTGAAATAATTTCTTATGCAGCCATTGCCTCTATAATCATTGTAGGCTGTGTAACCGTTTTATTTAGGATGAGCAAAACAATGGTGAGCGATTGTAAAGAGATGGGTATTTAAATACTTTTCAAAATATTATTTTATAAAATAAATTTCACTGCTTTTTTTATTTTTAAAAACAAAATGGCAGTGGAATGATGTTAAAAGTAGTGGAACGTCGTTAAACGAAGTTAATAGTCGTAAGTCGTCATTTAAAGGGTATATATTCTATATATAAAAACCCTTAATAGTTCACTTTTTGCTGACGTTATACAGTTGGATGGGAAGTGTTTTTAGAGAAAGAAGCTTATTTGATTTAAAATGTTGGTCCTATAAAGTTCCAAACTACTTCCAAATCTTTCCAGAATGTTATCCATTTGAAATAAGTGAATCTACTGTCAGATCTCTCTAAAAATATAAGTTTTACAAATCCATTCGTTTTTTGTAATTAGGTATGTCTCGTTCTATTATTGTTTTTTTTGTAATACTCCGAGTGATCAACTATAGTTTGTCCTTCCCAGACTCTTGATATCATTCTTATTTACTTTTAATTAAATTCTTTAATCTTAACAGGTCGCTTTTCCTTAAGTGATTTTAGCGCCGCCAACCCTATTTTTAGAGATTGCAAACCATCGTTTCCGTCTACAGGCATCATTGTGCCATTTTCTAGGCTCTTAATAAAGTCTAACATTTCGGCCTTGTACGCTTCTTGGTAGCGTTCCAAGAAAAAATGTAATGGAAGTGCTGCATGTATGCCATGTTTATTGTACAATTTATGTGAATCATGAAAATTATTATTGGATTGTACCATGCCTTTTGAGCCAAATACCTCTATGCGCTGGTCATAGCCATAGGAAGCTTCCCTACTGTTATCTATTATGGCCATTGTTCCATCGAAATAGGTTAAGGTAACCACTGCCGTATCTATATCTCCGGCTTTACCAATTTTAGGGTCAACTAAAACGGCACCTTTGGCATATACTTCTTGAACTTCTTTGCCTACTATGTAACGGGCCATATCAAAATCATGTATGGTCATATCTAAAAAGAGTCCTCCTGATTTTTTTATATAGCTTAAAGGAGGGGCTCCCGGGTCACGACTGGTTATCTTAACCAGATGGGGTATCCCTACAGCTTCATTTTTTACGAGTTCTCTCACTTTTTGAAATTCCTTATCAAACCTCCTGTTAAAACCGATCATTAATCTAACCCCAGCATCCTCAACGACCTTTAATACTTCCAAAACCCTGATCAATGACAAATCCAATGGTTTTTCACAGAAGATCTGTTTTCCGGACTTCGCCGACATTTCAACATAATCGGCATGGGTATCGGTGGGGGAACAAATCAAGACAGCATCAATTTGTGTGCTGGATAGCATTTCTTCAAAAGTGTCGATAGTGTAAGGCACACCCTTATCCTTGGCGTATTGCAAACAATCTTTATCAGGATCAGATACGGCTACTACTTCTACATTGGGTATTTGAAACAAATTATCCAAATGGATTTTTCCGATTCTCCCCAATCCGGCTATGCCTAATTTTAGTTTTGTCATTTTTATTATAATTAATTATAGTCCTAAGGTTCTAATAAAATTTCTATTGGATAGTGCGCATTTTTTAGGTTCACCCATTCCGGGCAGAATATCTTGTTCAACTACAATCCAGCCTGCATAGTTCTTGTCATTTAATAAATCTACAATTTTTTTAAAATCTACCTTACCCTTTCCGAGTTCACAGAATACACCTCTTTTTATTGCATCAAAATAATCTCCCCTTGCCTTAAGGGAAAGCTTGGCAGCATCAGGATCAAAATCCTTAAAGTGAACGTGCCATATTCTATTTGAATGCTTCTTTAAAGCCTCCACTGGATCTCCTCCCCCAAAGGCATAATGTCCCATATCCAAACAGAGTCCCAATAAATTTTTATCTGTAAGGGCCATAAGTTTATCAATTTCTTTCGGTGTTTCAATGTAGCCCGCACAATGATGATGAAAAACAGTACGAAGGCCATAATGGTCTTTAACCGATTTAGCCACCCTTTCGGCTCCTGCAGCATAAACCTGCCATTGTGCTTCCGATAGACCCATTTCAGGGGTTATTCTTCCTGCATTCTGAGTTCTTTCGGCAACAGACCCATTATCATCTGCTAAAACGATAAACGCACTTTTAAATCCCGCATCGAACATCAGTTCAGCAACTCTCAGTGCATTTTTGACTCCATTTTCATGTTTATTGCTATCAGCCAAGGCCACAGGGACAAAGGCTCCCAATAATTTTAACCCCCTTTTATTAATTTCTTTGCGCAAAAAGGTAGGATCTGTTGGCATATAGCCCCATTCGCCCAATTCGGTGCCGATATAACCCGTTTCCTTGATTTCGTCCAAAACCTGTTCAAAACCAATTTCTTCAGATTTCTCTTCCAGATCGAATTCTAGGGCGCCCCATGAGCAAGGTGCATTTGCAATTTTAATCATCTTATTTGTTTTAAAATTTACGCGACCATATATTGGGCCATCTTTCAATAATCACTTTAGTTTGTGTGAAAAATTCTATAGCATGTTTTCCCTGACCGTGTAAATCTCCAAAAAAACTATCCTTCCAACCACTAAAGGGGAACTGAGCCATAGGAGCGGCAACCCCTATATTTATACCAATATTGCCCGCATCGGCTTCATTTCTGAACTTCCTAGCATTTGCCCCACTTCCTGTAAACAAACAAGCCATATTACCGTATTCTCCACTGTTTACAAATTGAAGTGCCTCTTCTATATTTTTCATAGAAATCAAACTCATTACCGGGCCAAAAATCTCTGTTTTAATCAATTCTTTGTTCAAGGACACATTTTCCAATATCGTGGGAGTGATAAAATTACCCTTTTCATATCCAGAAATAGAGGCATTTCTGCCGTCAAGGAGTATCTTAGCTCCCTCATCGATGCCTTTTTGAATCAACCCCTCTATTCTATTCTTACTTTCCCGGTTTATCACTGGCCCCATACTCACACTATCATCCCAACCGTACCCCGTTGTCCTTGATTTTACGGTTTCATAAAGGGCATCCTTTATTTTCCGCTTTGGGTCATTAACGGTAATAATTGTAGAAGCGGCCAAACAACGTTGCCCAGCACAGCCATACACAGAATCTGCGATAATTTTTGTCGACATTTCGATGTCGGAATCAGGTAATATGACGATCGGATTTTTCGCTCCTCCATGGGCCTGTACTCTTTTTCCATTGGCAGTACCTTTAGAATAAATATACTTTGCCACAGGGGTACTACCCACAAAGCTGATAGCCTTTATTTGTGGATGTTCTAAAATAGCATCTACCGAATCCTTTCCCCCATGTACAAGACTGACCAGTCCTTTAGGAATGTCCAATTGATCAATCAACTCAAAAATCTTCATCATGGTCAAAGGCACTTTTTCAGAAGGTTTCACGATAAAGGCATTGCCCGTTGCAATTGCATAGGGCAGAAACCAAAATACGATCATGCTCGGAAAATTAAAGGGGGTAATACAGGCAGCGACTCCTAAAGGCTGTCTAATCATCATTTCGTCTACCCCTTTGGCGATATCCTCGATGACATCACCCGCAATAAGCATAGGCGTACCACAAGCAACCTCAACGTTTTCGATGGCTCTTTGTATCTCTCCAAACGATTCAGCTTTGGTCTTACCAGATTCGTTGGTAATGATTTCCGCCAAGGTTTCTTGGTTTTCTTCTAATAAAGATTTCAATCGATAAAGCACCTGTACCCTTTTTATTACAGGTACTTTACTCCATTCATTAAACGCCTTTTGTGCTGAATCTACAGCTATAGTAACATCTTTTTTGGTGCCTATACCATAGGGTACTTTTGCCAACACCAACTGGTTAGCGGGATTCACAACGTCAATGGTTTCCTGACAGCTACTGTTTTGCCAACTGCCATTTATATAATTTTTTAAAATGCTCATTTTTTGATTGCTTTAGTATTAATTAAAAATAGTACTTACCCGTTTCGCCCAAGTAAAATATAAATCAAAATAGTAGTCGCACATAAGCCGATAGACATAGCCTTGGTGTATTTCCAAGATGTTAAGTTTACCGCTCCTAAATCGTTTATCTCGTACATATTCCTTCTAGGGTAAAAATAAGAAACCGCATACATGATGGCGACGTTCAGTACGAATTCAATTCCCCACAGGTGTACGAAATGAATACCATGGTCGGTATAGCCCCAAGTCATAAAAATGTAAAAACAAAGTCCGAAAATTAAAGCGGCCTTTGCCCCCATGGCAGAAACTTTTTTCATGAAAAACCCTGCTAATAAAATGGACGCTATAGGGATAAAGAAAATGCCGTTAAGTTCTTGCAATAGTTGATACAATCCATCCGAGGCATTGGCGACCATAGGGGCCGCAAAGATGGCCACAACAGCTAAAATGGCTGAGGTCGCCTTCCCAATCTTGACCAAATCAGCATCTTCAATGTTTTTATTTAGATGTTTTTTGACAATGTCAAAACAGAACAAAGTCGAAACAGAATTCAGAACCGAGTTAAAAGTACTTAATACGGCCCCCATAATCACTGCGGCAAAGAAACCTATCAACCAAACCGGAAGAACCTTTTTTACCAGTTGCGGATACACGGAATCTTGCTGGTCAAAATAAGTGCCTTGAAAATAGAAATAGCAGATTACCCCAGGAAGTACGATAATCAGAGGAATCAATATTTTAAAAAGACCTGTAAATAGAAGTCCTTTTTGGGCTTCTTTTAAGTTTTTAGCTCCTAATGCCCTTTGAATAATGGTCTGGTTCATTCCCCAAAAATAGAGTTGGTTGATAATCAATCCCGTAAATAAAACCTCAAAAGGCAATACCGAATCGGAAGCGCCTATCACATTGAATTTCTCAGGTGCAAACTCATAGACCATTACTATACCATCGAGAATATTATTGTCGCCAATGGCCATCAGGGCAAGAATGGGGATCAATAAGCCACCTATCAATAGCCCAAAACCGTTTATGGTATCGGAGTAGGCAACGGCTTTCAATCCCCCAAAAATCGCATAAATGGAGCCTATCGCCCCGATGATGACAATCGTAATCCAAAGGCCTTGAGTGCTGTCGACCCCTAATAGTTCCGAAACCCCGAACAAGCTTTCGATACCAATGGCACCAGAGTATAGTACAATGGGCAACAGGGTAAGAACAAACGAAAAAATCAATATTCCTGCAACTATGGTTCTTGTAAGTCCATCAAACCGATTCTCTAAAAATTGAGGAATAGTCGTTATACCCATCTTAAGATATTTAGGCACGAAAAAGATGGCAGCGATTACGAGTGCAATGGATGATGTTACTTCCCAAGCAATCACTATAAAACCATTGACATAAGAATTTCCGTTCATGCCGATTAGATGTTCGGAAGAAATATTGGTCAGTAGCATAGATCCTGCGATTACGGTACCTGTCAAGCTTCTTCCTCCCAAAAAATAGCCTTCGGAAGAACCAAGATTGATTTTCCGAAGGCTATACCAAGTAAACAAGGCCACACCCCCCGTAAAGAGAAAAAAGGAGGAAAGCGAAATAATCAAATCGGGAGCCATTGGATGGATTAGGTTTTAGAGATAGTATTTTTGGTTCTTTTTATTTTCTTGATAGGTTTTATAAGATTTTTTTACCTCCGCTTTTTCTGATACTTCGGCCACAGCAACGTCCCACCAGGCAAAACCAGGCACCCCTTTTTTTCGATTTGTTTCGATATAAATCAAAGTTGTATGAGCTATGCTCTTTGCCTTTATAAGGGCGGTTTTTAGTTCTATAACATTAGACACTTTTATTACATGTGCTCCCATACTGGCAGCATTTGCTGCATAATCAACGGGTAAAAGCCCGCCGTCAAGTTGGTTGGTCTCCTCATTGCGATAGCGGTAATAGGTTCCAAAGCCTTCACTTCCCAAAGAAGTGGACAAACCTCCTATACTAGCGTATCCGTTATTGTTCAGTAAAACAATGGTCAATTTCTGCTTTTCTTGAATGGAAGTGATAATTTCTTGTGCCATCATCAGATAACTGCCATCGCCCACCAATACATAAATCTCACTTTCTGGCTGGGCCATTTTTGCACCTAGTCCACCGGCGATTTCGTAACCCATACACGAATAGCCATATTCCAAATGGAAGCCCTTTGGATTTCGGGTACGCCATAATTTATGAAGGTCACCGGGAAGACTCCCAGCAGCACATATCATTATATCCTCTGCTTCCGAGAACGTATTGATCGCTCCGATCACTTCACCTTGAATCGCCGGCACTTCATTTTTTTCTTCATAGATTTTCGAAACAAATTCATCCCAGCTAGCATTGAATCCTTCTATTTTTTTTCTATACGTATCATTTACTGTAAAGGCCGATAACTCTTTGTCAATTTCCTCAAGGATCACTTTTGCATCTCCAACTAAAGGCAAGGCTCCATGCTTAAAAGAATCAAATTCAGTTATATTAATATTAATAAACTGCACTGAAGGATGTTGAAAGGCAGATTTTGAAATGGTAGTAAAATCACTATAACGCGTTCCCAGACCGATTACTAAATCAGCATCCTTCGCAACATTAATAGATCCGGGTGTTCCCGTCACACCAGCAGCACCTAGATTCTGAGGTTCATCATAGTTCAGGGAACCTTTGCCTGCAAAAGTTTCTGCTACAGGAATACCCGTTCTATTTACCAATTTTTTCAGTATTTCCGTTGCTCCACTATAAATTGCCCCCCCCCCGGAAATAATCAAAGGTCTTTTGCTATTTTTAATTTGTGCAATGGCCTTTTTCAAAAGTGCTTGGTCAGGCATAGTTCTGCCAATATACCAAACCTTTTTTTGAAACATTTCTTCGGGAAAGTCGAAGGCCTCAGCCTGAACATCTTGTGGAATACTCAAAGTCACAGCACCGGTTTCGGCTTGCGATGTCAAAACCCTGATGACTTCAGGCAGCGAAGTAATTAGTTGTTCGGGGCGATTGATACGATCCCAATATTTTGATATGGGCTTAAAACAATCGTTTACCGATATATCTTGGGTAGCTGCAGATTCCAATTGTTGCAGCACAGGAGTAGTACGTCGTGTGGCAAAAATATCACCTAGAATCAACAACACAGGAATTCTATTGATAGTGGCTGCTGCTGCTGCGGTAATCATGTTAGTAGCTCCAGGGCCAATGGAAGAAGTGCACACAAAAGTCTGCAACCGATTTTTCACTTTGGCAAATGCCGCAGCCGTATGCACCATGGCCTGTTCATTACGGGCCATATAAAAAGGAAAATCAGGATTTTGATGTAACGCTTGCCCAATACCAGCCACGTTACCATGGCCAAAGATACCGAAACAACCGGCAAAAAACTTTTGCTGCTGGCCATCTCTTTCTACATACTGATTCTTGAGATATTCAATTGTAGCCTGAGCTACTGTAAGTTTTTTTGTTTTCATTTAAATTAATTAAAATCCACCATTTTTTTCAATAAATGTCAGAGATTCTTCTAAAGTAGGCATAAAATTGGCACATCCTTTTTGGGTCACTACATGTGCACCGCTAGCATTCCCCATACGACACGATTTATAAAGATTCCACCCTTGTAATATTCCATAAAGAAAACCACTGGCGAAGGCGTCACCTGCACCTAAAATGTTAAGTACTTCGACAGGAAAGCCAGGGACATCATTTCGAGACCCATCTTGTAAACAAATGGTTGCACCATCGCTTCCTCTTTTTACAATCAAAATTTCGATACCGGTAGATAATAGTTGTTCTATAGACTCATCTATATCTCCTTTGATCTGAGGAGCCGAAATTTGTTGATCATTTATAGTAACCTGTGATGCATCTTTCAGAGTCGCAGCCAAAATTTCCTCTTCTGTTCCAATGGCAATTTTGACTTTTTGCAGGACTGCGCGCATTGTTATTCCAAAAGCCCTATAGTCATGCCATTGATCGGCCCTAAAATCAAGATCGAGAACGACATCCACTTTATTTTTCGAAGCTATCTCGGCAGCATAGAAGGTGGCACTTCTGGAAGGCTCTATATTCATTGCCGTACCGTTAATTAATAATATTCGATACTCTGGAATATTGGCCTTATCAACATCATCGATATTGACCTGACTATCAGCCGCATTATCACGATAATAGACCAGCGGAAATTTATCCGGTGGCTCGATTCCTAAGACTACAGCACTACTTCTGGCATACTTTTTTATTGGAATACAATGTGTGTTTACGCCTTCATTGTT
>TARA_B110000503_G_scaffold16975_2_pt1 | contig 10286 bp, 13 predicted proteins | sample TARA_B110000503 | Tara Oceans TARA_B110000503 (sample SAMEA4397472) | marine metagenome | biome: Polar Biome; feature: [SRF] surface water layer (ENVO:00010504); material: water (ENVO:00002006), including particulate matter (ENVO:01000060) such as... | depth 5 m
TGTGGAATCCGCTATCCTATTGCCTTTTCCCCAGATCTGCCGCTGGCGCAGCGATGTGCCAGAAGGCACATGATTTGTGCCACAAGCCACATGATTTCCAGGAGCACCACCATGACCATGCAAAATACGCCATTAATCATGTCTCGAATTCTTGGCCGGGGCGCGAAGCTAGACCCAAACGAAGAAGTGGTCACGCTGCAGGCCAACGGCACCCATCGGCAGACACTCAAGGCCACCTGGGATCATGCTAACCAGGTAGCGGGCGCACTGCAGGCTCACGGTATTCAGATTGGCGACCGGGTCGCGAGCTTTATGTGGAATAACTATCGTCACCTAGAGCTCTACCAGGGCGTACCGTCCATGGGCGCGGTGCTGCATACCTTGAACATTCGACTTTCGCCTGCAGATCTTGAATACATTATTAATCACGCCAACAGCCGCGTTATTTTCGCCGACGAAGATCTCCTGCCATTACTCGAACCCTTGATTGGCAAAATACCCAGCGTAGAGCTACTAATCATTTGTCGCCACGGCGAGGGCGGCGAATCAAGCTTCCCCAATTGCATTGACTATGAAGACTTTATTCAGGGTCATTCGCCGCTCTATGACTGGCCTGAGATTGAAGAGACGGCTCCCATGGGCCTGTGTTACACCAGTGGCACGACCGGCAAGCCTAAGGGCGTCATGTACACCCATCGTTCAACCTACTTGCATACAATGACTCAAGCCATGACAGACTCCATGGGTCTGACAGCGTTGGACTCTCTCTGCGGGATCGTTCCCATGTTTCATGCCATGGGCTGGGGGCTGCCATTCTCCGCCTCTATGCTGGGCTGCAAACAGGTGTTGCCACACAAATACATGACCGCCGACAAACTCCTGCAACTGATGGTTGATGAGGAGGTGACCATCTCCGCTGGCGTGCCGACTATCTGGCAAGGGATTCGTGCCCTGCTCGATGCCGACAAGAATGGCAAGTATGATCTGAGTCAGCTCTCACGTTTAACCTGCGGCGGCTCGGCGCCCCCGGTATCGATGATGCGTTGGTACTGGGAACAATATGGCGTGGAAATGGTCCAGGGCTGGGGCATGACGGAAACCAATCCGCTGGGGACCCTGTCACGCAAGGTTGCGAAACGTTCACACTTGAAGCTGACCGAGGACCAGCAATTTGACAATATCGCCAAAGCGGGCCTGGCGATGCCGGGTCTTGAAATTGAGATCTTCGACGAAAACTGGAACCCACTACCCCACGATGGCGACTCCGTCGGCGAGTTATTAATTCGCGGCCCCTGGATCGCGGCCGAATACTTTAACGACCCGCAACCTGAAAAATTCCACAATGGCTGGCTGGTCACCGGCGACGTTGCCAAAATCGATGCCGAGGAATATCTGATTATCGCCGACCGATCCAAGGATCTGATTAAATCTGGTGGGGAGTGGATTTCTTCGGTAGACCTTGAAAACCATATTGTCGCCCTCGATGGCATATCCCAAGCCGCTGTCGTCGCCCAACCACACCCGAAGTGGGACGAACGACCTGTGGCGCTCGTCATTCTGGTGGAGGGCTCGAATGTCACGCCAGAATTGATCCTCGAACATTGCGCCGAGATATTCGCAAAATGGCAGTTGCCTGATGATGTCATCTTCGTCAAACAGATCCCCATGACCTCAACCGGAAAAATTGACAAGAAGACCATCAGAGCGCAGCTGGAAGCCGAGCATTACCAGCTGCCAGACCAGCGTACCGCTTAACTAATAGTTCGCAAGGCATGCGGGTCGACGGGATGCCGAAGACCCGTTAAGCACATTTTAAAGAGTGATTCAAATGGCAGAAGGATACTACGTGGTCGCCGCGACCTCGGAATTGGTAGAGGGCGGTCAACTATTTGTCGAACTTGATGGCGAGGAAATCCTGCTGATCCAGCATCAGGGTCAGTACTATGCTATTGCTTACTTGTGCAGCCATGCGGAATTCAGTCTGGAAGGTGGATCACTGCATGATGGCTGTATTACCTGCCCCTATCATGGCGCAGAGTTCGCTCTCGCCAGCGGTGCAGCGCTCTCGCCACCAGCCTATGAAGGGATCAAAACTTATCCGGTGCGCGTCGAGAACGAAACCATCAGCATCAACTCAACGCCGAACCCCATCGCAGCCTGATGACCTCGCCCCTGGAATCCTCTGATCGCGCCGCAGAACTGCTGCAGTTGCTTCAACTGGAACGTATCGACACTCGGGTCTGGCGCGGCCAGAACGAGGCACGCTTTGGCGCTCGCCTGTTTGGTGGCCAGGTGCTCGCGCAAGCACTGGTGGCCGCGACTAACACCGTTGCGCCAGACAGACACTGTCATTCGCTGCACGGCTATTTCCTTCGACCCGGTCGTGCTGACGTGCCGGTGATCTATCAGGTTGAGTCAATTAGGGATGGCAAGAGCTTTACCACACGGCGCATCAAGGCCATCCAGAACGGCGAGGCTATCTTCAGCATGGATGCCTCTTTCCATATTCAAGAACCAGGCCTGGCGCACCAGATTGACATGCAGGATTTACCCGAGCCGGAAAGTCTCGTCGACGATCGCGACATTGCCACCAAGCCGAATGATCCAAACCCGCAATGGACTCAGCGCGAGCGGCCCTTTGAAGTGCGTTCCGTATTTCAGCAAGGCCGACCGGCTGAAGACGACACTAGCCAACCGATCTGGATCAGATATCAAGCGACCGTGCCCGATGTCCAGAGTCTGCACCGTTATTTATTGACCTACGCCTCAGACATGAGTCTGGTGTCCACGGCGGTACTTCCGCACCGCCATGAGGTACAACAAAACCAACTGCAGGTGGCGAGTCTCGATCACGCACTGTGGTTCCATCATGATGTGGATGTCAACGACTGGCTGGTCTATATCAAGGAAACCACCCAAGCGGGGGCAGGTCGGGGATTTAACCGCGGCGCTTTCTACACCCGCGCAGGCAAGCTCGTTGCATCCGCCCTGCAGGAAGGTGTGATTCGAGTGCGCACACCCCGCGACGATAGCCAAACATCAGCCTAGCTTCTGGCTGCCATCAGATGCTGCCAGAACTCTCTCTCAAAATTCTTCTGTGAGCTGTTGGCAGATGAGGGACTTGTCGTTCTCGCGACAACAATATTGAGGCTCGGCACAATCGTCAGAAAGTTACCGAAGGCACCCCGAGCCGAAAACAGGTCTTGGGGCGCATCAGGCAGTGGCGCCCCCGCATAAGTCTTATCACTGCCAGGTAACATAAAGTGTGACTGATTGTTGTTCCACCAAAACCAGCCCCAAGCAGGGTTCATGGCAGACCCTGGCTTGATCAGATCGTCGAGGTAATAGGCATCAGCGAAAATCGTCTCACCTGCCACTCGACCTCGATTCAGTATCATATCTCCCAGCATGACAAGATCGGCAGCCGTCGAGGCCAGGCCGGTCATGGGGGTTCCGTCTGGCAATACCTGGTCTCGCGCCAGCCATCGAGTCTGGCTCATACCCAGGGGGTGCAACAACCACTCGTCAGTCAACACCGACAAGGTCTTGCCCGTCGACTGCTCCAACAACTGTTTGAGATAGCCATAGGCCACATTATTGTAGCGCCAGGTCTTGTTGATCTCACCAAGCAATCCTAGCGCGTCATCCATCCCCGTGGTCATGGTTAATAGCGTTTCGACGTTTAACTTTGCTTCATCCCAAGGCGATAGCTGAGTCCACTCTGGCTGCAGGTGATGATTAATATGATCATAAACTTCCAGGAAACCCTTTTCCTGCGCTATCCCAACCAGAATCGCCACGAGACCTTTTTGCACTGCAAACACATCCACCGGTTGCGCCTCAAATTGCGCATCAATCAACAGACCAGCAGAATGTTTAATCATCAACTGCGCGCTACCGGTGTTCTGCGCGAAGTCGATCACAGCTTGGAGCCCCTCTGGATCCCAGCCATAAACCTTGGCATCAATCAATTCGTGCATTCACATGTACCTCGTTAACAGCAATTGCTTTGAAGCCAGGCATCCTTGATCCTCATTGGACCACGAACACCTGACGGTCAGCGGGTTTCGCGTTTTGTGACCATCAGCACATTTTTCTTCCTCAACAGCAAGTTTAATGACCCCCTCGGTTGTCGAGCAACAATGTAAGGAGAAATGCCATGACCCTTCACCGCCTGGAAGTCTACCTCGATTCCTATAACAGTGAACCCTTCGTACGTGAGTATGATGATAAGACCGCGCTGTCTAGGGGGTTTGATTCCATGCTTGAGCACTGGATACAACAGACCGCTGGCCGCCGGGTCGACATTACGACGGACCTAAGGGTGCAAGACATTCGTCAGCAGGCAGCCTCTTCGATACAGAACCTGATCTCTGCGACTTGTTTACGGGTTAAGCTGATCGATCCGACGAGCTAGGTCAGTCAAGATCGGGACGATACTGCGCCTCTAGAACCCGCTCCATCTCGCGCTCAAGGGCTGCCATGCCTTTGACATGAGCCTCCACTAACTCGTCTACAGAGACATAGCGCTGCACCACTTCGTCACGCCACATCACCACCACACCCGGTGGGGCCTTAGTATAGAAAATACCGGTCTTTTTTACCCGCGGCGGTGATTCATTCATGCCTGTTTAGCTCCCACCACATCGATGTCATAGCGGCTATCGCCGGTTGATTCTCTGGCCCAAGTTACCACGCCATATTGTTTCGAACAGAAGTTATTGGCTGGCCATCTCGCAGCGAACAATAACCTCTGCAGCCGGTTAGACGCCACCGGTCTGCCGCTTTACTGCCAATCAAGCATTCAACTCTCCGCAACCCTATCTGCAACCCTATCCGCCACACTTGCTCGGCGTCCCGGGTTAGGACTAGGATGCCCCTTAAATCATCACATTCATCGGTCTTTCATGAAATATCTTATTCGGGCTTTTATTAGCCTCTGTTTGATTGCCATCGCCGTGATCGGCCTACAGTTTGTCGCGTCAGAGCGAGTGGAGGTCGTTATTCTGGAATCCATGAATGCCGATGGTCAACCCCAAGAAACCCGTCTTTGGATCGTCGACGATGCAGGCTATCAATATCTTCGCGCCAGCGCCGATGCCGGTTGGTACCAACGACTGGTGGCGAATCCGCACATTAGCGTGGAACGTAACGGCCAGCGCCGCACTTATATTGCCGTGCCCGACCTGGAAAAAACCCTCGTTCTGAACCAATTAATGAATTCAAAATATACTTGGGGAGACGATATTATCGGCTATATGGTGGATCGCAAGCAGTCTATCGCCGTGGCATTACAACCTCTCGACCCCGATGACGGCAAGGCAATGGCCCGTCCTTCCAAGTTAAAACGACTACATTAAACCTGGCAGACTAAAATTCTGGCAATACCTCATCGATTAAATGCTGAGTCTGAATCATCACATCCTGATCATCACTGGCGATGGGCAACAACACGAATTTCGAGCAGCCCGCCTGAATATAGGCCCTAATTCGCGCCACGATAGCCTCGGCATCCCCTATCACGAGGAACGGCGCTGGGTCTTTGCCAAGGCGCTGCTCCAAGGCTCTAACCGCGCGCTGCGCGACTGGCTCGTCAGCGTGGCCGAATCGAAAGGAAAAGCTCGCGCCATAATGATCATCATCGATCTGCCTGCCAGTCTCGAGTAACGCCGACTTGATCCCTCGCACCATGATCCCCGCCTGCTCAGGTGAATCGAGACCGCCTATCCAACCGGTGCCATAGCGCGCCACTCGACGCATAGCAACCTCGCTGGAACCACCAATCCACAGTGGTAAATGCGCACTATAGGGCTTGGGTGAAATACAGGCTTTGTCATACTGGAAAAATTCACCGTCGAAATCCACGCTGTCTTCATGCCAGAGGCGGCGGACCAGTTCAAGGGCTTCGTCAGCCTTCTTACCCCGCCTTTTCGTGTTGGTACCGGTCGCTTTATAATCCATGCCCAGGGCGCTACCCAAACCAAAAGCCGGCACCAGCCGCCCCTGACTCAAAAAATCAATCGTGGCACATTGTTTAGCTGTCACCAGCGGATCACGCAGGGCGATTGACGCAACGTTCATACCGAACCGAATTCGGCGGGTTGCGCCCGCCAACGCCGCCATCGTTGCCAGACACTCCAGCATGGGTTCTGCCGACACCAGTCGATCTGTTTGCCAGATCGAGTCTACGGCTGACTCCTCACACATCTGCACCCATTCCCAATAGCCCTGTGCAGCCGCAAAGGGAAATCGAGAGAGCCCAACACCAATACCTACTGTCATAATATAATCCCTGCCGGTTAGAGCATGATAAATCTCGGGAATTCGCGTTCGACGGCGAGTAAGAGGCTCCCAACATCAGCCAGAGTCTTACGCTGCCCCACTAGCTGCTGGCACATGGTTTGTGCGTCGCGCATGCCCCGGTCCAAAGACGTACGATAGGTATAGATCCTATCGGCAGCGATCAGATCATACAACAGTCGCGTCACGTCGCGGGCGGCTTAAAAGGCATTGAGCTTGGCCAGCCAGACATCGGACCGCGCTTGAGTACTTAAGGGTGCGTTATTCACCAATCGCTACCATTGGGTATCCAACGACGCATAGGCATAAGACTGGGTACCGCCAAGAATCGTTTCTGCATTAGCAATACTGGCCTGCACTGTACTGGCCTGCACTGTACTGGCCTGCACTGTACTGGCCTGCGTATAGGACACGCCGGAAAATTTACGGCCTTTTTCTACCAGGACTGATTGCGCCTCGTCGATGACCTGGCGAGCGACGCCTAAGGGCACGCCGGCCATCTTCCTCGACACTGCAGCGGGTTTGCGCCACAGTGCGCCGTCTCTGATTGGCTCAGCAAAACTGGAGGTGTGCTCTCAAGAGAGCATTAAATCACTGTCCAAAGTTGAATAGTCGTTGCTCGCGGTACCCTTTAAACCCATGGCATGCCAGACATCTTCAACTTTCCAGCATTACTTCTCAGCTAGCATTAGCCACCACTCAGATTGTCCGTTAGCATTGATCAGCGGCTCACCATTTCGATAAATCGTACAACCCGCTACGATCATATCTGCGTGGAATGAACCACGAAAAACCTGCCAGTTACCAGAGACTTTATAACCGCCTTCGACCTCCTCTGCGCGCCCTACCGGATAAACCCAACCGGCCTGTATCATGTCAGGATCGGAATAGAGATCGCGGGCAATATTCTCATGCAGATAACCGGAATATAGCCCCGAGTCGCGGCCTTTATTTTAGGACCACCACAGCTCACAGGCAAATTCATTCGAAAAACGCCGCTGCTGTTAACAACTCAACCACGCCAGAGCCAATGCATCGCGCCGTTTCAATATCGTTAGATCTTGAATTCAACCCGCGCTTCAAACCTCGAGCATGCTTCAGGATATCGCTAGCTATGACTGGCACCGACAATTTCAACTTTATCGCCCGCATTGCGTCTGGCCCAAATGATAAAATTTGACGATATGTCAATTATGTAGCAATTGGCATCTTTGCCAGAAATCTGACTATGGTATATTCTCCCTTCAAGTATCTGAGAAAGCGCCATGCGAGCTATTGTCTGTCAAGAATTCAAGTCTCCAGCCAAACTAACCATCAGTCAACTCGATGACCCGGTACCAGCTCCCAACGAGGTTCTGATCAGGATTCAGGCGACGGGACTGGGGTATGTAGACGCTTTGACCGTCGCGGGCCTGTATCAAATTAAACCGACATTACCCTTTATCCCAGGTAATGAAATATCCGGCGTGGTCGAACAGCTTGGCAACAAGGTTAAACACCTGCGAGTCGGCCAGCGCATTTTGGCCATGCCCCGCAATGGTGGTCTGGCCGAGCTCATTTGTCTGGACGAGAAGTCCTGCACAGCGATACCCGAGGCGCTGTCACATGAGAGTGCTGCCAGCTTTCTGGTAAATTACTGTACCGCCCACCATGGCCTCATCTACTGCGGAAAAGTCAAACCCAAGGAGATCGTACTGATTCTCGGCGCCAGCGGTGGTGTTGGGGTCGCGGCGATTGACATAGCCCGCGCCCTCGGCGCCGAAGTGATCGCCGCCGCCTCTACCAAGAAAAAACGCGATGCGTGTCTGGCACTGGGTGCCGATCATGTGCTTGACTACAGCAAGAAAGATTGGCGCAAGGATTTGCAGAAAATTCTCGATGGTCGACCCTTAAATGTCGTCTATGATCCGGTCGGGGGTGCCTATGCTGAACCTGCGCTACGCTCATTAGGTCCTGACGGTCGATTTTTGGTCGTGGGTTTTGCCACTGGCGATATCCCGAAGGTGCCCCTGAACCTGGCATTACTCAAACGTTGTTCGATCATCGGCGTCAACTGGGGTGGTTACCTGGCGGCGAATCCCAATCAATCCCGGCCAGTCATGACAACATTACTGGAATGGATCGCCACAGGTAGAATCAACCCAACCGCTGGCGAGACGCTACCACTCAAGAAAGCCGGTAGCGCCTTAATGAAGATGCTAAATCGTAAAGCCATCGGCAAGATTGTCGTTACTATGCAAGAGGATCAATAGACCACAATGAGCGATATCAGACCCTTTACTATCGATATTCCGGCTCAGCAAATTGCTGATTTGAAGACTCGCCTGGCGCTAACCCGCTGGCCTGACAAGGAGACCCCCAACGACTGGAGCCAGGGCATTCCCTTGGCCTATATGCAGGAAATTCAGGATTATTGGCTACATCACTACGACTGGCCGGCACGACAGGCCAAGCTTAATGTGTCCCCCGGATTCCTCACTGAACTGGACGGGCTCGATATTCATTTCCTACATATCCGCTCACCCCACGCCAATGCTCGCCCCTTACTGCTGACCCACGGCTGGCCAGGTTCTATTGTTGAGTTTCAAAAAGTCATCGCGCCTTTGACTGACCCGACGCAACACGGCGGCAGCGCAGACGACGCGTTCCATTTGGTTTGTCCGACACTGCCGGGGTTTGGTTTTTCTGGCAAACCCACCACACCTGGCTGGGATATTGCCAAAATTGCTACCGCCTGGAACACCCTAATGGTCCGTCTGGGATATGACCATTATCTCGCCCAGGGCGGCGACTGGGGCGCCATCGTCACTAGCATGATCGGCGCGCAGAACCTCGGCAACTGCCAGGGCATCCATATCACCATGCCCATCGTTCCGCCCGACCCCGAGACGATGAACGACCTGAGCGAACTGGAGAAATCCACCCTGGCCGGGCTCAAATTTTATCAGGATCACGACTCGGGTTATTCCAAGCAACAAGCAACCCGACCGCAGACTCTGGGCTATGGGTTGGCGGACTCGCCCATTGGCCAAGCTGCCTGGATTATCGAGAAATTCTACCAGTGGACTGACTGCGACGGGCATCCTGAGAATGTCATCAGCCGTGATGAACTGTTGGACAACGTTATGCTTTATTGGCTACCCGATGCGGGCGCCTCCTCGGCACGGATCTACTGGGAGAGCTTCGGCAGAACCGGAAACGACCCTATCAACCTGCCCGTTGGCTGCAGCATTTTCCCGAAAGAGATTTTCAAAACCTCGGAACGCTGGGCCAAAAAGCGCTTCACCAACCTGGTTCACTTCAACGTGTTGCAAAAAGGCGGGCACTTCGCTGCGTTAGAACAACCTGAGGCCTTTATTGGGGAACTCCGAGACTGCTTTAGAAAGATCACTTAGAGGTTAGCCTGAACCTCAACCCGGTCGCGTTTAGCCGGGTTTTGAAGGCGAGTCACCGATTTATTCGAAGTTGGCCTGATTTCACCTTTTACATAACCGATGACCTGTTTATAAAGAGGTCGTTTTTTGATAACTTGCAAGATTATACCCACCAAGGAGCTCACAATGGCGAAAATCAAGTTCATCCAACACGACGGCAACGAGATCGTTGTTGAAGCAGTCAATGGCTCTACGGTCATGAATGCCGCTCTCGACAACATGGTCGCTGGTATCGACGCTGACTGCGGTGGTGAATGCTCCTGCGCCACTTGCCATGTCATCGTTGATGATGCGTGGATCGGTAAGTTGGCAGCAGCGACTGCGCAGGAAGAGTCGATGCTTGACCTGAATCCTGATCGTGAGCCAAATTCACGTCTATCTTGCCAGATCCCTGTGACCGATGTGCTCGATGGTTTGGTGGTTAATCTGCCTGAGTTCCAATACTAGTTGTAACGCTTATCCGCCAGCGCGCTTAACCGCGCGTCTGGCGTCTCCTGAAGCGACTTATGCCGACTCACACCCACCCCCTGCCTGAAGCAGGCTAATCGAGCC
>TARA_B110000503_G_scaffold31090_1_pt1 | contig 10277 bp, 7 predicted proteins | sample TARA_B110000503 | Tara Oceans TARA_B110000503 (sample SAMEA4397472) | marine metagenome | biome: Polar Biome; feature: [SRF] surface water layer (ENVO:00010504); material: water (ENVO:00002006), including particulate matter (ENVO:01000060) such as... | depth 5 m
ATTGGTGTCTCGATAATCTCGCCATTTGGCTTGGCCATCAGACCGCGCATACCGCCCAGCTGTTTCATCTGCGTGACAGAACCACGCGCACCGGAGTGAGCCATCATATAAACCGAGTTTGGTTCATTTTCAGAGCCGTCTTCGGCACGACCAGTTGTGGAAATGGTGTTCATCATCGCATCGGTGACTTTGTCGTTACACTTTGACCAAGCATCAACAACTTTGTTGTACTTTTCACCCTGAGTGATCAGGCCGTCCATGTACTGCTGTTCAAAGTCTTTCACTTGCTCGCGTGTCTCACCAACCAGTGGCCATTTGGTTTCAGGAACAACCATATCGTCCTTACCAAACGAAATACCAGCCTTAAACGCTTCACGAAAGCCCATCGTCATGATGTGGTCACAGAAGATGACGGACTCTTTTTGACCGCAATACCGGTACACGGTGTCAATGATCTGCTGCACTTCTTTCTTGCGCAGCAAACGGTTGACCAGCGCAAACGGTGCCTTTGCGTTCAGCGGCAGCAACGCACCCAGACGCAAACGGCCCGGAGTGGTTTCAAAGCGTGTCATCACTTCATTGCCTTCACCGTCAACCTGCATCATGCGGGCTTGGATGTTGGCGTGCAGGTGAACTTCACCCGCGTCCAAAGCGTGTTCTACTTCGTCGATGTTAGAGAAGGCCATGCCTTCGCCCTTCATGCCTTCACGCATGATCGTGGTGTAATAGAGACCCAGGATCATATCCTGTGACGGCACGATGATTGGCGCGCCGTTGGCAGGCGACAGCACGTTGTTCGTGGACATCATCAGAACGCGTGCTTCAAGCTGTGCCTCGAGGGACAGCGGCACGTGAACAGCCATTTGATCACCGTCAAAGTCAGCGTTAAACGCAGAACAAACGAGCGGATGCAGCTGGATAGCCTTACCTTCGATCAGGACAGGTTCAAACGCCTGAATGCCAAGACGGTGCAAAGTCGGCGCACGGTTCAGCATGACTGGGTGCTCGCGGATCACCTCATCCAAGATATCCCAAACTTCTGGACGCTCTTTTTCGACCAATTTCTTGGCTTGCTTGACCGTAGAGGACAGGCCTTTGGCTTCAAGACGCGAATAGATGAACGGCTTGAACAGTTCCAACGCCATCTTTTTGGGCAAACCACATTGGTGTAGCTTTAGCTCTGGACCAGTCACGATGACCGAACGACCAGAGAAATCGACCCGCTTACCCAAAAGGTTTTGACGGAAGCGACCCTGCTTACCTTTCAACATATCACTTAGGGATTTCAATGGACGCTTGTTGGCACCGGTGATGACCCGACCACGACGGCCGTTGTCGAACAACGCATCAACAGATTCCTGCAACATCCGCTTTTCGTTGCGAACGATGATGTCAGGTGCGCGCAACTCAATGAGGCGCTTCAGACGGTTGTTGCGGTTAATCACGCGGCGATACAGGTCGTTAAGATCGGACGTCGCAAAACGACCACCATCAAGTGGAACCAATGGACGCAGCTCTGGCGGGATCACAGGGATCACTGTCAGAACCATCCATTCAGGACGGTTACCGGATTCGATAAAACTTTCGACGATCTTCAAACGCTTGATGATCTTCTTAGGCTTGAGTTCGCCAGTGGCTTCTTTCAGGTCAGCACGCAGCTGCTCTGCTTCGCCATCAAGGTCGATCTGGGACAGCATTTCACGAATAGCTTCGGCGCCGATGTTGGCTTGGAAAGCATCCATGCCGTAAACGTCTTGGGCTTCGTAAAATTCTTCTTCTGTCATCAAGTGACCGTAAGTCAGGTCAGTCAGGCCAGGTTCGATCACGACGTAGTTTTCAAAGTACAAAATGCGTTCGAGGTCGCGCAAAGTCATGTCCAGCATCAGGCCGATGCGGGATGGCAATGATTTCAAGAACCAGATGTGTGCCACTGGAGCTGCAAGCTCGATGTGGCCCATACGTTCGCGACGTACTTTCTGGAGCGTAACTTCAACACCACATTTCTCGCAGACAACGCCGCGATACTTCATGCGCTTATATTTACCGCACAAGCATTCGTAATCTTTGATCGGGCCAAAAATACGTGCACAGAACAGGCCGTCACGCTCAGGCTTGAACGTCCGGTAGTTAATGGTTTCCGGCTTTTTGATCTCACCGAACGACCATGAAAGGATCCGTTCTGGTGAGGCCAAAGAGACCTTGATTTCGTCAAACGTTTTTGCCGGTGTGAGCGGGTTAAACGGGTTGTTTGTCAGTTCCTGGTTCATCTTCAATTCCTTGAATTGGGGTGCGTTAAAAGGTGGGGGAGTAAGGCGCTAGGCCCTACTCCTCATCCTCCGCATCCAGGAGTTCCATGTTGAGGCCGAGGCCCCGGACTTCTTTCACAAGCACGTTGAAGGATTCCGGCACGCCGGCTTCAAAGTTGTCTTCGCCTTTGACGATCGACTCGTACACTTTGGTACGGCCAGCAACGTCATCCGACTTGACTGTGAGCATCTCTTGCAGCGTGTACGCCGCGCCATATGCTTCCAGTGCCCAGACTTCCATTTCCCCGAAACGCTGCCCACCGAACTGGGCTTTACCACCCAGCGGCTGTTGCGTGACCAAAGAGTATGGTCCTGTTGAACGTGCGTGAATTTTGTCGTCCACGAGGTGGTGCAGCTTCAGCAGGTATTTCACACCAACGGTGACCTTACGGCTGAATTCTTCACCAGTGCGACCGTCAAACAAGACGGACTGACCAGAGGTGTCGAAACCAGCGCGAATGAGGCTGTCGTTAACGTCTGCTTCTTTTGCACCGTCAAAGACTGGTGTCGCCATTGGAACACCGCCAGTGACGTTGCCCGCTGCTTCTACCAGATGTGCTTCATCCATACCTTCGATGCCTTCAGCGTAGACGTCATCGCCATAAGCGATGCGCATTGCTTCGCGCACTGGGGTCAGATCGCCAGAACGACGGTATTCACCCAAAGCATCGTCAATCTGGATACCCAGACCGCGTGCGGCCCAACCCATGTGACATTCCAAAATCTGACCGACGTTCATACGTGATGGCACGCCGAGTGGGTTCAGACAGAAATCGACAGGGGTACCATCGGCAAGGAACGGCATGTCTTCCATCGGTACAACCTTGGAAATAACACCTTTGTTGCCGTGACGACCCGCCATCTTATCACCAGGCTGAAGCTTACGCTTCACAGCGACAAAGACTTTAACCATCTTCATCACACCCGGTGGCAGATCATCACCACGACGTACTTTTTCGACTTTGTCTTCAAAGCGAGCATCCATGATGCCCTTTTGGATTTCGTACTGTTCGTTCAGAGCTTCTACGATCTGAGCGTCGCCTTCGTCCTTGAGGGCAACCTGCCACCACAAACCACGCGACATTTCTGACAGCGCTTCTTCGGTGACTTCAGAGTTCGATTTGAACCCTTTTGGACCCTTAACAGCGATCTTGCCCAAGATTGTGGACTTAAGACGCGCATAGATGTTCCGGTCAAGGATGACCATTTCATCGTCACGGTCACGCGACAAGCGCTCAACTTCTTCACGCTCGATCTGCAACGCACGTTCGTCTTTTTCCACGCCGTGGCGGTTAAAGACCCGTACTTCTACGACCGTACCAAAGTCACCCGGCGGCAAGCGCAGGGATGTGTCACGCACGTCGGATGCTTTTTCACCAAAGATGGCGCGCAGAAGCTTTTCTTCTGGTGTCATCGGGCTTTCGCCTTTTGGCGTGATCTTACCAACCAGAATATCCGCTGGGCCTACTTCGGCACCAATGTAGACAATCCCTGCTTCGTCGAGGTTGCGCAATGCTTCCTCGCCGACGTTTGGAATGTCGCGAGTGATTTCTTCTGGGCCGAGCTTCGTGTCACGGGCAGCGACTTCAAACTCATCGATATGGATCGATGTGAAGACGTCGTCACGCGTGATCCGTTCAGAGATCAGGATACTATCTTCGTAGTTATAGCCGTTCCAAGGCATAAACGCGACAATCACGTTTTTACCAAGCGCCAGTTCACCGATATCCGTGGATGGACCATCGGCAATAACTTCTCCCTTAAGAACAATATCACCAACTTTTACCAGCGGACGCTGGTTGATGCAGGTGTTCTGGTTCGAGCGCTGGAATTTACGCATGCGGTAGATGTCTACGCCTGCGTCGCCCATTTCAAGATCGTGTGTGGCGCGAATAACGATACGCTGCGCATCAACTTGGTCGATGATACCCTGTCGCTTCGCCATGATTGACGCGCCGGAATCCCGTGCGACAACTTCTTCGATGCCTGTGCCAACCAGTGGTGCAGTTGCCTGCAACAATGGAACAGCCTGACGCATCATGTTCGAGCCCATCAGCGCCCGGTTCGCATCGTCGTTTTCGAGGAACGGGATCAAGGACGCAGCAACTGAAACCAGCTGCTTTGGCGACACATCGATCAGATCCACGTTTTCGCGTGGGGACAATGTATAGTCGCCGTTTTTACGTGTGGACACCAGATCGTTACCGAATGAACCATCGTCGTTCATGCTCGCGTTGGCCTGCGCCACAGTGTGACGCATTTCTTCGGTCGCTGACATGTACTGAACGTCGTCAGTCACTTTGCCATCAACAACCTTGCGGTATGGTGTTTCGATGAAGCCGTATTTGTTCACGCGGGCAAACGTTGCCAGCGAGTTGATCAGACCAATGTTTGGTCCTTCCGGTGTCTCAATTGGACACATACGGCCGTAATGTGTTGGGTGAACGTCACGGACTTCAAAGCCAGCACGTTCACGGGTCAAACCACCTGGGCCCAATGCAGAAAGACGACGCTTGTGCGTGACTTCCGACAGCGGGTTGGTTTGGTCCATAAACTGCGACAGCTGCGAAGAGCCGAAGAATTCACGCACAGCAGCCGCAGCTGGCTTAGCGTTGATCAGGTCTTGTGGCATCACGGTGTCAATTTCGACAGATGACATACGTTCCTTGATCGCGCGCTCCATGCGGAGCAGGCCAACACGGTACTGGTTTTCCATCAGTTCGCCAACTGAGCGGACACGACGGTTACCAAGGTGGTCAATATCGTCGATATCACCACGGCCATCGCGCAGTTCAACCAGCGCTTTGATACAAGATACGATGTCTTCTTTGCGCAGGGTGCGCATTGTGTCTTCGGCATCTAGGTCAAGACGCATGTTCATCTTAACGCGACCAACAGCAGACAGGTCATAACGTTCGCTATCAAAGAACAATGTGTCGAACAGGTTAGACGCTGCATCAACGGTCGGTGGCTCGCCTGGGCGCATGACACGGTAGATATCCATCAACGCAGTTTCGCGGTTCAGGTTCTTATCTGCCGCCATCGTGTTGCGCATATAGGCGCCGACGTTGACGTTATCGATATCCAGAACAGGAATTGATTTGATGCCCGCATCAACCAAGTCCATGATAGTGCCGCCAATGACGTCGCCTGCTTTGTCCATTTCCAGCGTCAACTCATCACCGGCTTCGACGTAAATCGCACCAGTTTCTTCGTTGATAATGTCGTTGGCAACAAACTTGCCGACGATTTCATTGAACGGGACCAACAAATCAGTGACGTTGCCTTCGTCGATCAGTTTCTTAACCGAACGTGGGGTCACTTTTTCACCAGCTTTGGCGATCACTTCGCCAGTTGCTGCATCGACCAGATCCATGAGCGGACGTGTGCCGCGAACACGCATTGGGAAGAACTTGGTTGTCCAAGCCTGACCCTTTTTATCAAGGTTGTAGTCTACGGTGTTGTAATACGCGTCCATGATCCCTTCTTGGTCGAAACCAAGAGCGTAAAGCAGCGTGGTGACAGGCAGCTTACGACGACGGTCAATCCGGCAGAACACGAGGTCTTTGGCGTCGAATTCGAAATCGAGCCAAGAGCCACGGTAAGGAATGATCCGGCAAGCGAACAAAAGCTTACCAGAAGAATGGGTTTTGCCTTTGTCGTGATCAAAGAACACGCCAGGGGAACGGTGCATTTGGGAGACGATAACACGCTCAGTGCCGTTCACGACAAAAGTGCCGTTGGGCGTCATCAAAGGCATGTCGCCCATGAACACGTCTTGTTCTTTGATGTCTTTAACCGACTTGGCGCCAGTATCGTCGTCTACTTCAAAGACGATCAGACGCAACGTAACCTTCAGCGGGGCGCTGTAAGTCATGTCGCGCTGCATGCACTCTTCGACGTCATACTTTGGCTTTTCCAGCTCGTATTTTACGAACTCAAGAACAGCTGTTTCGTTAAAATCTTTGATCGGGAACACCGACTGGAAGACACCTTTGATGCCTTCGCCGTCAAGCGGTGTGTCGCTGTCGCCGGAGCGCAGAAACAGATCATAAGAAGATTTCTGAACCTCAATGAGGTTCGGCATTTCAAGAACTTCACGGATTTTTCCGTAGTACTTACGCAGGCGTTTCTGACCGAGGAAGGACTGAGCCATGTGTAATGTCACCTTATATTTGTCTAACCGACTGCTGTTCCACCCGGGCCGCGGAACAACACCCATTTTGACAGGGGGTTTCATGTCTATTCGTGGCGACCGTCCCACCGGTGCCTCCCGACATTAAAACCTACCCAAGACGGATGTTTACGCAAAACAACCTTCTAAGACAGGTTTGGCTGGGCGCACATATTGCGCACCCAGCCGAATTTTAAAGGCCGTTGAGGCCCGAAAGTTTAAGTGGCTTAAGCCAATTCAACTTCTGCGCCAACGCCTTCAAGCTTAGCTTTGACTTCTTCAGCTTCTGCTTTAGAGACGCCTTCTTTGATTTTACCACCGGCTTCAACCAAGTCTTTTGCTTCTTTCAGGCCAAGACCTGTGATGCTACGGACTTCTTTGATGACGTTGATTTTGGATGCGCCAGCGTTCTTCAGCACAACATCAAATTCAGTCTTCTCTTCTTCAGCTTCTGCAGCAGCAGCTGGTGCAGCAGCAGCAGCGCCAGCAGCTGGCTCAATGCCATACTCGTCTTTGAGGATGGTTTTCAGTTCTTGTGCTTCGAGCAGTGTAAGACCTACGATGTCTTCTGCCATTTTCTTCAGATCAGCCATTTGCTTTTCCATTTCTAAATTTTGTGTTCCAACGTGAGGCAATTTACCGGCACGAAAGTATTTCAGGTTGCTTATGCAGCAGCATTCTCTTCGATCGTCGAAAGAACGCCAGCGATGTTAGAAGCAGGCGCGCCAATGGCCCCAGCGATGTTCGAGGCAGGTGCACCGATACAACCAACGATAGAAGCAATAAGCTCCTCGCGTGATGGCATCGCGGCAACGGCTTTCACACCAGCTACGTCCAGTGCTATATCACCCATCGCACCACCAAGAATAACGAGTTTATCGTTCTTCTTAGCATATGCTTCGACAACCTTCGCAGCAGCGACAGGGTCATCGGAATAGGCGAGCACGGTCATGCCGTCGAGGAATTCAGCAATGCTAGCGCATGGCTTGCCCTCTAGGGCGATCTTGGCGAGCTTGTTCTTGGCAACGCGTACGGACCCACCAGCTTCGGACATTTGTCCGCGCAGGTCCTGCATTTCAGCAACTGTCATACCTTCGTAGCGACTTACTACGACGACGCCAGAGCTTTCAAAGACTTGGCCGAGTTCATCGACCAGCTGTTCTTTTTGTGCTCTATCCACAGTTTCACTCCAAATTTGGGGATCTCTCCCCGGCTCAATTCGGGTGACCCAAAAGGGCCGCCCAGTTCGGGTCCAATTCAGGGTCCCGAGGCCTTAATCGCCCGAGGGTCTAAACCCGCGGAAATTGGTCTCGTTTCCCATCTCAGGAAGGAATTATGCAAGCGAACCCACACCCTCCGTCTCGGACAGTACAAGGAACCGATCATCTGGCCCTTGCAACACACGGCCACATTGTGGGACCGCGCATTCTGCGTAGGATGGGTTTTAACCCATCCCACTTATTCTGGTTTAGCTGTTACCTGTGGCGGATGCCACGTCGATGGAAACACCTGGGCCCATGGAAGAAGATACAGAGATCTTTTTCATGTATGTGCCTTTTGCGCCTGCTGGGCGGGCTTTGCTAACTGCGTCAACAAAAGCGATCATGTTTTCTTCGATCTGCTTTGCAGTGAAGGATGCTTTGCCGATACCTGCGTGAACAACGCCAGCTTTTTCAGCTTTGAACTGAACTTGGCCACCCTTAGCAGCTTCAACAGCTGCTTTGACATCCATAGTCACTGTACCCACACGTGGGTTTGGCATCAGGTTACGTGGGCCAAGTACCTTACCAAGACGACCAACAACGGCCATCATGTCAGGTGTTGCGATGCAACGATCAAAATCGATTGTGCCGCCTTGGACGATTTCCATCAGGTCCTCGGCGCCGACGATGTCTGCACCAGCTGCTTTTGCTTCGTCAGCCTTGTCGCCACGTGCAAAGACAGCAACGCGAACGTTTTTGCCTGTGCCGTGTGGCAGGTTGACCGTGCCGCGGACCATCTGGTCGGCGTGGCGTGGATCAACACCAAGGTGCATTGCGATTTCAACAGTTTCGTCGAACTTTGCTTTTGCGTTGTCTTTTACAAGACCCGCAGCTTCAGCGACGGCGACGTTAACTTTACCGGCGAATGCTTCGCGGGCTGCGGTTGTGCGCTTACCAAATTTTGCCATATTACTTAACCTCGATGCCCATGGAGCGAGCAGAGCCCGCGATGATCAGCATTGCGCCTTCGATGGACGTCGCGTTGAGGTCCTTCATCTTGGCTTCCGCGATTTCACGCACCTGCTTACCGGAGATAGACCCTGCAACTGTCTTGCCTGGCTCTTTGGAGCCAGACTTCAACTTGGCAGCTTTCAGGATGAAATAGGACGCTGGTGGCGTCTTGATTTCCATCGTGAAGGATTTGTCTGCATAATACGTAATCACGGTTGGGCACGGCGCGCCGCTTTCCAGTTCCTGTGTTTTAGCGTTAAACGCCTTACAGAATTCCATGATGTTGATCCCGCGCTGACCCAATGCTGGGCCGACGGGTGGGGATGGGTTTGCTGCACCTGCAGGAACCTGCAGTTTCAGTTGTCCAACAACTTTCTTAGCCATGATGGCCTCTCCTTCATTTTCAGCGATGGGTTAGAACCCATCCTACGATTGCCCCAAAAGGCATATTGCCGTGGTCAGCCGCAAAGCTCCCACGTCTGAAACGCGCCCATTACCCTTGCTTGGTAACCTGCGTGAATTCCAATTCGACCGGGGTTGCCCGACCAAAGATAGAGACCGACACTTTGATGCGCGCGTTCTCTTCATCAACTTCTTCAACCATGCCGTCGAAATCTTCAAACGGCCCTTCGTTGACTTTAACCTTTTCACCGATCTCAAAGTTGATCAGCGTGCGTGGTGCTTCTTGGCCTTCTTCGACACGGCCAAGGATGGCCTGCACTTCAGCATCGCGCATCGGCATCGGACGGCCTTGCGGGCCCAAGAAACCAGTGACACGGTTGATAGAGTTAATCAGGTGATACCCTTCATCCGACAACTCCATGTGGACCAGAACATAGCCGGGCATAAAGCGACGCTCAGCGGTCACTTTCTTGTTCCGACGTACTTCAATCACCTCTTCGGTGGGTACCAACACTTCGTCGATTTGCTCGGACAGACCGTGCTCTTCCGCCTTCTGGCGAATGGTCTCAGCTATCTTTTTTTCAAAGTTCGAAAGAACGCTTACCGAATACCAACGTTTCGCCATGACTTTCGACACCTCGCCGTGAGCATCCCGCAGGATACAAAATTCCAATTAATTCAGACAGTTAGACTGCCCGCTCAGGAAAATAAAAATCGGCGCGCAACTTGATTCGCCGCACGCCTTTCCCAATTTCAAGGCGCTATTACCGCCCCTACCCAATGTTTTCAAGGGGTAGCGGGTAAATCACCCATGTTAGTTTTAAGAACCGAAGTAGCTCAAAACCGTTGTTAGACCCGCTCGGATCCCCATATCGACAATCGAAAAGAAGATCGCCGTCAGGGTTGCCATGATGAACACCATGATCGTGGTCAAAACAACTTCACGACGGGTCGGCCAAACAACTTTGGCGACTTCGGCGCGAACTTCGTTCACAAATTTTACTGGGTTGGCGATAGCCATTGCGCATATACCTCTTAGCTCAGAGTCTGCGACATACGGCTTTGCTGTACCAAATTCAAGGGCCGAGGATGATGACGCCGTCGATCTTATCAATCACCGCCAACTGTGCGGCATACTCTGCCTTCGATGCTGCTTTATCAGACGCTGAAAACGGGTCAAAT
>TARA_B110000503_G_scaffold13037_1_pt1 | contig 10273 bp, 13 predicted proteins | sample TARA_B110000503 | Tara Oceans TARA_B110000503 (sample SAMEA4397472) | marine metagenome | biome: Polar Biome; feature: [SRF] surface water layer (ENVO:00010504); material: water (ENVO:00002006), including particulate matter (ENVO:01000060) such as... | depth 5 m
AAATCTGAGTCTTCTTACAGTATTCTCGATATGAATTTTTTTCTTAGCCATTTTAAATAACTATTTATAGAGATATATTTTCAAAAAAGTACTACAAATGCTTGCTAAGAAGACTGACAAAGTTATAGCAATTATTCCAAAGTTTATAGGTAGGTTAAACCACCCTAATAGAGCAAGAATGATTAAGAGGGAGATACCAAATATGACATTACTTAACCTCAAAGCATAGAACTCAATTATATTGTCCCTTTCATCTACGACATTTTTTTCTTTACTCTTAGTAATGATTGCTGAAACTATGTGGATAGCTAGGGCAGAAAAGATAGCTGCAAGTATAGATATTCCAATGCCTTGAACAAGCACTTGAGCAATTGAAGCGATACTCATATTAGCGGCTGCATTTAATTTAGAGTAGATCCAAGTAATTGCTATTGCTACTGAGATTATTTCGGTTAAAGTATTTCTAATTTTTATATTCATATTGATAAGTTCTATAAAATGTATAGTATAGCATACATTAAGTATTATAAATATTACTTAGTGTAATATAAAACATTCTTAATGTAATATATAAATTACATATTGAACTTATCTATGGAAAATAAACAGGCGTAAAAAAGCGGTCAATTAAGACCGCTTTTAAAAGTAAGCTGGTGCCGAAGGCCGGACTCGAACTGGCGACCTACTGATTACAAATCAGTTGCACTACCAACTGTGCTACTTCGGCTTAGTGGGAAATTATACAGTAAAGGATTTTTTTTCAGCAATATTTTAAACCACGAAAATGTGATTATTTTTTACGCTGTTTTATACCAATTCGGATGCCTATAATTGCAAGCACAAGCGCCATCAAAAACCACTGAATTGCATAGCCTATATGTTTTTCAATACTGCCAGTATAAGGCTCCCACTTTCTCACAAAACCATCCTGAGAGTTGTCGTCTAGTAAACCAATAACATTTGAAAAATCAACGCCGGCTATTTCACTCATCTCTTCTAAATCTATTGATTGGATTAAAACTGGAAACTCTATGCCACTATCAGTAGACTTTAACTCCATTCGCTTGAGGGGTTTTGATATTTGCACTTTAATCTCTCTAGAGTTCTGCTCGATGAATATATCTGCTAATTTATCCCTGCGACCATTCCATGGAATAAAGCCTCGATTAATCAAGATAGCTTTTGACTGGCCTTCTAAAGTATAAGGGGTTAAAACATAATAGCCTGATACTTGATTGACAATTTGATTGTCGTAGATAAACTGCTTGTCACTTAAATAATTACCTTGCAGGCGAACTTCATAATATTCTTTATCCTGAAGACTCCCTTCATTGGCTATAAGCTCAACAGCTCCTGTATTTGCTTTTTTTATTGAGGTTTCGATTGAGCGTTTTTCATCGGCACGGTCTAGCTGCCAAAAACCAAGAGAGACTAAAAAAGCAAAGGTAGCAGCTATGAGAATGGAGGGAAGAAAAAACCGTAAGCTCATTATTGAGTTGGCAAAAGGTTAAAGTTATTAGGCTCTATCCATCCAATATAATTAGCAAATAGTAAAAAAATAAATAAGAAAACTGAAAGAATGATTCTCATTCTTAGTGCTTTAAACATTTTATCAGAGCCCTCTCTGCCACCTTTAAGTAAGCCAATAACTGCGGCGGCTAAAAAGAAAAATATTAATACAATTATAGCTATTACAAAATAATCCATAGTTTTCCTACTTTAGTTGAAAAAAAAGACCCCAACGAAGGGGCCTTTTATAAAACCTCTTATTCGTAATTATATCCAGTATACGAATATGAATAGCCCTAGCCAAACAACGTCAACAAAGTGCCAATACCAGGCAACGCCTTCAAAGGCGAAGTGGTTCTCTAAGTTGAAGTGTCCTTTTTGGATACGATAAAGAATCACAGTCAACATAATGACGCCAATAGTTACGTGGAACCCATGGAACCCTGTTAAAAGATAAAACGTTGATCCATAAATGCCAGAAGTTAGCTTTAATCCATCATGGTATGCGTGCCCATACTCAGTGATCTGGAATCCCAAGAACACAACTCCTAGCGCAATCGTTGCAAGCATCCAAGCCATCAATGCATTTCTATGGCCCGCTCTTAAAGCGTGATGAGCATAGGTTAAGGTAACTCCTGAAGTAAGAAGAAGTCCGGTATTAAGAGCTGGAAGGCCCCAAGTATCAACCAGTTTAAAGTTGGTTGAAAAAGTAACGCCGTTCTGCCCTACTTCGCCGGGAGTAGTAATAAGTGGCCACGCAGATTTGAATCCTTCCCACAATTCCGGTGAATAAATATTGTTATACTCACCACCAAGCCAGGGCACACTTAAAACTCTTGCGTATAGAAGGGCTCCAAAGAATGCGGCAAAAAACATTACCTCAGAAAAAATAAACCAGCTCATTCCCCATCGAAAAGATTTATCAACTTGTGAATTGTAAAGTCCGCCTACACTCTCACTGACAACCGTTCCAATCCATCCAAATAACATAAATGCAATGATTGCAAACCCCAAAACCATCACAGGCCAACCCCAGCTTACATCGTGCATTTGGTTGGCAAAACCTACAAATAAAGTTGATACACCAATTGATCCAATAATTGGCCAATAGGTCCCATGTGGCACATAATATTTTTCATTACTCATTTTTTCTTCCCCTCTCTTAACTATCTAACTTATAAAAATTATATGACAAACTAACGTCTTGAATCCATTCATCCATTTCAGGTTCAATTACAAATCGAAGCGTCATCTCGACTTCTTCGTTAGGCTCGAACTTTTGTTTTACAAAACAAAAACACTCTAACTTTTTAAAGTGAAGCGCCGCATCTGTCGGCGCCACACTTGGAATTGCTTGGCCATAAATTACTTCGTCGGTCGTATTTTTAGCAATATAACTGGTAGTATAAAATTTACCAGGAACAACCTCCATCGAGCTTATCTTAGGCGCAAACTGAACTGGAAAACCAGAGCTCGTCGCCGCAAAAAAACTAACACTAACTAAGCGCTCTTCATTTACTTGGTACTGCTTTTCTGTCTCTACAGTACCAGTCTTACCATTAAATCCAGTTATATCACACAACACATCATATATAGGCACCATGGCATAAGCAAAAAAGAACATCAAGACTGGGACAGAAACTAACTTTATCCAAAAACCTTTCGTAATTTTTTTTCGTTCCACGTCAGATGTTAAGGACAATGGTTACTACATAAAGGCCTATTGCAACTGCACCAACCCAGAAAGCAGTTTTGCCAACACCTCTATTGTTTTTTTTATCTGCCATTAACTGTGCTGAGACTCGGCCAAAATTTCTGCTCTTGTTGGCGGCTCATCAAACGTATGGTAAGCAATTGGTGAAGCCAAGGTCCACTCCAAGCCTTTAGCGCTTGCCCAAGGCCTAGCGTCTGCCGGCTTTCCATTGCGAATACAATCAACAACAATATAAGTAAGCAACAAGAACGACAATCCAAAAGAAAATGCACCGATTGAAGAGATAAAGTTAAAGTCGGCAAACTGAAGTGCGTAGTCAGGAATACGGCGCGGCATTCCCGCAAGCCCTAAGAAATGCTGAGGGAAGAATGTTACGTTGACCGAGATAAGCGCCCACCAAAAATGAAACTTAGCGAGGGGCTCGTTGTACATTTTTCCTGTCCACTTAGGAAGCCAGTAAAACACTGCTGCTATGATTCCCCAAAGGGCTCCAGTCACAAGAACATAGTGGAAATGCGCTACTACAAAATAAGTATCGTGGTACTGAATATCTGCTGGAGCTATACCAAGCATTAGCCCAGAAAAACCACCAATCGTAAACAAAAATACAAACGCAAGCGCCCAAAGCATTGGCGTTTCGAAGGTCATCGAGCCCTTCCACATTGTTGCAACCCAGTTAAAAACTTTTACGCCAGTCGGAACTGCGATCAACATTGTGGCGTACATAAAGTACAGCTCTCCTGCCACAGGCATTCCCGTTAGGAACATATGGTGTGCCCATACTATGTATGACAAAAATGCAATCGAAGCTGTTGCATATACCATTGAAGAGTAACCAAAGAGTGGCTTCCTTGCAAAGGTTGGAATAATATGCGAGATAATACCAAAGGCTGGCAAAATCATAATATAGACCTCTGGATGCCCAAAGAACCAAAAAATATGCTGGAACATCACTGGATCGCCGCCGCCGGCTGCATCAAAGAATGCAGTACCAAAGTTTCGATCCGTAAGCATCATCGTAACTGCTCCTGCCAGAACAGGCATTGCGCCAATAAGTAAAAATGATGTAATTAACCATGTCCATACAAAAAGAGGCATGTCCATTAGTCTCATCTCTGGAGCCTTCATATTAAGAACAGTAGCAATAATGTTAATCGCTCCCATAATTGAAGAAAATCCTAGCAAATGAACTGCAAAAATGAAAAAGTCAGTTGAGTCTGGAGCAAACGTCGTTGAAAGTGGCGCATAGAATGTCCAACCAAAAGCCGGCGCTCCTCCTTCCATAAAGAACGTGCTCAAAAGAATTGCGCCTGCAAAAGGCAAGATCCAGAAGCTCCAGTTATTCATTCTAGGTAAGGCCATATCAGGTGCTCCTACCATCATAGGAATAAGCCAGTTTGCCAGGCCAACAAAGGCAGGCATAATAGCTCCAAAAACCATGATTAGTCCATGCATTGTAGTCAGCTGGTTGTAAAACTGTGGTTCAAATAATTGTAAACCAGGCTGCAAAAGCTCTGCTCGAATACCCATCGCAAGCGCTCCACCTATAAGAAGCATTGAAAATGCAAACCACATATATAGCGTTCCAATATCTTTGTGATTGGTTGTTTTAACCCACCTAAGAAGTCCTTTTTCAGGGCCGTGACCGTGGTCGTCGTATGCTGCCGTTGTAGTTGAGCTCATGTGTTTCTCCTTAAATTAACGTGCAGATGTAACATCTGATGGTTGAACAACTGATCCATTGTTACCAAAAGACCTTCTTTCGTAAGTAATAACTGACGCAAGGTCTGAATCACTCAACATCTTAAATGCGGGCATTCCGCCCATACCATTTATAACTAGGTTAAGCTGATAATCCGCTGGACCATTCGTTACTTCAGATCCTACCATTGCTGGGAACACTCCTGGAATACCTGTACCATCCTTTTGATGACAGCCAGAACAGTTGGCGTTGTAGACTACTTCGCCCCTAGCAACAAGGTCTGCCTCAGTCCAAACTTGGGTTGCACTTTCCATTTCTGCAACTTTTTCTTCTTGCTGGGTTTGAACCCAAGCAGCGTAATCTGCCTTAGAAACAACGTCAACAACAATTGGCATAAAGCCATGATCTTTTCCACAAAGTTCAGCGCACTGGCCTCTGTAAGTTCCAATTTCATTCGGCTTTGCCCATGCATCATTAATAAATCCAGGATTTGCATCCTGCTTAAGGCCAAAAGCCGGAACCCACCAGTTATGAATAACATCGTTTGATGTAATCAAAAAACGAATCGTAGTGTCTACTGGAACGACTAGGTGTTTGTCAACAGATCGAAGGTAGCTCCCCTCTTCATGTACAGCTTCACGCTCTTCAGGAGTCCCCTTAATAACGTCTCTAGAAGACTGTGCAAGGTTTGAAACAAAACTAATTCCTTCTTCAGGATAGTCATATTGCCACTTCCACTGCATTCCTGTAACCTTAATTGTCATATCTGCCTTGTCCAGAACTTCAATATCAATAAGAGTCTTTGAAGCTGGAATAGCCATTGCAATTAGAATCAAAATTGGAATTCCTGTCCATAAAAACTCTACTGTTGTGCTCTCATGAAAGTGCGCTGCTTTAGCTCCCTTTGATTTCCTGTGTGCAATAATTGAATAAAACATTGCTCCAAAGACCACAACACCAATAGCAACACAAACCCAGAACACCATCATATGCAGGTTCCAAATATCGTTACTAATATCTGTAACGCCTTTGGTCATATTGAGCGTGTATTCTGCCAAGACAGTCTTAGAACTCAGAAGTGCGACAAATGCGCTAGTAAGTGTGAACAATAGTTTCATAGAATCTCCGAATGTAATCTTTGTTTAGCTATATCGTGAATAAAATATGTAATTCTTAAATATGCAATTTCGATTATCAAATAAAAAATGCAATCAAATGATACCTGTTTATGGCCTTTTTACCAAGTAAAAATCCACCTTTATTCTCAATATTGATTGAACTTTTTTCATTGAGTATCTCGAGATTCAAAAAGAGCCTCTCTAGAGATTGAAAATGTTCGTAAAAGGCTATATATATGATTTGAAAGTTAAAATTAATTAACTTAACTTAACTTAACTTAACTTAACTTAACTTAACTTAACTTAACTGTTCAAAATTTAACTTGGTTCCTTTAAAATAACCCTCTACTTAAATTACTTCATGCCTATGTTTAATAAAACAATCAACCTTTCACTAATTCTAGCGCTTATAGTTGTTATTCTTGGGGCTTATACACGGCTTGCAGATGCTGGCTTAGGATGTCCTGACTGGCCAGGTTGTTACGGGGAGTTATTGGTTCCTGATGTTATTTCGAGTGACTACGAAAGGCCTCTTGATGTTGGCAAAGCCTGGAAAGAAATGATTCACAGGTATGCAGCCTCCACACTTGGACTCTCAATACTTGTAATATTTTTGCTAGCGCTGTTTCGTAAAAATGAAATCAAGCAGTCTATTAAGCTGCCCACCGCTTTACTTTTATTGGTTGGCTTTCAGGGTGCTCTTGGAATGTGGACGGTTACTGAACAAGTTCATCCTGGCATAGTTACAATGCATTTATTTGGAGGGTTCTCAACAACCACTTTGTTGTTTTGGCTTTTTTTGAACCAGCGTCCCACTACAAAAATTGGGCGACATGTTTTAAAACGACACAAGCTGATGCTTGTTGTTGTCACTGCTCTATTAATATTCCAAATTTTTCTTGGGGGATGGACGAGCACCAACTATGCAGCGTTGTCTTGTGGTGAATATTTTCCTACTTGTTTAGATCAAATGTGGCCTGATGATATGGACTTTAAGAACGCCTATTATTGGGGCGAGCTTGGGATAGACTATGAGTTTGGAGTATTAGAAAACCAGACTAGAACTGCAATTCAAATGGTTCATAGGGTTGGCGCATTAGTTGTTACTGCAGCGATATTAGGCTTATCTTTTGCCTTCAAAAACTACGTGACTTTTCAAAAAAATATCGTCGTAATTCTCGCCCTTTTAGGAGTACAGGTTGCCTTGGGAATTATAAATGTAGTCATGTCACTACCAATGTTTGCTGCTGTAATGCATAACGCAGTTGCGCTTGGACTGTTACTAAGCCTCGTAAGTCTTGCACACAAAATATTTAGTCAACAGCCTGGCTCCTAGTATGAATAAAACAGCTCAAATATCCTTACTTCTTCTGGTTGCAATTGTGGCAGTTGCTACTTATATTTATGTTGGGGGCAAGCCAAATATGCAAGAGCTCAAAAAGTCTGTTGCTCCGGCGGCGTCTTTATACCCTGAGGCAAAGTCTGTTTCAGATATGCTCAACTTTATTAATGACGAGTCAATAGACACGCACTTATCAGAGGCGTCTAAAGGAAGATGGGCGCTATTATATTTTGGCTACACATCCTGTCCAGATGTTTGCCCAATAGACCTTTCAAAAATTAATCTTACCTACCAAATGATGGAGAACCAAGAGAAACTTCAGGTTGTCTTTATTTCGGTAGACCCTATGCGTGATATTGGTAAACTTGATCAGTTTGCAAGCGCCTTTAACCCTTCATTTTTAGGTTTGACGGCTCATCAGAAAAATCTAATGGCGATTAGTAGATCATTAGGCGTTTATCATGAGGTAGTTGAATCGCAAAAATTAGCGCAGGAAGATCATAGCGACCACGACTCTGATGGTGGGCACTCTTCGGACTCTGAGGTAAAAGATAACGACAACAAAACTGCGCACTATGACATTGATCATACAAGCAGTTATTTGCTTTTTAATCCAGAGTTAAAGCTTACGGCTCTTTTGACAAGTCCCCATGAACCTAGTGCCATGGCGCAGGCGATTGATAAAATTATTGAAAATCTAAGGTAGGACAAGCCTAACTGCAAACAGAATAGTTCCAATAAAAAGCGCCGTCATAATTATTCCAACAAATATATAGGGCCAGGGGCCTGTCTTCTCTGTTGACTCAAAATCTTTAGCTAGATTTTTCTTTTTCCCAACACCAATCATTGCTGACGCTACTGCCTTAAAAACTTGGAGCAAAGAGCTCATTACTATGAAGAGATTCCAAAGGTCATCAAAAGATAGTGATCAAGCAACAGAGCTAGAAATAAAACCATTAAATAATTGATCGAAAACTTAAAGGTTTTAAAGGCAATTTTTGGGTTTTCTGGCTCCATAAAAATCTTGATTGAGTAGCCTAAAAATAAAGCACCTAGGGTCGCCGCACAAATCAAATAGATTACGCCACTCATTCCGGTGAGGTAAGGCAACAGAGCAACCAGAAACAAGAGCACTGTGTATAAAAGAATCTGTACCCGAGTAAACTGAAGACCATGGGTAACAGGCAGCATTGGTATTTCAGCTTTTTTATACTCATCTCGCCTATGAATCGCTAACGCCCAAAAATGAGGGGGCGTCCAAATAAAAACGATTAAAAAAAGCAACAGCGCGTACTCAATGCCCTGAGATCCTGCGACCGAGGTCCACCCAAGCACTGGAGGTGCTGCTCCTGCAGCACCTCCAATAACTATATTTTGAGGCGTTGCTCTCTTGAGATACATCGTATAAAAAACAGCGTAGCCGATTAAAGAAATAAGTGTCAAAGTTGCGGTCAATAAATTTACAAAAACTACCAAAAGCGAAATGCCCACAACGCCTAAAAACACGCCCCATATCAAAGCCTGCTTCCTTGTTACCTTGCCTTGAGGTAGAGGCCGACGGTCGGTACGAGACATTTTTGTGTCGATTTTTTCATCCACTACGTGGTTAAAAACTGCAGCGGACATTGCAGCCAATGAAATTCCTGCAGACGCCACAACTATTAGAAACAGGTTGGGCAGATATGGAACCGCCAACAGCATCCCAACAACTGCTGTAAGTAAGATGAGCGAGACAACTTTTAGCTTACAAAGGCCCAAAAGATCTTTAATAGAGGGGAGGTTTGTCATTATCCTATCCTAGAATATTTAAGAAGGCGCTTAAGGTCCTTTAGCACAAACTTAATATTGATATCTTTTGAGTTGTAATACAGCATAAAGTTGCCAATTGGATCAATTAGAAAAATTGAGTTTTCTGGAAACTCTGCAAGCTTTTTAGCTAATTTTTTATTCGTAACTTTAGCTATGAGTAAGTTTTCATCATTAGTGCTGGGTAAAGAGCCATCTTCAGTAATCAGCATTCTTTGAATCCGGCGCATATCCATGTTTATAAGGGTACGTATGGTTTTTATATCAGCAACTGCCTGTTCACAAACACTATTGCAGGTCTTAGAAACATACGCAAGCGTCCAAAAACCATCAAAAGAGAAGTCGCCATCAATATCAACATCCATCTTTTCAGTTGTTATGACGGGTCTAACCAGCTCGCCATAGTTCACTGTGTTCTGACTAAAATAGCTTGGGTTCAAATAAAAAAACAAAGTGCCAAGCCCTATAGGCAAAATGAATATTGATAGCAATGCCCAAAAGTCTTTTTTTACTGCCATGTATTCCCTAGAATCAAAACTGCGTAATGATACGCTGATGGGTTTAAAAACTCAACCAGCTAAAGCCTAACTTCTATACCGTTTTCTTGCATTGATTTTTTAGCTTCATCAACTGTATATTCTCCAAAATGAAAGATGCTTGCTGCGAGAACTGCGTCTGCCCCGCCATCAAGAATGCCCTCGGATAAGTGAGACAGATTGCCAACACCGCCCGAAGCTATCAAAGGAACATCAATTGCCTCAGATACGGCCTTAGTAAGCTCAAGATCAAACCCGTCTTTCGTGCCGTCCCTGTCCATGGAGGTAAGAAGAACCTCACCAGCGCCGTTGTCTCCCTTTGTCATTTTTATAGCCCAATCTATTGCGTCAATACCTGTCGGCTTTCGCCCTCCATGCGTAAAAATTTCCCATTTAGGCGGGGTATCAGACACTCGCTTCGCATCAATAGCTATGACGATGCATTGAGAGCCAAAAATACTGCAAAGCTCGTTTATAAGATCGGGGTTAAAAATGGCTGCAGAGTTAACTGCCACCTTGTCAGCACCGGCCTTTAGCATTGATCGA
>TARA_B110000503_G_scaffold142857_1_pt1 | contig 10271 bp, 10 predicted proteins | sample TARA_B110000503 | Tara Oceans TARA_B110000503 (sample SAMEA4397472) | marine metagenome | biome: Polar Biome; feature: [SRF] surface water layer (ENVO:00010504); material: water (ENVO:00002006), including particulate matter (ENVO:01000060) such as... | depth 5 m
TGATCGGGGCGATCGCTGTAGGGCTCTATCAGTGCCGCGCCGCGACTACCCAGCGCGCCATCGGTATAAATCTTAATACTGCGCAGACTGTACATATCCTTGTCATCGCTGCTGTGCCCAGCGGCGAGAGTCTGTGCTAGGTTGGCGTTAGACGAGGAAATCATGCCATAGATACGCACCTGCATTTCTCCACGGTCGGCGATTTGACGGTAGAGGGGGTGTTCGAGATCGCTGACGCCCGCATCATGGGTTGATGTGACGCCAAGGCTGAGTAAATGTTTGCTGGCAGTGTCGAGGGCCAAGGTGATATCTGCGTCGTTAGGTTTCGGGATGATGCTAGTAATCAGTGACGAGGCGTTGTCGATCAACACGCCACTTGGATTACCCTCAGCATCACGAATAATTTCACCGCCTTCTGGCGCGACAGTGTCTTTGTCGATACCCGCCAATCGCAGTGCGGCGCTGTTCGCCCATCCGCCATGGCCGTCGATACGCTCAAGCCAGACTGGACGGTCGCTGATCTGTGAATCGAGTATGGCTGCAGTGGGAAACGCTTGGTCGGGCCAGAGCACCTGATTCCAGCCGCGGCCTTTAATCCAAGTCAATGAGGGGTGCTGAGCGGCATAGTTAGCGACAAATTCCGCAGATTCTTGCGCAGATGCTAAGCCGCGAATATCAACGCTGAGCAAACTGTAGCCCAGGTCTGAGACATGGCCGTGGGCATCAATCAAGCCGGGCAGAAGTGCCTTACCCTGACCGTTGATTTTTTCTGCATTGGGATAATTCTGAGCCAGCTGGTCATCGCCAGTCGCGACGACTTTGCCGTCTTTGATGGCAAGTGAGGAAAATTGAAAAAGTTCGCGATTGTTGTCAAAGCTGTAGCCTTGGATATTTTCTATCACAATCGGCTGTGATTCTTGAGCTGAGTCACAGCCGGTTAATAGTCCAATCAGAACGGCACAGGCCGCAGTCAGCGATAGTTTTTTCAAAATCACACTCCCCAGTCATTGTTGTTTTAGTTATTGCTGTTTTAGGTATTGCTGCAGTTTTCGCGGATATAGTCCCTCATCTTAGCTATTTGTGCGAGTTTTTCTTCCTCGGGCAAAAAACGATAATCACCGGTTTCGGGGTCCTTTTCACGAATTCGCCCGGTGTTTTCTAAGGTGGTCAGGTTGCTCTTGGCGATAGCGCAATTCTTTTGTCGAATCGCTTTTGTCTCTTCTGCGAGTTTTGTGGCTGAGCTGTCGTCGGTGTTCTCAATCGAGTCAGCGGCGTCAGCGCTTTCGGTTGTAGACGTTGAGGCAGTTTTTGCAGGTCCTGAGCCCCCGCGAAGTGTAATCACTTTGGCGGCTGTGTTTTCCGGTGGCATTTCACTGTAGTGGGTGACGCCATTTTCGTCGGTCCATTTATGAACCTTGGTCGTCGCCACGGCAGTAAAACTGATAAAAATTAGTCCAGCTAAAAGGGTTTGAACGAGTGCTGTCATGATCATGCTCCTTGCGTGAATCAGCTCAGTTTTTGAGGAAAGTGCTGTGCAGATAGGCTTCTAATAGGCTTCTAGTATAGATTTCAATGCACTGGATATCAGGCCAATGATTGACTAATTGTTCAAAACTGTTAAATTACGCGCCTTCTCAGCGTATTGCTGCAGAAATTTTGGACCAAGTACCATGCTGGCGTTATCCATGCCGCTGGTCATCAACACAGATGGCGCTACTATTTACCGATAGTTAAAGCACCCGATAACAGTCGTTAGCACTGACCCGTGCGACTGAAATTAGCCGTGATCGCGGCATCTATTTTGATGTAACAGCCTATTGCCACAATGTGAAAAGTCCCTAAGTTAATCTTTGTTGAGGACATATTGTGGAACTCCTTTCTGGCGGTGATATTGTTATCCGCGCACTGCGTGATTCAGGCATCAAGTACGTCTGGGGCTATCCCGGCGGTGCTGCGCTGCATATTTATGACGCCCTTTATCGACAAAACGACGTTGAGCATTTGCTGGTTCGCCATGAGCAGGCAGCCGTGCATGCAGCCGATGGCTTTTCTCGCGCGACCGGTGAGGTGGGCACTGCTCTAGTTACCTCGGGTCCCGGTGCGACTAACGCGATTACGGGTATTGCAACCGCCTACATGGACTCCATTCCATTGGTTGTGATTTCCGGACAGGTTCCCCTAACAAAGATTGGTCAAGACGCCTTCCAAGAGACCGATATGGTGGGTGTGTCGCGGCCGATTGTTAAGCACAGTTTTTTGGTGACTCGCGCAGAAGATATTGCCCAAACCATCGCCAAAGCCTATTACATTGCCGCTACTGGCCGTCCCGGTCCAGTTGTGGTGGATATTCCCAAAGATGTCACCGATCCAACTTATAAAGTGCCCTATGAGTACCCCACTGACATTAAAATCCGCTCATACCAGCCGACCGATAAGGGGCATCGCGGGCAAATACGCCGCGCGGTAAAAACCTTAATCGATGCCAAGCGCCCGGTCATGTACACCGGTGGCGGCATCGTTATTGATAATGCCTCAGAACATTTGATTGCGTTGGCGCGAAAGCTCAATTACCCCGTCACCAACACCCTGATGGGTCTCGGTGGCTACCCGGGCACTGACCGTCAGTATTTGGGGATGTTGGGTATGCATGGTACTTACGAAGCCAATACCGCGATGCATCACGCTGATGTTATTTTTGCGGTGGGTGCGCGCTTTGACGATCGAGTGACTAACGATTTAGCCAAGTTTTGCCCCCATGCCACCATTATTCATATTGATGTTGACCCCACCTCCGTGTCGAAAAATATTGAAGCGCATATTCCGATCGTGGGCACCTGTCGTGCTGTTTTATCTGAAATTCTAGAACTGGTTGAAGAGTCAGACACCGTGCCAGACGCTGACGCTATTGCCGCTTGGTGGACCCAGCTCGACCAGTGGCGTGCCGACAAAGGTCTGTACACCGCCTCACGCTATGAAGAGAGTTCGGGCACCTGCATCAAGCCGCAAGACGTGATCAAGATGCTCTACAAAGTGACCAATGGCGAAGCCATCGTCACCTCCGATGTGGGTCAGCATCAGATGTTTGCCGCGCAGTACTATCTGTTTGATAAACCGCGCATGTGGATTAACTCCGGCGGCCTTGGAACAATGGGCTTTGGCTTGCCCGCAGCCATGGGAGCCAAACTTGCGTTCCCCGATGTGGATGTCGCCTGTGTGACCGGCGAGGGCAGTATCCAGATGTGTATACAAGAGCTCTCCACCTGCACCCAGCACAAATTACCGGTGAAGATTATCAATCTCAACAATGCCGCACTCGGCATGGTGCGCCAGTGGCAGGATATGAACTACAACAGCCGTTACTCGCAGAGTCTTTATGAAGAGTCGCTCCCAGACTTTGTTGCTCTTGCTGAGGCCTATGGCCACGTCGGAATGAAAGTGACTCACTTCGATGAGTTGGAAGAAAAAATGCGCGAGTGTTTTGCCATGAAAGACCGCGTGGTATTTATGGATATTTGCATCGACCGATCGGAGCACGTCTACCCGATGCAAATGCCTGGCGGCTCAATGCGCGATCTGTGGTTGAGCAAGACGGAGAGAACCTAATGAAGCGTATTATTTCAATTTTGTTAGAAAACGAATCCGGCGCGCTGTCTCGCGTCGTTGGGCTGTTTGCTCAGCGTGGTTACAATATCGACACACTTACGGTTGCACCGACAGACGACGATACCCTGTCGCGGTTAACGTTAACCACGCAGGGCGATGATCATATGGCCGAGCAGCTTGTTAAGCAATTGCACAAGCTCATCGACACTCTGAAAGTTGTCGACTTGACCGAGGGCCCGCACATTGAGCGCGAGTTGATGTTGGTAAAAATTAAGGCAGTAGATAATGATGTCCGCACAGAGTTAAAAAACTGTGTGGAGATCTTTCGGGGGCACATTATCGATGTGACTCCAACAACCTATACCGTGCAACTTGCTGGAGACAGTGAGAAGCTCGACGCTTTTATCGAGGCCGTTCGCGATATAGGGGTTATGGAAGTGGTGCGAAGTGGTGTTTCTGGTATTTCCCGAGGCGACAAATTTTTACGTGTTTAACTATTAAATTAGGTGAAATCAATGCAAGTTTATTACGACAAAGACTGTGATCTATCAATTATCCAAGGCATGAAAGTTGCCATTATCGGCTATGGATCGCAGGGCCATGCCCATGCTAACAATCTGAAAGACTCAGGTGTTGATGTAACTGTTGGACTGCGCGCAGGATCTGCATCTGCAGCCAAAGCTGCGTCAGCGGGTCTGAAAGTAGACAACGTGCCTGCTGCAGTAGCCGCTGCCGATCTGGTGATGATTTTGACGCCGGACGAATTTCAGTCACAGCTCTACAAAAATGAAATCGAACCCAATATTAAGCAGGGCGCAACGCTGGCATTTGCTCATGGTTTTGCCATTCACTATAACCAAGTGGTACCACGTGCCGATCTCGACGTTATTATGATTGCGCCGAAAGCGCCAGGGCACACCGTGCGCAACGAGTTTGTCAACGGCGGTGGTATCCCTGACTTAGTTGCCATCTACCAAGATGCCACTGGTCGTGCCAAGAGCGTGGCCATGTCTTACGCCTCAGGTGTTGGCGGCGGACGCACCGGTATTATTGAAACTACCTTTAAGGACGAAACTGAAACCGATTTATTCGGAGAGCAGGCCGTTCTTTGTGGCGGTGCCGTTGAGTTAGTCAAAGCCGGTTTTGAAACATTGACCGAAGCGGGCTACGCGCCAGAAATGGCCTATTTTGAATGTCTTCACGAACTCAAACTGATTGTCGACCTGATGTATCAGGGCGGTATTGCTAACATGAACTACTCAATCTCTAACAATGCTGAGTATGGTGAATATGTCACTGGCCCAGAAGTGATCAACGCTGAGTCGCGTCTGGCCATGAAAAATGCCCTCAAGCGAATTCAAAATGGTGAGTACGCAAAAATGTTTATCACCGAAGGTGCAATGAATTATCCTTCTATGACAGCATATCGTCGCAACAACGCAGCACACCCAATTGAGAAAGTGGGCGCCGAATTGCGTGGTATGATGCCGTGGATTACCAAGAATGCGCTGGTTGATAAAAGCAAAAACTAAGTTGTATTTAGTTACGCTTTCGCAAACGGCTCGCTCATCAGCGGGCCGTTTGTCTATTCAGGGTTGAACGGCGCAGAAATACAAATGAGTGCAGTGGGATAAGGCAATGACTGAAGCAACAGAAAGTGTGATGACCCGTGTAGTTGCCCTCGATGGCGGCATTAATTTCCGCGATTTAGGCGGCTATGAAACCATTCATGGGCAGCGAGTGAAATGGCGAAAAATTATGCGTTGTGGCCATTTGGCGGCCCTCAGCGATGCTGATATCGACACGCTTGACCTTATTGGTATCAATAAAATTCACGATTTCCGTCGCAAAGAGGAACAGGCGCAATCACCAAGCTGCGCTATTCGCGCAGAGTTTATCGATGACTACCAAATATCTGTTGGTGATATTTCGCGATTTTGGGAATTTCTTTTTGACGGTGCGCTGACGGCCGAGGCCTCGCATCAGCTGGTAGTGAATTCCTATCGCTCGTGCATTGACTCAGTGATACCTGCATTTAGCCGCTTTATGCGAGGGATTGTCGATAATGTTGAAGGGGCGAGCGTCTTTCATTGCTCGGCTGGAAAAGATCGCACTGGCATGGCGGCGGCACTGATTTTGTCTGCGTTAGAAGTGCCCCGCGAGACAATTATTGCAGATTACATGCTAACCATTCAGCATTATGATTCGAGTAAATTAATTGCTATTGTCGAGGGCCACCTGCGCAGTGCTAAAGTAGAGAGCTGGGATCGCGATTGGTTGATTCCGTACTGCTCAGTGCATGAAGACAATATCGTCGCTTTTCTCGATGCGATTGATGCGCGGTATGGTAGTGTGGGAAATTATCTGACGACCGCGCTGGGTTTGTCCGATACTGATATTGAAAAGATGAAAACACATTATTTGGAAAGTTAGCCGCTGAGTTGGCTTATAATGCCGCCCTTGAATGGGCACACCAGCCCTAAATTGAGTAAAAAATAATGATTAAAGAAGTAGAGACAAAAGAGAAAGTCGTGACGTTGAAAGGGAAACCCGCTGAAGGTGAAGCTCCTATCCGTCGCAAGGGAATCTATTTGCTGCCTAATTTATTGACCACAGGCGCACTCTTTGGCGGCTTTTATGCCGTGCTGTCTGGCTTCAGCGGCAACTACGAATGGGCGGCCATGGCGATCTTTACCGCTATGTTATTTGACGGCCTAGACGGCCGTGTGGCGCGAATGACCAATACCGAAAGTGCCTTCGGCGTCCAGTATGACAGTCTCTCTGATATGGTGTCTTTTGGCGTTGCACCGGCCGTTGTGGCCTACGGATGGGGGTTGGACGATCTCGGTAAATTGGGATTGGCCGCGGCTTTCGTCTACGCCAGTTGTGCCGCTCTGCGTCTCGCTCGCTTTAATGTGCAGGCGGAACTGGCGGACAAAAAAACCTTCACTGGATTACCCAGTCCGATGGCGGCAGCGCTGGTTGCGGGCTTTATCTGGTCAACCCATGAACTGGAATCCACGCTCTGGCTGTCGGTGGGTGGCGCCGTTATTACCGCCATGGCGGGTTTGTTGATGGTATCTAATCTTAAATATCCCAGCTTTAAAGAAATCGATTTTCGCGGCAAAGTCCCCTTTATGGTGATTCTGTCTGTGGTGATGGGGTTTGTTGTAATCACTATTGATCCGCCGCGTATCTTGTTTGGTTTGGCGGCTGTTTTTAGCTTTTACGCGCCAGTCCTGTGGGTATTGCACGCGCTTGGCTTTAGCAGCAAGGCTGAGGCTGAGATTATTGATCCAAGCGTTGATGAAGACTAAGGCTGTATCCGTTGAGTGCGCGTCAGGACGGCGCATTTAACAGTTGGCAGTTAGCTGTAAATCTGTTTGAATGGCTCCATGAATAAACCAACTTTCAACTCTAGTTCCAATACAGCGATAAGTGCCAGCCCAGCGGCTGGTCTTTTTGCTGCTGCTTTATTTCTACTCCTGCCCTGAGGGGCATCTATCGTTATACCTCAAAAAAAACCCGTGGAATCCTTTCAAAAAGGATAGAAAACCGTTGATATTCGAGCCCCACTGAGGCCGAATACGTTTTACAATAAGCCAGTTGAAAAGTGGGCCAAGAATAAAGAGAAGACTATGCCAACCAAAGAAAAATTAGTCATTTTTGATACAACATTGCGTGACGGTGAGCAGAGCCCCGGCGCGTCGATGACCAAAGATGAAAAAGTCCGTATTGCTATAGCCCTAGAAAAAATGCGCGTTGACGTGATCGAAGCGGGTTTTGCCATATCAAGTCAGGGTGATTTTGAAGCTATCAAAGCGATTGCCAATACCGTTAAAGAGAGCCGTATTTGCAGCTTATCTCGCGCCGTTCGCGGTGATATTGAGCGCGCCGCCGAGGCTTTGAAGGGCGCTAATGCCGGACGCATCCACACGTTTATTGCCACCTCCCCGATTCACATGAAGCACAAGCTGCAAATGGCCCCTGACGATGTGTTGGCTCAGGCCGTGGGTGCGGTCAAAATTGCCCGCAGTTTAATTGACGATGTGGAATTTTCTCTGGAGGATGCCAGCCGCACGGAGTTTGATTTTATGTGCCGCATTACTGAAGCTGTTATTCATGCTGGCGCTCGCACGATCAATTTGCCGGATACGGTGGGTTACTCAGACCCCAGTGAGTACGGGCTGATGATCAAGCGTTTGATGCAGGCTGTGCCCAATGCTGATCAGGCGATTTTCTCGGTTCACTGCCACAATGATTTGGGTCTCGCTGTGGCCAACAGTTTGGCGGCAGTACAGAACGGAGCCCGCCAAGTTGAATGTACCGTTAATGGTTTGGGCGAGCGGGCGGGTAACGCGTCGCTGGAAGAAATTGTGATGGCTATTCGCACTCGCAAAGATGTTTTTCCCGTTGAGACCACTATTAATGCAGTGCACATCGTGCCAACGTCGCGTTTGGTGTCGAGTATTACCGGCTTTCCAGTACAGCCCAACAAAGCAATTGTCGGCGCCAATGCCTTTGCTCACGAGTCAGGTATCCACCAAGACGGTATTCTTAAGTTTCGCGAAACCTATGAAATTATGCGGGCAGAAGATGTGGGCTGGAGCACGAATAAGTTGTCGTTGGGTAAACTCTCTGGTCGCGCAGCGCTGGCATCGCGCCTTGACGAGTTAGGCATCAAGTTTGACAGCAAGGAAGCCTTTAATGATGTGTTTGTTCGCTTTAAAGCGCTTGCCGATAAAAAGCGCGAAATTTATGACGAAGATTTGCAGGCCCTCGTCTCCGATGTTCATATGGGAGCAGAAGAGGACGCACTCACCTTGGTTGATCTTGAGGTTTTGTCCAAGTCAGGCCAGCTGCCTCAGGCGAAGTTGACTATTCGCTACCAAAACAAAGAGCACAGCGCAGATGGCACCGGCGATGGCGCCGTCGACGCCATTTTTAAAGCTATCGAAAAATTGGTCAATAGCGAAACGCAGTTGCAGCTCTACTCGGTTAATGCAGTTACACAGGGTACCGACTCGCAGGGTGAAGTGACTGTGCGGTTGGAGAAAAATGGCCGCATTATTAATGGCATGGGTGCCGACACCGATATTCTTGTGGCCAGTGCCAAGGCGTATTTAAATGCGCTGACATTGATGCGCAACCCCGGTCGACTGCATCCGCAACTGGGTGGCGTGTAATGGATTCGGCTCTGCAACAGGACTATCTCAAAAGCCTTGGCATCGTTCAGTATGTGCCGAGGGAGTGGGCAGTTGCAGCGTCAGAGAGTTCTGAGCGCGAACAGATCGGTAGTGAATCCAGAACTAAAGCGCCGGGTCAGCGCGTCGAGGTTTCCGCACAAACAGCCTCACCTTCAGCGGCGGAGGCGTTCTCTGCCGCAATGACCGCAGCTATGCCCGCCAGCAAAACCACACAAGATAAGCATGTGGCGGCGTTGGTCAGTCTGACGGAGTTAAGTGCTCGACCCGCTGGGGCCAAGAAGGTCCCAGTGCGCCCAGTAGTGGCTGTCGAAGAGTTCGCTCAGGCCATTGAAGTCAAATTCTCCCTCTGGCAGATTTCGCCGGAGTTGTTGGTCTGCACCATGGTAGAAGGTGCGTTGGCAGACAGGGATGAGATGCAGTTGCTGCGCAATTTGCTGAACGCCATAGGCTGTGGTTTCAACAGTTTGCCGTCCCTCGAGTTAGTTGAGTGGCCCCCTTATCCTAAAGCGCAGGGCGATGAGGCGGAGGTGAGAGAGTTTCTGTCCTCGCTATTGCACGCTCGTTTTAATCGTCAACCGGTCAAGTCGATGCTGGTATTGGGTGAGCAGGCTGCTCGCTGGTTACTGGAGCCGGCAGCACTGGATCATATCGACAATGGTCGTGTGGCATCCTCTGAGCAGACAGTCGCCATAACGCTGCCATCACTTAAGCAGATGATTGAAGTGCCGCAACTGAAGTCTGATGCCTGGCAAATATTGCAGCCGCTTTTGCCGTCGCTACCGATCAATCCATCGTCGTAGTGCGATCTTGACAGTTTCCACTGGACGAATTCAGATTTGCCCCATGTCTTTTGAAGATATGGCAACGGTTGTTGCTATTGATCAAGCATCAACGCCCGACCCTTGGAGTCGTGGGCAATTTCAGCAGAGCCTCGATGAGCATCACTGTGTTGTCATGCGTACAACCTCGGCAGAGGGCGATGAGATACTCGGTTATGCGATTATCTCGACAGTTTTAGATACGGCAGAAATCCTCAATATCACCATTGCACCGCAACATCAGGGCAAGGGTTTGGGGGCTCAGTTGCTCGCCGCACAGTTGGCCGCCTTGCCTTCTGCTATCACTGTGGTTCATCTCGAAGTGCGGGTGTCTAATATTCCCGCCATATGCCTTTATCACCAGTATGGGTTTGTTGAGGTGGGAAGGCGGCCAGACTATTATTTGACAGAGTATGGTCGGGAAGATGCTATTCTAATGAATCTAGCGCGTGTTTGATGGCGCGATGGGCCAATAAGGAGCGAGTATGGGTATTCAATTGTTGTATTGGCATTGGTTAGTGCTGGGTATGTTGCTAGTGGCGGGGGAGATCTTTATCCCGAGCTTTACCATTCTTTGGTTCGGTTTGGGCGCGCTCTTGGTTGGGCTGCTGCTGTTGGTGGTAAACCTTAGTTTTGCTTGGCA
>TARA_B110000503_G_C7171849_1_pt1 | contig 10268 bp, 8 predicted proteins | sample TARA_B110000503 | Tara Oceans TARA_B110000503 (sample SAMEA4397472) | marine metagenome | biome: Polar Biome; feature: [SRF] surface water layer (ENVO:00010504); material: water (ENVO:00002006), including particulate matter (ENVO:01000060) such as... | depth 5 m
ACTCAGGAAAAATTAGATCCTAATGAAAGATATCTTTCATTTTGTCAAAAAAGCCGCGCTCTTTGCTTGGGTCAGGGATAAAATTCTCTGATTCAAGCAGCTGTTTCATCATAGCTTTTTCGTCGTTACTTAGTTTTTTAGGGGTGAAAACATCTACGTAAATGAGTTGATCTCCGGTCGCATAACCATTGACATCAGGTATTCCTTTGCCACGTAATCTGAGTACTTTCCCACTTGCCGTTCCAGGTTCAATTTTGATACGTGCTTTGCCACTCACGGTTGGTACTTCTACATCGGCACCTAATACAGCTTGCGGGAAGCTAATATGAAGATTAAAAATAATATTATTTCCATCACGTTCAAGACTCTCGTGTTTGGCTTCTTCTACCAGCACAATTAGGTCACCTGCTACACCTCCTGGCATTTCATTACCGCGACCTTGCACATTTAGTTGCATACCATCTGCCACTCCCGCAGGAATTTGGATAGATGTGGTAACTTCTTCGGTTATTAAACCCATTGCATCTGCTCCTGCAGGTACATTTTTTATCTTTTTACCCATTCCTCTACACGTAGGGCAGGGGCTTGCGGTCTGCATTTGCCCTAAGAAGGTGTTTTGAACGCGAGTTACTTGACCGCGACCACCGCAGGTAGAGCAAGTGTCAAATGTTACGCCTTTGGCAACCACCTTCTTTTTGTATTTTATTTTCTTTTCTACGCCAGCGGTAACGTCTTCTAGACTTAACTTTAGTTTTATGCGAATGTTAGAGCCAACGGCTTGTCTTCCGCCGCTTCTTCCACCTCCGCCACCGCCAAAAAAGCTTTCAAATGGACTGCCGCCTCGACCGCCAAAAACATCTCCAAAATGACTAAAAATGTCATCCATATTCATGCCTCCTCCGCCAAAGCCACCTTGACCGTCTACTCCGGCATGACCATATTGATCATATCGTTGTTTTTTTTCAGCGTTGCTCAGTATTTCATAGGCTTCTGCCGCTTCTTTAAACTTGTCTTCGGCCGCTTTATCACCTGGATTTTTGTCTGGGTGAAATTGAATGGCTTTTTTACGATAAGCCTTTTTTATTTCCTCGGCAGGCGCATTTTTGGATACCCCTAGTATGTCGTAAAAATCTCTTTTAGCCATTATTGTCCTACTACTACTTTAGCGTATCTTATTACTTTATCGTTCAGCATGTAGCCTTTTTCAACCTCATCCACTACCTTACCAATTTGTTTTTTGTTTGGTGCAGGTATTCTAGTGATTGCTTCATGAATTTCTGGATCAAAATCTTGATCTATAGATTTAAATGACTTAAGCCCCTTAGATTCTAGCGTGCTTTTAAATTTATTAAACACCAAATCGACACCTTGGCGTATCGTTTTTACATCCCCTTTCTTATCCATATTTTGTAAGGCGCGTTCAAAATCATCCATTATAGGAACAAGGTCTGTCATAATATCCTGTCCAGCGGTTTTAAATAATTCAATGCGCTCTTTAGAGGTGCGTTTTCGGTAATTATCAAACTCAGAATAAAGTCTTAAATATTTATCATTAAGCTCAATAATTTTCTCTTCAGCTGTTGGCTCTTTGGTTTCAACGCTATCATTTTCAGATTCTTGCGTTATCTCTTCTGTAGTATTTTCTAGAATTTCTTCTTGCTCTTTGTTCTCTTCTGACATCATTGTTAAAGTGCTTATGCGCTATACGGTTTTGCAAAAGTATTGCCACGTCCTATTGTGTCAGATTGACACCAATTAGTCTGCCAAATATGCGGCAAGAGTTTTTTCAAGGTCGTGTCCCATTATGTTTTTAGCCATGATGATCCCTGAAGAGTCAATAAGTAAGTTGTGTGGCAAAAAGCGAAAATTATATAATTCAACCACTGGACTGTCCCATTTTTTAAAATCGGATACGTGAGCACTCCAATTCATTCTGTCGTTTTTAATAGCTTTTTGCCAAATGGAAGAGTCTGAATCTAAGCTGACACTGTATACTTCAAATCCTTTCCCGATTTTAAAGGTAGCGTCCTTAAATTGAGCATAAGTCTTACCGATGTGTTGATTTTCGATGCGGCAAGGGTTGCACCAACTGGCCCAAAAATCAATTAACACTACTTTGCCCTTTAAGCTGCTTAACTTGGTTATTTTGCCTTCACCGTTTCTCAGTTCAATTTCAGGAGCTTTCTCCCCAATAGCAGGATGAATAACGGTAATGCTTGATTTAAATGCAGTGCTTATCACCAAAAGGAAAGTAATACCAAATACATTTAAGTTTTTCATTTTTTAAGATCGTGTAATTCTTGCTCCTATCGCATTTAGACGAGTTTCGATATCTTGATATCCCCTGTCTATTTGTTCAATATTATGAATAGTGCTTTTACCTTCAGCACTCATAGCGGCTATGAGTAAGGATACTCCAGCTCTAATGTCTGGCGATGACATGGTGGTTGCCTTAAGAGGAACTCTTCTGTCTAGCCCCATTACGGTAGCTCTATGCGGGTCGCATAATATGATTTGTGCTCCCATGTCAATTAGATTATCTACAAAGAATAAGCGACTCTCAAACATTTTTTGGTGTATGAGTACATTGCCTTTGGCTTGTGTGCACATTACAAGTATTACGCTTAATAAGTCTGGTGACAAGCCAGGCCATGTTGCATCAGAGATAGTCATCATGCTTCCGTCAATAAAATTATCTATTTCATAATGTTTATTTTCGGGTATTATGATATCGTCGTCTTTGATAATAAATTGAACACCAAGTTTTTTGAATACTTTAGGGATAATACCTAATTGATCTACTCTACATTTCTCAATCGTTATTTCCGATTGGGTTAATGCTGCTAAGCTAATAAAAGAGCCTATCTCTATCATGTCTGGGAGTATGGTATGAACGCATCCTGCCAGTTCGCTAACGCCTTCAATAACCAATAAGTTACTGCCTACTCCAGATATTTTACCTCCCATGGAGTTTATCATCTTGCATAATTGTTGCAAGTAAGGTTCACAAGCGGCATTATAAATGGTGGTGGTGCCTTTGGCCATAACGGCTGCCATCAGAATATTGGCTGTGCCTGTTACAGAAGCCTCTTCTAAGAGCATATAGCTGCCACGTAGGTTTTTACCTTCAACCTTGTAAAAACCGGTATCTTTATTATAGATAAACTCAGCTCCTAGGCTTTCAAAGCCTATAAAGTGCGTGTCTAGTCTTCGTCTACCTATTTTATCGCCACCCGGACTTGGAATGTAACCGATACCGAAGCGAGCTAACAATGGACCAATAATCATTATGGATCCACGTATTGCCGCCCCTTTCGTTCTAAATTCGTCGGTGTGAAAATAGTCCAGATCTATTTCGTCTGCTTTAAATACCCAATTTCCTTTAGCCTTGTGCTCTACTTTTACGCCCAGCCCTTTGAGTAACTCAATCATTCTGAGTATGTCTCTAATTTCAGGAATATTATGCAGTTCTACTTCATCGGCAGTTAATAAGACTGCAGCAAGTATTTGTAATGCTTCATTTTTAGCTCCTTGAGGAGTGAGTGTGCCTTTAAGTTTGTGGCCACCATCTATGGTGAAAGTTCCCATTTATCTTTTTTTATATTTCGGGTTGAACGGTTTCTTCTTGTTTTTATTATTCTTATTTCTATTATTAGAATATAATGGTTTTTTAACAATAGTTTCAAGGTGTATGTCAAGGGAGTCTGCACTTATTTGCAACATTCCGTTGGATAAATCTGCCAAATGTTGAATGACTTGAGTTGGGGTAAGGTCTTCTTCATTCCACGCTTTGGATGAATTAACCATAAATGACGCGATGTAATTAATGTACATCTTTTTCAAATCTCCTTCTTCCATATCTTTAGCCCCATCAATCATGTCAATGAGATTACGGCCATAGTATCGGTATTTACTCAATACGTCTTTATAGCCAAGATGTTCAGGTTTAACTGCTTTAGCGGCTGGCTGAGGAGTAGGGAAATCATTATCTATATCAAGCTCATAGTCCGCAATTTCGTGCATGTGGTCCCAAACAGTCTGTTCGTAATTTGTTTGGTTTTTTAACTCTGGGTTAAGGTTTACCATTACATTAAAAACGGTATGAGCTAACACATTTCTTTTATCGCGGTCTTTCTCCAATTTAAGATATGCAACCATTTCTTGCACCCCTCGGCCATACTCTGTTAGCTTTATTTGTTCTTGTTGCGTGTTGTACGTTAAATCCATATAATTGGCGCAAAGATAAAGGTACAAGTTTACTAATTAAAATATAGTTGTTTTCCACTTCTTAACAATCGCACGTATCGTCTTTGTGGCATATTAGCGTCGACATTTTTTACCAAAAAGAAGCCTGGCAGCAAAAAAATATAATCATTAAGTAAAAATTACTTGTATGTTATTGAAATGTTATTATATCTTGCGGCTTCATTTATAAAAGCTAAGTTTATGAAGAAACAATTAATCAAATTTTTAGGGGTTTGTGCTATGCTACTTTTTGCAGTTATAGCACACGCTCAAACTCGATCTGTTACCGGGATGGTTACGGATTCAAAATCACAGCCTATTACGGGGGCAGTGATTAAGGAAAAAGGAACAACTAATGGAGCCATATCTGGCACCGATGGTCGTTTCAGTATCAAAATAACCACGACAGCACCTGTTCTCCAAGTTAGTTTTATCGGCATGGCAGATCAAGATGTTACACTTGGTGCTTCCAACAGTATTACCATTAAGATGGAAACTGGTGAAGATGCATTTAACGAGGTAATTGTGTCTGCACAAAATATTAAGCGTAGTACGCGTAGTATTGGTTATGCGATGTCATCTGTTACTACCAAAGATATCACCGAAGGTGGTGATCGTTCGGTATTAAATGGAATGCAAGGTAAAATGGCAGGTGTTGATATTAACTCAGCAGGAAGTAATCCTGGCGCTTCTACTCGTATAGTAATTAGAGGTATTCAGTCTATATCTCAAGATAATCAGCCACTTATCATCATTGATGGTGTACCGATGACCAACAGTTCCACAAACAACACTTCGTTGAATGGTGGTTTTGACTTTGGTAACGGGCTAAATGCTGTAAATCCTGAAGATATTGAAAGTGTACAAGTGCTTAAGGGATCTTCTGCATCTGCTCTTTACGGTTCTCGTGCTTCAAATGGTGTAATCTTAATTACTACTAAAAAAGGTTCTACAAGCGCAAATGGTAAGAAAGCCATTGGTATTGACCTTGGTTTTGATGCTACGTATAGCAGCGTTTTAAAACTGCCTACCTTTCAAAATTCATACGGACAAGGTTGGAGTGCGACTCACGCTTTAGATGAAAACGGTTCATGGGGTCCTACTTTTGACGGGAAGTCTCGAGTAATCGGTCGTGAAGTAGATAACTCTCAGTTACTTGCTCCATATTCTGCATTGGAAAATAATGTTAGAGACTTTTTTGAAAGAGGTACTAACTATAAAACACATGTTGGTATAAACGGAGGCAGTGAGAAAAGTAGCTTCTATGCATCCTACTCTAATGTAAAGCAAGATGGTATTATTCCTACGGATGTAGATCGTTATGACAGAAATACATTGGCTTTTAGAGGAAGTCAAAACTTTGGGAAAGTGTCGATGTCTGCTTCTGCAAACATGTCTAATACCAATAGTCAATTTGTGTTATCGGGTCAACAAGAGAATAATATCTACAGAAACATCCTAGATATTCCTAGAAATATGTCTGTTATAGATATGCAAAACTATCGTGACAAATTTTATAATGTTAATGATTATTTCACTCCTTATGGAACTACAAATCCATATTGGGCATTATACGAAAATGGTAACGAATATGATGCTACTAAATTCTTTGGTAGTGTAGAGACTAAAGTAGATTTAGCAACTAACCTAAAAGGTGTGTATCGTTTTGGATATGATATTGAAAACAATGATATAAGCACGTATGAAGCAATAATGCAACCAACTGGCCCTAATTCTACTGTAAATAACTTAGGTTCTGTTACTGAACAAACTATTGGCAGAAAACAATACAACCATGACTTTAACTTACTATGGAATAAGGAAATTAATCCATTGTTATCATTGGATGTAGTGGCGGGTGCTAACTTGAACGAAAGAAGTTCATCTAGCTTATCGTCAAGCGTTGCAGCTTTAGATATTGCAGGTTTCTATAACCTTTCTAATAGTCCAGCTACTCCTTCTGTAGATAGAAATGATCAACTTAGAAGACTTTTCGGGGTATACGGAGTTGCATCAGCGGCCTATAAGAATATTTTATTCTTAAACCTAAGTGCAAGAAATGATTGGTCTTCAACACTTCCTGCAGAGAACAATGCTATTTTCTATCCAGCAGCTAACTTAAGTTTTGTGTTTACAGATGCAATCTCAAGTAAACCTTCATGGTTAGATTTTGGTAAGTTAAGAGTAGGGTTAGGTAATACAGGTAACGATGCTCCAATATACGTAGTTAATTCTATCTACACACAAACAGGTATAAGTCTTCCATTCCAAAATATGACTTTCCCACTTGCTGGCGGTACTAATGCATTTACAGCAGGAAATCTAATTAAAAATCCAGATCTAAGACCAGAGATTACTACTGAGCTTGAGATAGGGACTGATTTAAAACTATTAGATGCGAGAATGAATGTTGAACTTACCTATTATAATCGTGTTACAAATGGTCAGATCCTAGCAGTGCCTGTTTCACCAGGTAGCGGCAGTGGATACTATTGGGCTAATGCGGCAACCGTTGAGAATAAAGGTATAGAAGCATTAATCTCTTACAGAATTATTAAAAATGAGAATGGGTTTAACTGGACGCCATCTGTTAACTTTACGCGGAATAGGAATACAGTAACGGACTTAGACGATGCCGTAGACAGAGTAAGTTTAGGTGGATTGAGCTCAATTGGGTACTATGCCATGATAGGTCAGCCTATTGGTGTATATGAAGGGTCTACTTATCAGTATTCTCCAGAGGGTGCAATTGTTGTAAATACTCAAGGCCTTCCTATTACAGGCGCTGAAAAAGTTACATATGGTAATTCTCAAAGAAACTACATTATGGGTGTTAAGAATAACTTTAGCTACAAACAATTTAGCTTAGGCGTTTTGTTTGATATCAGAAAAGGTGGTTTGATGTATACGCACACTGCTAGTTTATTATCTTGGACAGGTCAGTCAGCTACGACTACCTTTAATGATAGAAAACCATTTGTTGTGCCAAACTCAGTAGTAGAAGTAGAAAACACGGACGGAACTAAGAGCTATTTAGAGAATACTACACCTGTAGATCCTGCAGATTTGCACGAATACCATACGAGCGATGCACGCGATGCACAGTATGTTATTGATAAATCATTCACCAAACTTAGAGAGTTAGCATTGACATATTCTCTTCCGAAATCATCGTTAGAGAATATGCCATTCGCTGGTGTTTCTATAAGTCTTATAGGCAGAAATCTATTTATATGGACTCCTTCAGAAAATCAGTTTATCGATCCAGAGGTAACTACTTTTGGTAACGGTAACCAAGCAGAATATGGCGAATTTGCTGCAAATCCTACAACTAGATCTTATGGATTTTCACTTAAGTTTAACTTTTAATAGATAATAAAAATGAATAATATTTTAAAATATACATTAATAAGTATGCTTGCATTCTCTTTCTTTGGATGCAAGGACTATCTAGATGTAAATACAGACCCAAATAATCCTCAAGATGTTTCGGTTGATTTTATTTTGCCTGGTGCTCAAGCAAGTGTTGCGGCAACTTTTGGTGGATCATTCCACAATCTAGGGGGCTTTTGGGCTCAATACTATACGCAAAGTCCTACTGCTAGTCAGTATAAAAAAATAGATGCGTATAACTTAACCACCGACGTATTCAATCGTGAGTGGACTGAAGCCTATGCCGGGGGTTTAAATGACTTAGAGATCATTAGAACAAAATCATCAGCAGATGGAGATAATGCGTATTACTTAATTGCAACGCTTACTCAATCTTTTGCCTTGCAAATGTTAGCTGATTTGTATAATGATATTCCATTTACTGAAGCGTTTAAAGGCGTTAGTGATGGAATTATTAACCCTCGTTTTGATAATGGTGCTGATGTTTACCCAATTCTTTTAGCAAGAATTGATGAGGCTGTAGCTCGTTATCAGGATGGCGACATGGGTAAAGATCCAGGATCTAGAGATATCATTTACGGTGGAGATATGGACCAATGGGTACGTTTTTCCAATACATTAAAATTGAAAATGTACATGCGTATGTCATATACAAGTATGGCAAATCCAGCGGCAGTTCAATCATTATTGTCTGAGGATAATTTCATTACAGAAAATGCTGAGATGACTCAGTTTGCTAATGAGCCAGGTAAACAAAATCCAATGTACGGTGTCGATGTGCAATTCCTTAAGGGAGTTAACCAAAGAGCAAGTAAAACTCTTCTATGGGTTTTAGATTCTTTCTCAGACCCTAGACTGGATGCTATATTTACACCAAGTGGCAGTGGTCATAGAGGTAACGACCAGGGCGATTATGATAACTTAGTTGTAAAAGGTACAGATTTGTCTGCTCCTAAATACAATGCTTTAACACCCGTGTATTTAATGACAGTAACTGAGAAAGATTTCTTGGTAGCAGAAGCACAAGTTAGGTATAATGGCGGAGCAGGTGCTCAAGCAGCATACGAAGCAGGAATCGAGAGTTCATTTGCGTTGCATGGTCTTACTGGAGCTAGTGATTTATATGGTGCTGGTGGATTTTACGAATACGTAGCAGGTGGAGTCGTAGAGACAGAAATAGGTCAAATCATGAATCAAAAGTGGATTGCCTTAGCCAATGTGTCTAACCTTGAAGCTTTCTTTGAAATGAATAGAACCAACTATCCTCCTTTAAGTGCTAACGCTAAGGGTACTCCCGGTGGTTTCTTTGAACGTACTACTTCGTATACTTCTGTTTTGCCAGATGGTAAAACTCCAAGAAGATTGTGGGTGCCAGAGATTGAAATTTCTAGAAATAGCAATGCTCCTGGTCAAGTGGGAAACATATACACCAAAGTATGGTGGGATAAAAAATAATTAAATTGAAAAATACAATGAAAAATAATATTTTATTACTAGCAGGAATTGCTCTTTTTGCATTCACAGGATGTGAGAAAGAGACAACGGGAGGATTGTCCAAAGTGACTAATTATCCTTTAATGGAAGTGGCAGGTCCTACAACTGTTTATTTAGAAGCAGGAACTGCATATACAGATCCAGGTGTAACGGCTACAGAAAATGGTCAAGATATACCTGTAGTTACTACAAGCGGTTTGGGAACATACAGAGGCGAAAGTTTTGATGTAAATGTGCCAGATAAATATACACTTACATATACATCTACTAATCAAGATGGATTTGATGGCGTAAAAGCAAGAACATTATGGGTGTATAAAACGGGCGATTTAGTAAATAGTATCGAGGGTTTATATAATGCTACAGTAGTTCGTAATGGTTCTAGTGGAGCAAGTTATACTAGTATGAAACATGTTCTTATCTGGAAAAATGCAGATGGTACCTATGAGTTATCTTGCGGTATTGGCTCTTACTATGAAACTGGTAGACGTTATGGTATTAACTATATAGCTCCAGGAGCAGTTATTACTGCCAATAGCATCGCAGGAAATGACTTCGTATTGCCTACGTTCTCAGTTAGAAGTTTTGGTGGTGTGTGTGAAATGACTTCAATGTCAGTTGACGCGGCTAACAAAACAATTTCATTCTCAACAGATTGGGATGCTGGATATACTTTCGAAGTAGAATTAAAACAAGTTCAACCTTAATAAATAGTAAAACATGAAATTTAATAAATTAATGATTTTGGCATTTGTAGCACTTGGGTTGTCTGCTTGTCAAAAAGAATACGTAACGGAAACATTACCAGGTAGTGAATTAGCAGGTAGATGGTATGTAGAATACACGGTAGGTGGCGAAGATATTTATGGTGTTGGCCATACTACTTTGCTTACCTATACTACTGCTGCGGCTGATGGTAAGGAGATTATAGTGACCGATGAGGATCATTTTTGGAGCTTTAAAGCAAAAACTCCTGCAAATCCTGCGGGCTTATCATTTGGATCAATAGATAGTACAACGAGTTTAGTAGACGGTTATAATATCAAAATGATCGTAAAAAATGGTATGATAATTCCTGGTGCGGGAAGATCAAAAACAGGTGTAGTAACAGATAGTATCTACATGGTTGTTGGTTT
>TARA_B110000503_G_scaffold58512_1_pt1 | contig 10262 bp, 6 predicted proteins | sample TARA_B110000503 | Tara Oceans TARA_B110000503 (sample SAMEA4397472) | marine metagenome | biome: Polar Biome; feature: [SRF] surface water layer (ENVO:00010504); material: water (ENVO:00002006), including particulate matter (ENVO:01000060) such as... | depth 5 m
GAGGATAAATTAAATTAAATGGAATTAGTAAAAGATTTAAAAACAAAAAATTCTGATTATATGGTAATCAGGAGTATTATAGGCAAGAAACGAATGAGCCTAAATGTAGTAAGAAGTTTATGTTATAAAGCCGGGGTCAAAGAATCATTAAATAAGATTAACTTTTTGATAGGATGTGGTCAGGTGATTAAAGATGAAAACGATAGATGTGTATTGGTAGAGAATCAATCAACTCCACACTACTCTCTAATGGGTATTGACGAGCTTGTAAGTTCTAGCTTGAATAGAATGCCAGTAAAGAGAATATCACTAGAATCTATCTTAGAGGGAGTGTCTTTATTCTATGGTTATAGTATCCCTGAAATAAAATCAGCTTGTCGTAAGAGAGAGTATGTTGTATGCAGACAGAATTTCTGTCACATTGCAAAGGCTGTTATACCACACATAACATTGAAAGGTATAGGTCGACTATTGAACAACAGAGACCACTCTACTATAATACATAGCATTCAGACAGCTGGAAATTTTCTTACTTATGACAAAAAATATAAGCAAGACTACGATGAGCTATTAAGATTTGTTACAGCAAGAGTATGATAACCCTAGAGTTAAAAAACTCCTGTCTGGTGTGTTGATTATATGATATAAGTTAGTATATTTGTACTAATCTTATGTGAAGGTTATTTTTTTCATGAACTATGAAGGGGACTCGTGGCTTGTAAACCAACGAGTCCTTTTATTTTTAAACAAAATTTGCATATGTGAAACATTATACTATACCTTCGTTATATTATGAAGTTATCTGCATACGAACAAGAACGACTTAATCACATCAATTTCAAGATGAATGCAATCTATGGCTATGCTGACGACATATATGAAATGCTTGTCGATAGGGAGTTTGACGCTCTAAAAATTGTTTTAGAGGAATTAATTTACGAACTTAAAGATATACAAATTTCAATAACAGATGAGATATAACAACGATGTAAGACCTCGACTAAGAGGTAATAAATTGGAAGCCTATAACAATCTAACTAAAAACGAAAGACGCATACTGGTCATTGGAGATTTACACGCACCATTCACATTAGATGGATACTTTGAATTTTGCAAAGAGATATACGCTAAGTATTACTGTAATCAGGTGGTATTCATTGGGGATATAATCGATAACCATTATAGTTCATTCCACTCCACAGACCCAGACGGTCTAGGAGGTAGCGATGAACTTGACTATGCTATTCAAGAGATAGCTAAGTGGACCTATGAGTTCCCAGATGCAGATGTTACGATAGGAAACCACGACAGAATAATAATGCGTAAGGCATTTGACTCTCAGATACCAAGTAGATGGGTTAAGTCATACAACGAGGTCTTAGGCACTAATTGGAATTGGGTTGAGCATATAGACTACGATGGCGTACAATACTGCCATGGTGAAGGTGGCACAGCACGTACCAAGTCTAAGAATGATATGCAGAGCACGGTACAGGGTCACATACATACACAAGCGTATACTGAATGGATGGTAGGTAAGAACTTTAAGATATTCGGAATGCAGGTAGGATGTGGTGTAGATTCCAAAAGCTATGCAGCTGCATACGCAAAGAACTTTAAAAAACAGGCAATAGGGTGCGGAGTAGTTATCGGAGGTCACACTGCAATTAACTGCCTGATGCCATTAGATTAAAAATATAAACGTCAAGGTGGCGTAATGACACTAAATTTTGTGGATTCATTAACTAAGGGACTCTGGGCTTGTAAACCTAACGAGTCCCTTTTTTTACCAAACAACAATTAAAGAAAATGACATATAATATGAATGTAATAAAACTAATCGACAAGATGTTCGAGATAGCGGGACACCCCGAGAGATATAACGATGTAAAGCATATCCCCGAATGGGATAGCCAATACACCATCACTAATGCTCAATATAATGAGTTCATAAAATGGGGCGAAAACTATTTAACGCATCGCTTAAATATGTACTCTAAGTCAGCAAAAATAGAGATGCAATGGTTCACACTTGCTTACGGATTTAAAATAGTATAATGGATAGTAAAAAAACAAAAACATACGAAGTGCTTTCTAACACAGAAGCCTTAATAATATCAGGATTTACAAAGGCACTAATAGGTTACTCAGACTATAAAGGTGACATTATAGCCGTATACGATATAGACAAGTGCATAGACATCTTTGCTAAAGATATGACATACGATAAAGCAGTAGAACACTTCTACTTAAACGTTCACGGACATAAGTCCCCAATAGGAAACCCAATGTTTGTTAGGCTAGATAATAATATCTAGAACTATCATCTAAACTTTAGCCTGCGTGAGCTGGCTATGGTATTTTTCTTTGGCTTATAGTCATTAACTTTTTTAGGACTTAATCGCTCTGGGAGGCTCTCAGACCCTGTCTCAGCCTCCCACTTCTTAGCTAACTTAGGATTGTTAGCATAAAGATATCGTTTCTGTGCTTCACTTTTAAATGGCATAATTATTTATCTCTGTAAGCTTCTTTTTTTGCAATCTTAGCTACATTCTTACCAAGAGGCACTAATCCCATTTGACCTAAAATACTAACGCCTATAGCTAATTTCCTATATGGCATGTTATTCTTTTTAGATTTTAGCTCCATTTTTTTAGAATAGTTCATGCCATAAGTTTCTTTCTTATTAAGCTTGTCTTCTTCTTGATTTAGTACGAAAGCTTCATTAGCTGTTTTAAAACCAACTCCATATACACCTGCAAAAGCTGGAGCGTAATCATAAAGAGAAGTTGTTTCCCATCCCATTTTATCTGGTTTTGGTAAATACGTTAAATATTTATATTCTTCTTCTGGTCCATCATAAAAATATTCTCTATTTATATATTCTCCAGCTAAGTTTACTGCTATTTTAGGTACGTTACCAGCCCTTCCAGAAACAGCTGCTATCGCTGCTTTTTTAGTTGCTTCGGCTAATGTTTCTACAGAAAGTTCTTCTTCGTATTTATCATCTTCTAAGTCATTTAATGATTTATATATAGCATAGAATATTCCTCCAGCTGTAGTAGCTATAACAACGTTATATGAAATACTTCTTGCTAAAACTGCTGCGGCTAGTCTAGTCCCATCTGCCTTGCTCATTCCTTTTCTTCCAGAACCCATTGAAGCACGAACACCCTTAATTAAAGCATTAGTCTCACCTTGCATAAATCCAGCCATAAACTCATTAACATAAGTTAAAGTTTTGGTTAAGATGTCAGTTTTTATTCTACTGAAATCCTTACCTGATAATTTACCTGAAAATTTTCCTTTTACAGAAGTGGCATCTGTTATTACTTCGTCTGCGTGTCTTCTTGCTGCCTCTATAGCATTTTCATATTTTTGAACATATTCTAAATCGTTAGCTACAAATTTATTTTTATCTAACTCTTCTCCAGATACTTTCTTAAATTCACTTCTAAAAGACCCATACCATAATGGTAAATTCAAATACTTATCTGCTGTCGTGATTGTAAAATCATTTATCGCTCCAGATACATTTCTAGCTCTTTTGAGTGTTTGATTGTATAATAGCTTACTATAATCACCTGCTTTTGATTTTGTTTTTTTAGATGCTGTTCCTGACTTAGATGAAGAAGACTCTACAAGTCTCGATGCATATAAAACATTTTTAGTCAGAAATTTAGTTAGATGTATTGACTTAGCGTTAGTTGCAATAGCAGCAAATTCCTCCATGGTTATTTTATTAATAGCCTTAACACCGGCAGCATAAGTATTTGGCTTATTTAATGCAATATATGAAATAGCCCCTGCAACTTCTGCAAAAATTTTCTGGTCAGATGCAAGTATATATCTATACGCTTCAGTGCCTATCTGATTAGCAATTTCATCTACAATCGAATTAGATGCCATATTGTAATATAATAAGTTAGCTATACCTTCTTCAACTTTTTCGTTTAAAGCTTGAAAAACATCTTTATTCTTTTCAAAAGTGCCATCTTCAATCATTTTAGCTTTAAGCCCCTCTAGCACCAGTCTACTTGTCATTATTGGCTCTGTCATATAGTATGCTAAGTATGTCTTCTTAACGCCAGTTACAAGAGAGTTATATAAATCAAAGTTCAATGGAGTAACAACATCCTCCCTATCCGTAAGATGTTCAGCTCTGGTAGATGGAGTCATAGAACGACTGATTTTATCAGCCATATCTGCAGCAGTATCATTTGAAACTGTAACATCTTCTTTTATTACAATATGATGAACATAGTCATTCAGCAAAGTGATTGGTCTATCTTGTATGATGCCAGCATCAAACATAGCGTATTCAGAAGCTTCTTGATTTATCTTTCCAGCTAACGCTATAAACTCTTTTTCGTACTTATTAAATGAGCTATATAGTTTATCTAAATCCAGAACGCCATCGATAAAAATCTTTTTATCATTAAGAATGTCAGATAGCATTTTTTTAGTTCTTTTATCTAAATTACTATCGTTAATTGTTTTCTTTAAATAAGCTTCTGGGCTTTTTACTTGGTCGCTGTCCGGATTAGATTTAAACTCTAGCCCTAATTTATACAAAAACATTTTAGCCTTAGATTCTACTAATCTATTTTCTCTTCTAAAAAATGATTTGTATATTTTATCCATAACCTTATCTGCTTGCGTTACAATAGTATTAACTTTAGTATCGTCCAAATTTTCACCTATAGCTAATCGCTCTAGTAGATTTTCCCATAACTCTCTTGTTTTATAATTTCCAAGTTCGACATCTATATTAAAACCAGGAGCGTGCCTAATAGCCGATGTTGTTGCCGACATTTCCCCCCCCATACCAAAACGACCACCCTTTGTTTTCGGTTTCAACAAGTGGAAGTAATTTGCTATACGACCAATCTTAGCTTTAATAGTAGACTCATATACAGGTTGTATTGAGTTGTTAGCATTTAGCCTATTTCTAAGCATAAAAGTATTTCGGTCAACTAAGCCATTGTTGATATTGCTTATTACCTTGGATAGAGTCTTTAACTGAGCAACAGAAAGAAGGTCCATATTTTCCTTAGTAGCAAGTTTCTTTATTTGTATAGCTAAATCAGTTTCAGCTCTAGTTGCAAATACTCTTGTTTTAGATTTTGTTTCAGATAGAATATCCTTTACAAGTTCTTTCTTCTCTTCTTCAATCTCAGCTTTAGTTTTCTTTACAGCAGGTTTTTTATCTATAATAGATTTGTATTTAGACATAATCTCCTTATCGTTAGTATTTATGATACCAGCAACAAGCATTTTATCTAAATTCTGAGTGTATGTTAGCTTATCTGATTTGTTCTCTTTATATACTTCAGCCAGTTGCTGCAGCTTACCATTTTCTATCTCAACAGCAGATAACACTTCTTGTGCTATTCTAGCAATTTCGTCTATGTCTTTATTAATCTCTATTATACTAGAACTAGATGCCATTAACTCTACTAACTCAGTATACTTGTCAAAGACTTCTTTAGGCACAAGATTCATATCCATTGTGAGTAATCTTTTGACTATCCCACCTGCTTTATTTATGCCAAGTCTACGTGGTATATTTAATTTAGCTTTTTTAAGTTTAGCTGCAACAGCATCTACCTTAAATTTGTAATTAGCGTCATTGAGTATCTTAGATGCGTAATCTATGAATTTAGCAACTTTAACCTCATCCAGCTTATCTAATTTGCTCATTCTACTTACGATGGCATTAGACTGCTTTTGTGATATCTTACCTTTACCCTCAAGCTCAACAAGCTCCTGCATAATAGATTCAGATACTTGAGCTATATCAGATTGGTCAGATATTATTTGGTCTACAATAGCCTGCTGCTCTACGTAAGTAATTTCTTTAATATTTTTTACCTTATCAAAGATTCTTTTTATTTCAGTAGGTATCTTACCTTTTAATGAAGCTAATCTACTCTTAAGTTGCGAATCCGTTACATCCTTAGAACCACTTAATATCGACTTGTCTTTTATTATGTACTGCTCAGATACACCACCACGTGAATCGTAGGTTAATAGTTTTACAACTTGTGCATCAGAAGCATCAATAGCATCTGTTTCTATTTTTCTAGCGGCAAGCATACCTTTCTTGCTATCTTCAGGAGCTAGTTTTACAACATCTACTGTAGTACCGGCAGGTATAGAGAACTGCTTCAAAGGCAATAAGCCTTTATAGTCCATAGCTAACTTAATATCAAGAGCAGCAAATTCACCTTCCTTAATTTCGTGAGCAGAGAAATTTTTACCATCTTTAATTTTAGGCTGCATACCTTTAAATAGAATCTCTCTAGCCTTTGTTATGATTCTATATCCAGGTTCTTTAGCGTCTTTAAGAGTACTTTGATTCTTGCCTAATATCTCATCAAACATAGAACGCAACTCAGGAGATAAATCCTTCCCGGTTATTGTAGTGTAGACTTCTTGGAACGCTTTCTTTATCTGCTCTAATACCTCTTGGAACGACTTACTGAAGCCTTTAGCACCTTCAGTGTTATATCTTTCAAAAGACTCTGCAATAAACTCCTGAACGGCTCTATACTTAGACGTAGTGTCGCCTGCCTTAAAAGAATCATTGCCCGCTATTAATTCAGCTAGATTTACTTTGTTTTTAGGATTAGCTTTGTTGAACTCATCGATAATTGTTTTAGTATGCTTTAGACCAACCTTATTCTTGTCTCTAGCCCCATCAATGATAGCGACTACCGTAGGGTGCATTATCTCGTGGGTTATAGCAACTACAGCCTTGGCACTACCATCAAAGCTCTTAATAGCCTCAATTAAGTTCTTGCCATTTTCTATTCTATATTGAGCTTCAGCATCCTTAAATAACTGCTGACCTTCCTCAACCTGTGCTTTTAGTTCTGGAGTTATGTCTATTGAATATTGGGTGGATAGTATTTTTTCTGAATCGTAAGTGCTATTGGCAAATTTATCAGCTTCCTCTTTTGTTTCCCACCCTTTTTCTTGCGATTTAACTATTTTAATCTCATCATAAGTGTCAAAAATGTAATACCCGGTTTCATCTTTTCTAACTTCATAATCAGACTCTACATATTTACCCCCTTCTGAAATACCTGTAACAACACTTACCGTTTTTGGAACTTGCTTAAAAAGTTTCTTAGCTACTCCACCTACTATGCCTAAACTACCTTCTGTTGGAGAGCCATAGAATCCTTTCATTCCTTTGCCGCCTACTGCTAAGTCATCCCCTCTTAGGAAATTCATCTTACCTATCGAATTATCTTTATCTGCGATAATCTTACTTGCAGCATCTTTCCCTAAATTACTTTCTAACTCGGATTCTTTTAATTCAGAGTTAAATGTAGTACTACCTCCTTTGCCTCCTACAATTCTATATGTGTTATCTTTTTTATTGTAGCTGTATCCAATTTCATCTACCTGCTTTCTTAAATCATACCTGTCATTCTGTTGCTCCCCTGTAGTCCAAGCAATCTTTGTAGCTCCCTGTGCAACTGCTTCTTTAAGTGCAACCTTCAGACCTAACTTAGCCCAGTCGTTAGTGTCCATTACGAAAGGTGCTGCTGGTATAGGATTAATAACCCCACCATTCACAGACCTTATAGAATCAACTAAAGTCATTCGTTGTTTCTGAATTTCTTTAACTGCATTATGAGCCTGTTCTACTTCTTTATTACCTAAATATATTTGTTCAGATACTGAGGTCCAGTACCTTGTTCCCTCTCTTGCTTTTCGCATTAATTTAGTTAAATTACTGTCAGCTTCTTTTTCCTTATCCCATAGTTCTGCAATTTTTTTATCTGTATCTTTTCTTTCGGGAGATTCAAACCCCTTCTTCTTACCTTCCTGACCCCAATCGCTTTGTACTTCTTCAAGGAACAATACCTTATTGCCATCTGCATCAGTACGTGTGTTCATTCTTAAATGAACAAGGATATTAGGTTCGTCAAAGTGGCTTGATTTAAACGTCAAATCTTCGTTTGGCTTTAACGAATCTAATTTTTGTTTTTCTTCTTCTGAAAATTTATACCTGAGCGCATACCCAGTCCAACCACTTTCGCCATACTTAGCTATCAAAGACTTGTAATAATTATCATATTCAGCTTGCTTACTCCCTTCTAATGTAGGCATCGTAACCAATATCTCTTTGTAGTTCTCTTTCTCTCCTTCTAATTGGTATTGAGAGAATTTAGTATTATCTTCATCTTTACTCCCACTTAAAAAATTATCAATATCTTCTTCGGTTACATTTTCGTAACCCATATCTTCCATTCTTTTTTTAGCGTATTCCCTTTGTTCTTTAATCCCTTCTTTTCCACCCTTTACCACTTCAACAACACTAATCCTATTATCTTTAAGATATTGTTGTATGTCTGATTTAGATACTGAGCCTTGTTGATTAGATAACCAATCCTTTAGACCGGTCCATCTTGCCTCTTCATTATTGGCAAATTTATCAATCCATTGCTTTGCAGGCATCTTGTCTTGCTTGCTTGAAGATATAGCTCTAGTAAGCTGCGAATAGAAGCCATTTACGACATCTTCGTTTATGTTCTTAACCTCGACATCTTTTCCGTTTATTTTAAGCGTATACGGCTTCTCTGTGCCTTTGCCAATCCCAACCCAGTCGCTGACTGTTTTTGAAGCAGTAAGCCCCGCAGATTTCAACGTATTGAATATTTTACTTATTACGCTTACAACAGGCTTAACGTCATCCTCACCTACCCCAAAGTCCTGCACCTGAGTCTCAACGTCAGCTACTTTCTCTGTTGCTTGAGTAGTTGGTTTTTTTTCTGGTGTTGAATATGGCTTCTTTTTAAACTCTGAAAGCACATATTTTTTGTAGTCTAATTCATTTACAGCGTAACCATTTTCTTTAAGATATCTTATGCCATCTGCAATAGCCTCAGCTAAACTCTTACTAGCTTTATATGCTGCTCTAACGATTCTTAATGATGCATTAACTGTTACCATTGGTATACCTAATGTTGCATCAAAAGCTCTTCCTTTTATGTTAGTACTATCTATAAGTCTATCAAGTAAAGATAAAATCTTGTCAGACTCCTCTTTCTTGAAGTCAGATAGTAACATATCAGCTTCTTTTAATTTAGCCTTTTCTTTATTTGTTTTAGCTCTTTTGAACTGACCAACCGCTTTACTTCTTTCAGCGACATCTGTAACTCTAGTTAACTTCCCATCTGTTCTCATTTTAGATACAGAGAAAGAATTATCATTATTCTTTGTAACCTGATATACTTGACTGCTGACTGAAACTAAATCTTTATTTGATTCCTTTTCTGCAGCAAGGTTAGCTACAACCATCTCCTCAAATTCAGCTACATCTTTATTAGATTGCTCAACAGCTGCATCGAACTCAATTTGATTCATAGCTTCAAATTCTTTTTTCTTAGCTATTGCTCTTTCTCGTTTCTGAGCTTTAGTTTCTGTTTGAGGTTCTACTACCCTGTCAGCAACTTTCATTTCAGATATAGTAACCTGCTTACCACCTCTCCTTAATGCTTCGTCTTTTAAAATAACTTCTGCATTATCGCCTACTATCCTTCTTTCTAGTCCTGTTTCTACTTCTTTAACACGTACAACAGCTTGACCTTTCTTGTCTCTCTTTCTTCCTATTACATTATATTCTTTGCCATCTAAAGTAAATGTATCTATAGACTTTTGCTTTTCTCCTGTAGTTACTTTTTCATCTGTAATAACATCTTCAGTTGCATTAAGTGATATGCCTACAGAAGCTAATAAATTTCCTCCTACTTCATCTTTATTGCCTAATTCACGTACAGTATTGCCAGACTCAAATACTATGGTATTTTCATTTTCAGGGTCTATCTTAATTACACCCTCTTTACCATCCATATAGACAGTTTGGTCTATGTTGTCTAGTATAGTACCTTGGTCTTCTTGTTGTTGTATATCATACTCCAATTGAGATAACTCATCCTCTCCTATTTGGATGTCACCTTCCTCATCTATTGCCACTTCATCTACTGCTGCTTGAGTAGCATCTTCTTCTTTAGATAGCAGTTGAGTTTCTTGTTCTTTAAGTTTTTTTAATTCTCCAGGCTCTTCGTCTTCAAGTAAAGCACCTTGTTCACGTGCCGACTCTATTTGATTAATTCTATTTTGTACCTTAGTTAATTCATCTTCAACTGCATCAGTTCCTGATATTTCATCTACAGCAGATTGTGTTTCTGCTGCTATTGTAGCAAATTCACTTTGTACTTCAGGGCTTTGCTCAGATAACCATT
>TARA_B110000503_G_C7171845_1_pt1 | contig 10258 bp, 11 predicted proteins | sample TARA_B110000503 | Tara Oceans TARA_B110000503 (sample SAMEA4397472) | marine metagenome | biome: Polar Biome; feature: [SRF] surface water layer (ENVO:00010504); material: water (ENVO:00002006), including particulate matter (ENVO:01000060) such as... | depth 5 m
AACCCAAAAGAAAAAAGTTTTAGTCGTTATATGTTTGGCGGAATTATATTCGGATTAGGCTGGGCATTAGCAGGCGCTTGTCCAGGCCCCATGTTTACACTTGTAGGTGTTGGTTATCTACCTATAATAATAGTTATCATATTTTCAATAATTGGAACTTTTATTTATGGTCTTATAATAGATAAACTTCCTCATTAAACATTTCACTTGTAATAACAGCATTTGCATTCTTTTCATAAATAAAGTGCGTTTAAGTATGTATATACTCAATGAGATAACTAAAGCTAAATTTAAAGTATATATTATTGATAATAAAAAAATGTAGTTATTATAATAAGTAAATTTTTAATTGGTGATTCCTTATTTAATATCGGTTTTCTTTAAACAAGAAAATAAAAACTAATTTTCATATTTTAAATTATTTTCTTTTCTTGGAAGTATTTCATCACGTTGTGACGTTTTCCAAATAAAGTATGCAATTATAGTAGCAGATTGTTTGAGATCATCTTCAACAAGATGATCGTAATTATCCATATTAGAATGATGCGTTTTAGTTGAATAGGAAACAGGGTCTTGAATGAATTGAAAACCAGGTATTCCAACAGAATCAAATGCTAAATGATCTGTCCCTCCAGTATTACTCAAACTCAGTGTTGAAGCGTCCATATCTTTAAAAGGCTTTAACCATTCTCTAAAAATAGGGGATACTTTATCATTACCTTGTAAGTATACACCTCGAACTTTTCCTGTGCCATTATCCAAATTGTAGTACGCAGACACTTTTTTTTGTTCTACTTTTAAAGAAGTTGCAGTAAACCCATCTAATTCAGCAAAATTTTCGCTAACATAAGCTCTAGACCCCAACAAGCCTTGCTCTTCTCCAGTCCACAATGCAATTCTTAATGTCCTTCTAGGTTTTATGCCACTTTCTTTTATAGTTTCTAGTAATATCCTGGCCACTTCCATCATAACAGCAGATCCCGCAGCATTATCTGTAGCACCCGTTCCTGTATGCCAAGAATCAAAATGGGCTCCAAACATAACGACTTCATCTTTAAGGTCTGTTCCTGGGATTTCAGCAATAATATTATGCTCCATACCATCAGGGTTTGTGTAGTTTGCCGTAAAATCAACACTTAGATTTACAGGAATACCATTCTTTAAAACTCTAAATAATCTGTTATAATGCTCCATTGCTAAAGTGATTTGAGGAACAACATACTTATCATTATCTCTTACATTACCATTAGAGGTTCTTGCTCCAGAAACAAAAACAGTGCCCAGTTCTCCTTTATTACTTCTATCAAGAACAGCTATAGGTTTCTCTGCTTCCAAAAGGCTCCAAATTTCTTGGTTAAGTGAATTACGTGAATTATTCCAGCCCCTTCTTCCTATCGGAGTTGGAGCAGAAGCATTTGCTAATTCAAGTAAACTTTCATCATTATGTCTTTTTGCGGTAGCTTCAAATGCCTCATTGATTTCAAGAAGAGGGTTTGTTAATACAAATTTTCCAGCAAGTCTACCTCTATACTTTTCAAGATCGCTTTTTACTTTTACATCTAAATAAATAACTTCCCCATGGCCACTTGTAGAAGGAGACCATGCTTTTGGATAGGCAATAATAGGCCAATAATTAGGGGTTTCTGCATGGATTTCAAAATGTGTCATTTCCCAGCCTCTTCCAAAAGGACCCCATTTCTGGAGATGTACATTTTTCATTCCCCAGTTTGTTAATTCGTTTGTTACCCATTTAGTAGCATTGTCTAAACCAGGAGATCCTGTAAGTCTTGGGCCATTATAATCAGTCATCCAATTGGCAATATTCATAACTTGGCTATTGTCCATACCATGTTTTTTAATAATATCTACAACATCTGTTGGTTTTATTTCCTGAGAGTATATTGATGTTAAAAAACTTATTAATAATAGTAATGATAAATATTGTTTCATGATTTTAAAATTATATAGTTATAATGAAGTTAGTTAATTTTAATTAACTGTATATCAAAACAAAAACTCAAAAAATAATAGTTTGATTTAATTTTTTTATAAATTATTATGTCTTTAAGATTTAAAGTAAAATGTTTAACAAAATTTTATTTTAGTGAACTTTCGATGTCAAAAACTAAATTTAATGAATAATTAAATTTTAAAATTCTAATAATATCATCTCTACATTTTATTTATATTAGTAAAAATGTTGATCTTGAATTTTTAGATATTATTTTTTATACATGATTTATAGTTGTCTGCTGCAAGAATTTTAGTAAGCATTTATTTGGATATAATTAATCTATTTTTGGATATCTTAGTAATCATGTCTGAATCAAATTAATAATTAATTTTAATAAATATAAAATAATGAACAAACTATTTTCTTTAACTATTCTTATAGGACTAACCCTTGTAAACTTTTCTTGTGCTCAGGAAATTAAGCCTTTAGATAATAAAATTGAAAACACCATTATATACGAAGAAACAAATTATGAAATGGAGTTAGTATTTGAAGATGAAAATATTATATGGGCTATTGAATTTTTTGAAGATAATTCTATATTGGCTACTGTAAAGTCTGGATCTCTTTTTCATTATAAAGATGGAACAAAAACAGAAATAAAAGGACTTCCTGTAATATATTTGAGAGGGCAGGGAGGGTTGCTGGATATAGCACTTCATCCTAATTTTAAAGAAAACAAATGGTTGTATTTTTCTTATGCTTCTGAAGGTGTTGGAGAAAATGGAGGAAATACAACTATAGCTAGAGCAAAATTAATAGAAAATTCTCTAGTGGACTTCCAGGTATTATATAAAGGATCTCCGGATTCAAAAAAAGGACAACACTTTGGTGGAAGACTAGCTTTCGATAATGAAAATTATTTATATTTTTCAATTGGAGATAGAGGAAATAGAGATGTAAATCCTCAAGATATAACTTTAGATGGTGGAAAAATATATAGAATTAATGATGATGGAACGATTCCAAATGATAATCCATTTTTTAATACTCCTAATGCTAAAAAAGCCATTTATTCTTATGGACACAGAAATCCTCAAGGAATGTTCAAACATCCCATCACTGGAGAAATATGGACTAATGAACATGGTCCTCGTGGAGGAGATGAAATAAATATTATAAAAAAGGGTAAAAATTATGGTTGGCCCAAAATTACTTATGGAATTAATTATAGCGGTACCACTATAACAAAAAACAAAAGTCTTCCAGACATGGAACAACCATTGTATTATTGGTTACCATCTATTGCTCCTAGTTCGTTTGAATACATTTCAAGTGATATATATCCAAACTGGAATGGCAGCCTAATTGCAGGAGCCTTGGTCTTTAGTCATATAGAAAGAATAGCTTTAAAAAATAATAAAGTTGTTTCCAGATCAAAAATAGCTGAAGGGCTAGGAAGACCTAGAGATGTGAAACAAGGTCCTGATGGATTTATTTATGTTTCAATCGAAAATAAAGGATTATATAAAATATTACCAAAAAAATGAAATTTATTAATTTCATCACCTTAATTATTCCACTCTTTATTTTCTCTCAAAGAGATGTACTATATACTTCTATGGAAAATGGAAAATCATTATATGAAGACTTTTGCTTAAGGTGTCATATGCCAAATGGAAAGGGTATAGATGGAATTTTCCCTCCACTAGCAAAATCTGATTTTTTATTTAAACACATGGAAAAAAGTATTAAAGCAGTTAAATTTGGCGGCATAGATGGTGAGATAATTGTCAATGGTGTAAAGTATAATTCTAAAATGGAAAAAATGGGGCTATATGATGATGAAATAGCAGATGTAATGAATTATATACTTAATAGTTGGGGAAACAAACATGATAAAATCATAAATAAAGATTATGTTAAAAGTTTAAAAAATTAAAAATGATTTTAATTGGAATATGTGGAGGAACAGGATCAGGTAAAAGCACAATAGTTAAAGGAATAATAGAAAATTTTAAAAAAAAAGGGATTGTTAAAATTCTTTCTGATTCGTACTATAAAAATTATATGAGTTTAAATTTTAAAGAACGATCTAAAATAAATTTTGATCATCCTGAATCAATAGACTTTGAACTTTTGAGGAATAATTTAGAAAGTTTAAAAAACAATAAAAAAATAGAAGAACCCATATACTCTTATAAAACTCACAAAAGACTTAAAAAAAATAAAGTAATATTCTCTCAAAAAATTATCATTCTTGAAGGCATCCATATTTTCTGTGATAAAAGAATAGTTGATTTAATTGATTTTGGCATTTATCTTGATGTAGAAGAAAATACAAGGCTAAAAAGGAGGGTTAATAGAGATGTTGAATATAGAGGAAGATCAAGAAAAGAAGTAGAAGAAAGATATTTTAAAATGTGTAAACCAATGCACGAAAAATATATTGATCCATCAAAAAAATATGCTGATATAATATTAAAAGATTTTTCCTTAAAAAAGGTTTTAAATTTAATTTCGAAAACCATCAAATGATAAAGTATTTAAAAAATATAATTTCTAATAAGCACTTTAAAATATTTACAAATATTTACATATTATCGACCACATTGTTTGTCATTTGGATTTTATTTCTAGATGTAAACTCAATTAGCTTTCATCAGCAATTAAATTCTGAAATAGAACAATTAATAAAGCAAAAAAATGATTTAGAAATAAAAATAAAGAATGATAAGAAATTAATTGAAGATCTACAAAACATTGATAATTATGAAGCATTTGCAAGAGAGAATTATTATATGAAAAAAGAGAATGAAGAAATTTATATAATTGAATACCAGGATAGTCTTAAAAACTAGTTAACAAAAACCCGTATCCCCTCTTAATTACAACACTAAAATATTGTATTTTTAAAAATAATACTTTATTAATGGGCAAAATAATAGCAGTTTCAAATCAAAAGGGTGGTGTTGGTAAAACAACCACCTCCTTAAATCTAGCTGCATGCTTAGGAGTACTAGAAAAAAAAGTTTTGCTAATTGATTTAGATCCTCAAGCAAATGCTTCATCAGGCATAGGAATATATCCAGATTCATTTAAAAAATCGTCTTATCATTTACTAGAGCATACAGAAAATATTAATGATATTATTTTAAAGTCAACTACGCCTAATTTAGATGTAATACCATCAAATATTGATTTAGTAGCAATTGAACTAGAACTAGTTAATCATCCTAATAGAGAGCTTATGCTTAAAGAAGCATTAGCTGAAGTCAAAGATAGTTATGATTATATAATTATAGATTGTGCCCCATCTTTAGGGTTAATTACTCTAAATGCTTTAACTGCAGCTAATTCAGTAATAATACCTATTCAGTGCGAATATTTTGCTCTTGAAGGACTTGGTAAGTTATTAAATACTATAAAAAGTATTCAAAAAATCCATAATTCCGAGCTAGATATAGAAGGATTACTCTTAACCATGTATGACTCAAGACTAAGACTTTCAAATCAAGTGGTACAAGAAGTGAAAAAGCATTTCCATGATATGGTTTTTAAAACTATAATACAAAGAAATGTTAGCCTTGGTGAAGCACCAAGTCATGGTAAAAGTATTATAGATTACGATTCAACTAGTAAAGGAGCTAAAAACTATATTAAATTAGCTCATGAATTAATTAACAACAATAGTTAAATGGCAAAAGCTTACAAAAAACAATCTCTTGGAAGAGGTCTTTCTGCATTATTAAATGATCCAGAAAAAGATATTAATTCAGCTGATGATAAATACGCAGATCAAGTAATTGGTAATATAGTTGAGTTACCTATTAATCAAATAGAAGTAAATCCATTTCAACCAAGGACTAATTTTGAAAATGAAAAAATTTCTGAATTAGCAAATTCAATACAAGAATTAGGTATCATACAACCTATAACTGTTCGTAAAACTGGATTTAAATCATTTCAAATCATATCGGGCGAAAGAAGGTTTAGAGCGATAAAGTCATTAAAGATAGAATCAGTTCCAGCTTTCATAAGAATAGCTAATGATCAGCAATCGCTAGAAATGGCACTTGTTGAAAACATACAAAGACAAAACTTAGACCCTATTGAAATTGCATTGTGTTATCAAAGATTAATTGATGATATAAAACTCACCCAGGAACAAATGAGTACAAGAGTTGGAAAAAAAAGATCTACAATATCTAATTATTTAAGATTACTAAAATTAGATCCTATAATTCAAACTGGTATTAGAGATGGTTTTATCACCATGGGACATGGAAGAACCCTTGTTACAATTGAAAATACAAATGATCAATTAAGAATTTACAAAAAAATTCTTTCTGACTCTCTTTCTGTAAGAGAAGTAGAAAGGTTAAGTAGTAATTTAAAGGGTAATTTAAATAAAATTCTTAAAACTAAAAAAACCCTTCCTGATCCTTTTAAATCTAACTTAGACAAATTAAAAAAAGTACTTAACGCTGAAGTTAAAATAAAGTTAAACGGTAAAGAAAAAGGTTCCATTATAATACCATTTAATAATATTGAAGAATATAAAAAGTTAAATAAATTATTAAATAGTGATTAAAAAATTAATCTTATTATTTACAATTCTATTTACAATAAATAGCTTTACTCAAGAAGATACCCTTAAATTTAATCAACTAGACCCTTTAAGTCCTTCAAAAGCAGCTTTTTACTCAGCTGTATTTCCAGGCTTAGGACAGGCCTATAATAAGAGATATTGGAAAATTCCATTAGTCTATACAGCTATAGGGACTTCAATATATTCTTTTGAGTTTAATAAAAAAAAGTATTGGAATTATAGAAATGCTTATAAAAGCAGAAAGGCAGGATACACAAACGATGAGTTTCAAAATTTAATTCTTGATGATGAAAGACTATTAGACGGAGCGGAATTTCACAAAAAAAACAAAGATTTATCTATGGTTTTTATTATTGGATTTTATATTTTAAACATACTAGACGCTAATATAGATGCACATTTAAAACAATATAACGTAGAAGAGTCATTAACATTAAATCCTTATATAGATCCTGGGTTTAATTTTAAATCAGAATCAATTGGATTATCATTAAATTTGAATTTTTAATATGAATATTGCACTTCTAGGTTATGGAAAAATGGGAAAGGAAATCGAACAGATTGCTATCGAAAGAGGTCATAAAATAATTTGTAAAATTGAAAAAGGTTCAAACATCCAAGATTTAAATGAAGTTGATGTAGCTATAAATTTTAGCACACCTCAAGCAGCATTTGAAAACATATCAAAAGCCTTAAATAGTTCTATTCCAGTTATTTGTGGAACAACTGGATGGCTAAACAATTACAAAGAGGTTGTCAAACTATCAAATAAAACTAATACTAGTTTTCTATACTCATCTAATTTCAGTTTGGGAGTCAATTTATTTTTTGAATTAAATAAAAAACTAGCTTCAATTATGAAAAATCATAATCAATATGTATTATATATTGAAGAGGTTCATCATAAGGGTAAACTAGATAAACCAAGTGGAACTGCAATTACAATAGCTGAAGATGTGGTTAAAAAAAGCAATTATAAAAAGTGGTCTTTCAATAAAATTGATAAAAATATTATTAAAATGATATCTAAAAGAATTGATGAAGTTCCAGGTACACACATTTTAAAATACGATTCAGACATAGATTCTATTGAAATAAAGCATACTGCTAAAAACAGAAAAGGGTTTGCATTAGGTGCGGTAATTGCTGCTGAATGGATATTAAATAAAAAAGGCGTTTTTGAGATGAGAGATGTAATTAATGATTTTAAATTTTAAATATGACATTATTTCAATGGTTTATGTTTTTTTTAATAATTCAGGTGATTCATGGTCTTGGAACATGGAAGCTATACAAGATAGCTGGATTTAACCCATTGTATTCATTCATACCAGTTTACAATGGATTGATTTTAATGAAAATTCTAAACAGACCATCCTGGTGGATTATTTTACTTTTCATTCCTATTATAAATCTTTTAATTTTTCCTGTAATTTGGGTTGAAACATCTAGAAGTTTTGGAAAAAATTCAACAATAGATACGTTATTATCAATTGTCACTTTTGGATTATTTATTTACTCAATAAATTATTCTTCTAAATTAATTCATATAAAGGATAGGGATTTGAATCCTAAAACTGCCTTTGGTGAATGGGTGAGTTCAATAATATTTGCTATTGTTTTAGCTACTATAGTCCATACTTACTTTATTCAGCCATATATTATACCAACAGGATCTTTAGAGAAGACACTTTTAATTGGAGATTTCTTATTTGTAAGTAAATTCCATTATGGTGCAAGAGCTCCACAATCGGCTGTTTCTTTTCCAATGGTTCATGATACTATTGTTGGAACTGGTATTAGATCATATTTAAATAAACCTCAAATTCCATATTTCAGACTACCAGGATTTCAGAAAATCACAAGAAATGAAATTGTAACTTTTAGTTGGCCTGCAGATACAGTAAGGCAGTTCTTTATAAAAGAAAAAGGTGTAAAAAAACCAATTGACAAAAAATCAAATTATGTTAAGAGATGTGTAGCTATTCCTTCTGACACATTAGAAATAATCAATGGTATAATTCACATTAATGGAAAAAAAAGCATAATGCCCTACAGAGCTAAACCGCTTTATACTTACAAGGCATATAGTTCAAAAGGTGTTTCATCATCAGCTTTGATTAAGCTTGGCTTAGATGATATAAATAGAGAGTTTAAAATTTCAAATATAACTCAAAATAAATTTGATAAAATAAAACCATACATTTTAGGAATTGCTGATAACAATCCTGAAAATTTTATAGTAATAACTAAATCTAAGGGAATACCATATAATGTTAGATCCGAACAAAGGTTAATAATGACAGAACTAACAGATTATTCAAAACAACTGATAATAACAGAAAAACAAGCAGAATTAATTCATAAAAGTAATATTATTGATAGCATAAAAAGAACTTTTAGAACTGTTAAATCTTATAATACATCATTTTTTCCAAATGATATTAAATATAATTGGAATGAAGATAATTTTGGTCCAATAGTTATGCCTGAAAAAGGTAAAAAAATTAAATTAAATTCAAAAAATCTTTCACTGTACAAAAAACTGATAAGAGACTACGAAAAAAATGAATTAACACTTGAAAATGGAATTATTAAAATAAATAATATACCAACATCTGAATATACTTTTAATCAAGATTATTATTGGATGATGGGTGATAATAGGTATCGCTCTGAAGACAGTAGGTTTTGGGGTTTTGTTCCCGAAGATCATATAGTTGGAAAGCCTGTTTTCATATGGTTTAGTATCGATGGAATTAACGATGGAATTAAGAATTGGAAAATTAGATGGGAAAGAGTGTTCTCTACAGTGAATTTAGACGGTGAACCAAAATCATATAGGTGGCATTTTTTAATAGGATTTCTAATTATAGTTGGATATTCTGAATTAAACAAAAGAAGAAAAAAAAGAAAGTAAATTTGGAAGAAATTTTCAAAATAATGATTCCTGCTTACTTAGCTCCAATTTCTCATTGGAAACAAATTATAAAAGGAAAAATAATATGGGATCATCATCAAAATTTCAATAAACAAACTTTAAGAAATAGAACATTTATTCATAGCGCTAATGGATTACTAAAGCTTACTATACCAATAAAACATTCCGAAGAAAAATTTATACTTAAAGAAGCTTTAATTGAAAATGATTATAAATGGCAGCAGAACCATTGGAAATCAATAGAATCAGCTTATAGATCCTCCCCTTTTTTCATGTATTATGAAGATTCTTTAAAAGAAATATATAATAAAGAGTATGAAAAATTAATAGACATCAATATTGATTTAACTAAACTGGTTTATGAATGGCTAGAAATTAAAGCCAATATTTTTTTGACTGATGAATACAGAAATACTTATGTCAAAGAAAAAGATCTAAGGTTTATGACAGAAAGTAAAACTCGAGAAAATCAAAATATCAAAGAATACACACAAGTCTTTTCAAATAAAAATGGATTTATCAATAATCTAAGCATCATAGACCTAATATTTAACGAAGGTCCTAACAGCATAAATTTATTAAAATAAAAAGCAGGCCGTAAGCCGGATTCTGTCGTGCCTTATCATTTATCTAGACAAAATATTACTATTCTGTTCAAACCGCCCACCCTCCAACATTGAACGAGCCGTTCTCAAGCGTTGGTCTACGTGACGTTTCACCTTATAGAGTTTACCTGGTTTCACTACAGCCT
>TARA_B110000503_G_scaffold35565_2_pt1 | contig 10254 bp, 5 predicted proteins | sample TARA_B110000503 | Tara Oceans TARA_B110000503 (sample SAMEA4397472) | marine metagenome | biome: Polar Biome; feature: [SRF] surface water layer (ENVO:00010504); material: water (ENVO:00002006), including particulate matter (ENVO:01000060) such as... | depth 5 m
CGACCGTATTGACCTGAAGGAAAAATAACAAAGTGTTTTTAACACGCACTTCTTTACTTCTCTTGAAGCTGGTACTTTCTTCTTTTATAGTGAGGTTAGGTCGAGAGGCTTCCTATAGCGATTCGCAAGAGCTAAAAAAAACCGTAAAATAGTCGTCGGTATTCGGGAGAGATTTCTTTTCTAAAGAATCAATTCACAAATACTTTTTTAACGGTTTTTTCATTTTTTGAATGGAGAACTAGGAAATAAACACCCGAATTTAAACTACCTGTATCGATACTGTTTGTCTCTTTTTCCTTTTTAAGCAGCAATTTACCAGTCACATCATAAAGCTCTAAACTGCTTAGTGCCACTTTGGTCGTAATATACATGGTGCTATTCGAGGGGTTCGGATACACTGTAACGGCCGCATCTAAAGTAACTGTATCATCAAGACTTAATGGGTCTTCTTGGTACACTCTAACATAATCTATAATCATAGAATCTTGAACAAACCCCGAATTGATTGCTCCTGCAACACCACCCATTGCAACATTTAACAATATAAATTGATCTTCGAAAAACGGCCAAGTATTGGCATCTTTTATCGCTGGATTGTAGGTGAAAAATCCAACACCATCAAGTAAAAAAGTTATTTGATCAGGAGACCAATTTACAGAATAAACGTGAAATTCGTCGGCAAGATTCGCAGCGATTACACCGCCATTATTTGGGTTACCACCAAAGCAGCAAGGAGTATGAAGCGCACTACCGATAAAATTGATGTCCTCACCAGGAAATATTCCATGCTCCATGATATCAACCTCCCCACAGGCAGGCCAGCTGGTTGTTCCAAAGGCAGCATCCCAAAACCCACCATTTTCATTAATATTTTTACCGAGCATCCAAATTGCTGGCCATGTTCCTTGTATGATTGGCAATTTGGCTCTTACATCTACCCTTCCGTAGGTAAAAGCAAATTTTGAATTTAAACGAGCGGAAGTATAATCCTTTGTCAAACCCTGATTGGTGAAGGTTTCTCTTTTTGCGACTATATTTAATAAGCCTGATCCATCTGCAAAAGAATTATCTATGCGATCTGTATAATGCTGTTCTTCGCCATTCGCCCAGCCTACTCCGGGAATAATAACTTGTGTTTGATGATGCCATTTGGTTGGGTTTAGAGCGCCCGGAGTTTCAAAGTTGTCTTCCCACACTAAAGACGTGTACTCTACGTCAATTGCATTTGGATCTGTTCCTGTAGAACCATCACTAATATCATCAATTAAATACGTCCCTGGAATTGTAAGACCTCCATCAATAAAAATGACAAATCGATCATAAGCACCCGTAGCATTTACAGGTGTGACACCATCTGAACTTAATACGGCATTGGAAAAGTCAAATGTAATATCATTGGTCCAACCTCCTCCAGATGGGATGTTTTGCGTAACCTCAACATCTGGATTTGGGCCATTCTCAAGTTTTAAAACCATACTGTGTGCATTTGGATCAAATCCGAAGAAAGACAACGAAATAGTATTTTGAAAATCTAAATCAATGGATCTATTTAAATCCAAATAAAAACCTTGCCATGGCTCACTACCGTCATTATAAAATTCTCCCACTAGATTGCCAGAATCATTTGGGTCTGTATTAAAGGAAAAACCGCTTCCCGAAAACGCTGTAAAATTATCTGAAGTATCAGAAAAATTTATAGGCATCTGCTGGGAGAAAGAGAGTTGTGAGGTAATTAGAAAGACTAAAAATAGGATACTGAAATTTTTATACATGCAAGAAATAATTTAAGCAGTCAAAAATAAAGTTTTTTGTTGAAATAGTATTTGATTTTAGTCAAAATAAATGCTGAATAAAATGAATGGGTATTCACAGGAACTACATAAAATAAAAGCGCAGCACCCCGGAGGTACTGCGCTTTTGTACTAACGTATTTTATAAACTATGGAATACACTGTGCTATTTTTAGCTTACATACCAGACTTACGAGAGTGTGGGGTCATATTCATATCTCGAATACATTCATAGGATCCATCTCGTTTTTGAAAGTAGGCCGTATAATATCCATTATCTTTTTCATTCCCAGAAACATCGAATACGGTCCAAGAACCAATCTCAACAGCCATATCACCATCAGCGAACACATCTACAACCTTATATACATTGTAGTTTCCTATGGTATCTTTTGCAAGTGCTTTTGCAATAAATTCTGTAATAGCTACCTTACCTTCAAGTGGTTGTGCGTAATTGATATAACTTATGGCATCGTCACTATAATAGACTGCCACTGCATCTGCATCTTTGGCTTTTTCTCCTGCAGCAAAGGCATCTTCCATTGCTTGGATTTCAACCTTTACTTTTTCCATATCAATGACTTCTTTTTTTTCTTGATTCGCACAGGATGAAATCATTAAAGCTATAATTGCAAAAAATCCAAATAATCTAATGTTTTTTCTCATAATAATATGTTTTGAATGAAAGACCAAGATACAATTTAAGCCGTTGAAAAAAATAATCAATAGTCAAATAATTCATTTTAGTGGTAATTAAGATAAAATTACAACAAGGTTTGGGTGGTAAATGCACAAATTATAGTAATTTGGATGCTCGACATAGAATGGAAAAAGGCAGCTATATATCGATTCATTTGTTCGAACAACTTTAAGAAAAAATCGTGGCACCGCAATAAAAAAATCCTGCATGAAAAAAATAGCAATCGTTTTTACAATCCTCCTTTGTATCCAAGCCTATGGGCAAAAACCAAGAGCAAGAGATTTAGGTGTGCCATTTTCGGGTACTACAGGGAAATTCAATGCCATTACAGATGTGAAAGGCGTTGAGGTAGGTTACAGCACATTAATAGAGGGTGAAGGAGAAAACAATGTTGGCGAAGGCCCAGTTAGAACTGGTGTTACTGCAATATTCCCAAGAGGGAAAGCCAAAAAATTTAGTCCGGTTTATGCCAACTGGTATAGTTTAAATGGCAATGGAGAAATGACCGGCACAACCTGGGTAACTGAATCGGGGTTTTTAGAAACACCCATTATGATTACAAATACGAACAGTGTTGGGGTTGTTCGTGATGCTGTTTTAAAATGGTATGTCGATACAGATTGGTATGGTGGAGAAGATTGGTGGTACACATATCCGGTAGTAGCAGAAACCTATGACGGTTTCCTCAACGATATTTATGGTTTCCATGTAAAAGAAGAAAATGTCTTAGAAGCGATAAAAAACTCGTCAAGCGGAAAGATTGCTGAAGGGAATGTCGGTGGCGGAACCGGAATGATGTGCTTGGGCTTTAAAGGAGGCACAGGAACTGCTTCAAGAGTTCTCAAAATAAAGGATTCTACCTATACTATCGGCGTACTTGTTCAATCGAACTTTGGATCGAAAAAAAACTTATCTATTGCAGGGGTCCCTGTTGGTATTGAATTAAAAGATACCTTAAACTATAAATTCAATGCACCGCCAAAATCGAGACGGCAAGAAGGAGATGGCTCCATCATTGTTGTTTTGGCAACCGACGCACCCTTATTACCGCACCAATTAAAGAGAATTGCTCAAAGGATTCCGTTGGGTATTGGCGTTGTTGGCGGACGAGGAAGCAATGGTTCTGGCGATATTTTCTTAGCCTTTTCAACGGCGAATGAAAATGCTTTTAACCGTGACGAAATGGCAACAGTAATCACCATGCCAAATGATAAGATGACACCCCTTTTTGAAGCAACTGTGCAAGCAGTTGAGGAAGCAATTATCAATGCAATGATAGCTGCGGAAACGATGGAGGGAATTAACAGCAATAAAGCATATGCTTTACCTCATGATTTACTTATAAAAACACTTAAAAAATACAACCGACTGAAAGAGTAAAAAATGTAAAAGATAGAGCGCATCAAAAAAGAATCCAAACATTTATTTAAATTTAATAGGTCCAAACGCTTGCCTGAGACAGCATTGTTCTTAAATAAAACATACCGTCTGTGAGGAAGAAACAAAATACCTGGATAAAGCGCAGAACAAAATTAGAGAGACAGTTCATGTTTAAAAAAACAAGGAAAATTGGTGTTACCTTATTTCTACTTTTAGGAATGATACTAGCGGCTATCTATTTTTATGTAAAAGGGCATAAGGAAGAAGTTGTCAACTTAATTGTAGATGCAATTTCCAAAAACCATCAAGGAAGTATTCATTTTGATGATGTAACCCTCAGGGTTTGGGGCAATTTTACCAATCCCGCATTCTATTTAAAAAATGTCGTGGTTTTAGATTCATCAGCACAAAAATCGACGCGTTTTGAAGTCGAAAACCTGTATTTAAATCTTTCTATAAGGAGTTTATTTAAAGAAAAAATTCAGGTAAAATCTCTCCGTATAGAAAATTTCGATTATCAGTCAATTATCTATGAAGAAGACCTGGCAGCTTTAACCGTGAAAAGCGATTCGCTTTTGGAAGAAAGTTTCTTTTCTGAAAGCTTCGAGCCCTATAATATGTCTGTTGATATCAAAAATTTTAGTTTTAACACACAAAACATTCCAGGTCACAAAAAAATTAAATTTAAAATAAACCAACTAGCCTCAACCTTCCTTGTGGGGCCAGAAAAAATAACCGCTTCTTTGGATATGGATGCGCATGTTTCACAATTAGGGTTTAATCTTCAAAAAGGGAGCTATCTCAAAGATTCAAACATCCACGGAACCGTGCACCCTGAAATAGACCTTGTTCACAAAAAAGTTCACATACCGGCATTCGATGTATCCATAAATGACCAAATATTTGAACTAACAGCAGATTTTGACACAGCCAAACATGGTTTTCTATTTACTATTGTAAATAACGAGACAGCATTTGCTCCAACCTTAGATCTTATATCCGACCACGTTCAAATAAAACTTAACAGATTTAAGATTGCCAAGGCATTTTCAACACATACAACCATTCAGGGTAGTTTTGCTCGTTTTTCTAACCCTCTGGTCCGTATAGATTTTAGAAGTGTTGAAAATTCTGTTGTAATTGACGACCGTTTTAATTTGGATAGCTTATCATTCGCTGGGAGTTTCACTAACAGAATATATGATGATGAGCGTGCTAAAACTGAAGACAAAAAAGATGTGAAACTCCTATTAAACAGTTTGACGGGAAAATATAAAGAGACTACATTTGAAGTAAGAAATGCTGTGTTAACTAGCACCCCAGAGGAAAAAGCATTTGTGAAGGGAACCATTAAAGCCGATGGTGCACCAGAGGATTTGATTTCATTTATAAAGGACCCAAGTGTAATACTTAAGAAGGGGCGCTTTCATTTAATGGGCAATCTAGAAGGTGATGCAACCTCTGCTGCCGATTTACTATCGCGATCAACGATCTCCTTAAAACTTACAGATACCGATATTTTTGACTTAGAAAAACAACTTTCTATTCCTGTAAAAGAGCTTGAGCTTACAATTAAAGAAGACCGTGCGAAGTTAGAACTTTTAAAGCTTCCCTTAGTATCTTCTGATGACCTTAGCATCTATGGCGAAGTTTCTAGGTTTTCCTCACTTTTGAAAGAGGCCCCTGAACATCCTGCATCCACTAGTTTCCATCTAAAATCTGACAAATTAAAATGGGAAGATTTTATGAACTATGTGGAGAGTACTAAAAAAGAACCGCAGCATACCCTCAAGCGACCCAAAGATTTGCTGCACCACTTGGTAAAAAAAATCTATCTGAAATTTGACCCCACCGTTGCCATATCCATTAAGGAATTTGAATATGATTCCCTTACATTAAACAGCTTCTCTACAGGCTTGGCCTTTAGTGACGAAAATAATGTGCATCTCAAGAACACGACTTTTGAAGTTGATGAAGGAGCTTTTACCCTAAATGCGTCCCTTGACTTCGAGCACCCTAAACAAATTTTATTAGATGCAGAAATCGATATAACAGGAACCTCTGAAATATTCAATACTATTTTTAAAAGTGATACCTATATTTTTAAAGGAGGCAACTTTCAATTACAGGGCAATGTATATGGAGACATCCTTCAAATGGATTACTTTTTAAATGCTTTAAATGGCAGCATAAGATTAGAAAAAAGCAATCTAACCTATCAACCCAACGACCTCAGCTTTCCAATTGATCTATTGGATGTGCAAATCAAAAACAATTCAGCTATTTTAAACGATTTAGAGATTGGCTTAGGCACCACAGATAAGCTCAATTTTTCTGGAAAATTGGAAAACTTTAGCGGCTTCCTCTCTTCTGCGAATACGGCTGGGGTGAATACCTTCATCGACGTTCATTCTAGCAGGGTACAATGGTCCGATTTTATCGCTTTCTTTAATCAAGAAATAAAAAAGGAACAAACTACCAAAAAGACCACTGCCAATAGTCGCATCAAAAAAACCCTCCGCGGTATATATTCAAAATTTAATCCAACCATAGGTGTAACTATAGACACATTTGAATACAAAGATTTGATAGTCCTTGATGATTTTTCGACACGTATAGATTTTGATAATGTCAATAGCCTGGTGCTAGAAGAAAGTAGTTTCAATTACGATAAAAAAACAAAGGTTGCATTTTCCGCTACGCTCGATATCTCCGAATCTGCAGGAACAAATCTAGATGCTCATTTTAAGGTGCTTGGTGATCCACAACACTTAAATAAAATACTAAGCTACAATACCTTTTTACTTGAAGGAGGAGAAATTGAAATCACGGCGAAAATTTCAGGTGATATTGAAAAAACGAATGAATTAGTGAGTGCTTCCTCTGCGCACTTTAAAATAGAGAATAGCACTATTATTCATAATCCAAGCAAGGCGCGCATCCCATTTAGCATCCTAGAAATAGCCGTTGAAGACAATGATGCAATTCTAAAATCAATGGTTATTGACCTCCCATCGGGCGATTCGATAAAACTCTCTGGAGAATTAGATAACATTACCTCTATTGCACCAAAGATTAGTGGAAATAATAAAAGAATGAGTTCTAAGCTCAATATCTTCTCGGACAAGCTTCATTATAGCGAATTTATGGTTCTTTTTAAAGACTTGGAGAATGAGAAGAGAAAAAAGAGTGGGTCGAGCAAACCAGCTTTAAAAGCTATTGTCAAAGATTTTTATAATAAGTATCAGCCAGAATTGTCAATACGAATTAATGAATTCAAATTTCACAAACTCCTTGTAAATAATTTTAATACTGGATTTTATTTTGAAAATGAAAACCTGCTATATCTAGAAAATACCGCTTTTGACTTTTTCAAAGCGAACGTAACCCTTGATGCGCACTTAAACATAACGGATCCTTATAAGACTGAATTTTCACTAGGCTTTACTACAGATAAACTCGATTTAGAAAAACTGCTTATTTCATTTGATTATTTTAATATCCCATCCATAAAAGAAGCCGATAAAATTGACGGAAAAATTAGTATCAAGACACAGTTAGAGGGAGATTTAATAGACAACAAAGGGTTGCTAACAGAATCATTAAACGGAACGATCGGGTTTAATCTACAGGATATGCAACTCAAATCATTTGATCCAATTCTAAAGGTTGGAAATGTCCTTTTTAAGAAAAAACGCCTTGAGAATATTCGGTTCGACCCCATTAAAAACACTCTTTTCGTATCCAACAACACTGTTGAAATACCTCTTATGGAGATACAATCTACGGCACTTGATTTTTTTATAAGTGGCCATTTGGGCTATGGAGAAGTTCCAACCAATTTGTGGACAGCAATACCTTTGTCTAATTTTAAACGAAGAGATTCTAATACGGTACCTACAAAAATCGGATATGCCGAATCTGGTAAAAAGATTTATGTTGAAGCTAAAACTGGAAAAAAAGGGACAATCAAATACAAACCTCACTTGTCAGGAAAAAAATATTTTAAAGAAAGAGAATTACTGAGTGAATACAGACTCATGGTAAAAGAAAATAAATTATTACGAAGAAGGTATAAACGGGAATCACGAATGAATAAAAAAATATAACTCAATTTTATAATGATTCTGTTATCTCAATAGCAATGGCAGTAAAATATGAATCCGCTTGCTTTCCTAGTTATAGAAAAAGTAAGATGAGTATATAGTGCCCTTGTTTAAAAACTAATAAGAAAGAAAAACCTACTTTTCTGTATACTCTGTATGCGAAGTACTGTGTTGTGAGTGCCTTTTTTAATACTATTGGAGAATCGTTTTGTTTGAGAACCTAAAAATCTAATTTTATTGGTATACTACATCTAATTAATGTATGTTGCCAACCCTTATCAAAGTAAATAGTATGCAAGACAAGAAAATACTTAAGTACACAAAAGATGTTATAGAAAACATGCCCGCCGGCTGGTTAAACCTTACAACACATAGACTGGATATATATGACGAAACGTTGGCCAAAACCGAATTCATTGAGCAGTTTGAAACCTTATTTAATGATAATAATACAGAAGTATTGGCACTCAAGGAACTGCCAACCGCATACGACTATATTCGATTGGGGCATCCACTATCCTGCATCCTGGAGTGGGTAATTGCCCGCTTAAATAATATAGCACCGAATAATGTGATTAGTTTTTCATCAAGGATGGCGCCTATTTTAGCTGTTCTGCGAAAAAATGCATTAGATCATCGGGAAACTCGAGTCCTTTTTAAAGGTACATTGCCAGCCTTTTTTGACGCAGGTATCCTGAGAAGTGTCTACGGTTATGCATTTGATGTAAAGAAAGTAGAAGATATTGAAGAGGTTCAGGTCTTTAATGGTAGCACTATTTTTATTTCACAGCAAGAGGACTTTCGCAATTTCAATGGTTCCCCAAATATTGACTTTTTTATTAGACTTCATTCTAACCTCGGCAGTATTCTATTAGTTCATGGTGAATCAAACGCACGTTATATCCCAGAAATTCAACACCTAAGAAGGAGAGAAACCATCGCAATGACACCCGTCAACTCTCTTGCTGCCATAAGAACCCTAATAGGTAATACTGCTATTGACTCTAAGGTAAATAATGTCGAGACAAACAAGACACGTGTCTTAGATTCAATAAAAGAGATTACAGGCGCTAAAACAAAAGCCGTAGTTGCGTCTAGCGGTCTATCCATTCAGTATGCCATTATGATGGGGCTCATACACCATGCACTAGAAAATCACCAAGAGAAGCCTATTAAATTTATTGTTCCTCCAAATTGTTATGGTGGAACAAACGACCAAGCAAGGCGAATTGCTGCCTGTGTTGATTATGTGGAAGTGGTGGATTTACCAGTTGATGGTGATAACGACATGGTTCAAAGTATTGATATCATCTTAGATAAAATTGCGAAAGAAGATGCTATTCCTTATATAATTGCCGAAATTCCAACAAATCCTAGAGTTGAGGTTCCAGATCTTTTGCAATTAAAAGAGGTGTTATGTAAAGCGCGTAAAACTCGAACTGGTGCAGCTGCTATCGATCCTGTTTTTATTTTGGATCAAACATTTTGCCCGAATGTGCACTTTTTGGGTGAAGGTGAAATACTTTCAACAGTGAGGACGCTATCCTATGTTAGCGGATCAAAATTTCCAAGTGGCGGAAAATGTACGGCTGGTTATGTTGTAGGGAATAGCAAAACAGAATCATTGCTCGAAAAAATAGAAATGCACCTAAAACTTTGTGACAATGAAGCTACCTCACTTCAAATGGAACTATTGGCAGAACAGTTGCCTTCTATGAAACATAGAATTACAGATGCCTATAAGAATACACGTGAATTTGTAAACTTCATCAAGGAATCTTTGCCAAGTGCAAAAATCAATTTTGTTTCAGAAGCACTTGCAGTAATAGGATTTACGCCATCTGTGTTCTCACTAGATCTACCAACCAAAGGAAATACAGAGGAAGAAAGAGAGACCTATAAGAGAGCATTGAATTTGAAATTAATCTACAAGATGATCACCGAAATTCCCAATGAAAGTAAGTTCTGTGTGAGTTACGGTCAGTTAAACGGATGTTATTGGACCATCCCGGCAACATCGACTCAAGGAACAACTAAGGAAGGCGATAAAGACTATATCGTCCGCGTAGCACTTTCTCCCAACATGGATTTAAAACTCCATAAAAAACTTTTTTTAAATTTTGTTGAAGATAATTGCTCTTAATTTTTTTAAAAGTTATTAACAATTGATTGTTAATATGTCTATTTATTTTCATTAAAAACTTCAAAATTGTTTGCTAGATTTGTTAAAGTAGAGTTGGGAACAAACTGAAAAACTAACTATAAAAATTTTGGAGTA
>TARA_B110000503_G_scaffold45225_2_pt1 | contig 10251 bp, 10 predicted proteins | sample TARA_B110000503 | Tara Oceans TARA_B110000503 (sample SAMEA4397472) | marine metagenome | biome: Polar Biome; feature: [SRF] surface water layer (ENVO:00010504); material: water (ENVO:00002006), including particulate matter (ENVO:01000060) such as... | depth 5 m
CGTATTGAGTGGTTGGTTATCATGGTCTGGTATGCAATTACAAGAAGTAGTAGGTCAAGAATGGGGAATGTTATACGGAAGACAAAGATTGCAAGATGAAAATGGAAATTGGGTTTTCTATGGTTCAGGTGAAAACGTTTCAAGTCACATGTATGAAAACAATGTACTACTTGGAAATATCATGCCAAACTTTACTGGAGGTATAAACTCTAACTTGGTATATAAGAATTGGGATTTAGCAGTTAATATAGATTTCCAAGATGGAGGTTTATACCATTCTGTTACAGATATGTTCTCAATGGCGGCTGGTCTTCATGAGTACACAGCAGGTTTAAATGATAAAGGAAATCCAAAAAGAGATCCAGTTAGTAGTGGTGGTGGAATTCACCAAGTAGGTGTTTACGCTGATGGTACTGTTGCTGATGGATATAGAGCTCCTGATTCATGGGCTTGGGGTAACTGGACAAGAGATGATCTATGGTTAGTAGATGCTTCATTTGTTAAGTTAAGACAAGTAAGACTTGGTTATACATTTGATGCAGACCAAGTAGCTAAAACTCCTTTTTCATCTATTAGTTTAGCTGTGATTGGAACAAACCTAGCTATCTTATCTGAAACAACTGATTGGGGTGACTATAGAGGTGAAAAAACTCCAGGTCTAGACCCTTCTGAATTAGGTGGAAACTGGTCAGGTGGTTATTTTGGTAGTGAAGGTGGACAATTACCTTCAGCAAGATCTTTTGGTCTTAACTTAAGCATGAAATTTTAATTAGTAATCATATATACAATGAAAAAACAAATTCAAAAAATAATCGGATTATTAACAATAAGTAGCTTATTGTTCGTGTCCTGCGAAACTGTTGACTTTGGAGATGAAAATCTTAATCCAAACTCAGTTTCAAAAGCAAATACTGGTGCTCTTATAACTGGAGCAATGAGAAACATTCCTGGTTTAGTAAGTAATGTGAATCCTTTATTGTTAGTTCAACAAGTTTCTGAAATTACATACAATGAAGATTCTTGTTACGAAACCACGCAATGGAACTTCGACGGTTTCTATACAGGTCCACTTATGGATCTTCAAACTGTAATTAATTTAAATACTACAAATCCAAAAGCTTATTCATCTTCAGGATCAGCTGGTATGCAAATGGGTGTTGCTCACTTATTACAAGTTTTCATGTACCAAAAAATGACTGATAGGTGGGGAGCAATTCCTTACTCTCAAGCATTAAAAGGTGTAGATGAATTAAAGCCAAAATTTGACGATCAAAAAGATGTCTATATGGGTCTGTTTGCTCAAATAGATGCTGCTTTAGGTATGTTAGATGGTGGTGGTTTAAGTGGTGACTATATGTTTAACGGAAGTGCAGATGCATGGAAAAAGTTTGGAAATACTATGAAAATGGTAATGGCCTTAAGACTTGCAGATGTGGATGCTGCTACAGCTCAATCTAAATTTTTAGAAGCTCACAATAATGGAGTAATTGGATCTGGTGGAGATATTCACTATCCATATACTGATGCTGATGCAAATGATAGCCCATGGGAAGATAGATTTTCAACTAGAGATGACTTTGCTTCTAGTGATGTAATGTTTGCTCACCTTTATAATGGTGGTGTAAATATTGATCCAAGAGTACATGTGTTTATGAAGCCTGTTGTTACAGCTGCTGGATCATTAGAAAATGGTGCAAAAGTTGCTGTAGACTATCAAGTTGTTGATGGATTAGAATATGGAGGAATGCCTTACGGTGTTCTAACACCTGGTATCCTACAATCTTGGGTATCTTATTTACCTGATTCAGTGATTAAAACAAGTGCTGCTACAGCTGGTGGTATGTTATTTTCTTACGCTCAAGTAGCGTTAAGTTATGCAGAAGCTGCTCATAGAGGTTGGTCAGTTCCTGGAACTGCTCAAGCTTGGTATGAAGCAGGTATTAATGCTTCTATGTCTCAATGGGGAGTAGCATCAGCTGATGCTGCTACTTATGTTTCTGGTGTTGCAGCTGCATCAATGGAAACTATCGCTACTGAAAAATGGAAAGCATTATACATGCAAGGTGAAGAAGCTTGGTCTGAACACAGAAGATTAGATTTTCCTAATTTAGCTCGTGCTACAGACTGGTTAACTGGTACTGGAATTCCTGTAAGATTAGGATATGGTGCTACTACTGCTAGTGCAAACAAAGATAATCACGATGCTGCGGTTGCTAAAGTATCTGGTTATAGTCAAGATTCAAAAGTGTGGTGGGATACTAAATAATCAGTACCTACTTCTTAATATAAAAAAGCACCCTATTGGGTGCTTTTTTTATATAGAGAATTCTAAAACATCATAATGTATGAAACCAGAAATTTCTAAAAATAGATAAATAATGAAAAAACAATAACATTAATTGATAAAACACTTAGTTAATTATAATTTTGAACAACCAGCCTAAAGGGCGTTTTAGTTATATTAGCACAAAAATACATGACATGAAAAAACTAATTCTACTTTTTATAATACTGATTTCACAATCTACAATTTCACAATTTGCAGATCCTACAGCAAACTTCTTTATAAATGGGAATGTGAATTTATATAAATTAAAAGAATACGATACAAAAGTAAAAGGAAATCCATACTTAGATAAAGATTTTAAATCAGGAGAAATAATTTTTTCAAATGGAAAAAAGTATAATGCACAAATAAGACTGGATATTTCAGAACAAAAATTTGAAATAAAAAGCAATCAGAATAGTCAAGCTAGTGCTATAGATATAGATGAAACAGTTACAATAACAATTGAAGGAGAAATCTACAAACTGTTTTCATTTAAACTTAATAAACCAGAAAATACAATTGCCGTATTAGAAGAAGTTTTAAAACTTGAGAGTTATGGATTATATTATTTTCCTCAGAAAAAAATTGAGATGCCAGAAAAACCTAATGTAACTGCTCCAGCAACTGGTTACACAAAACCACCTAGTCCTAAATGGGTAGACAATAGTGTTTTTTTGATATTTAACAACAATAAATCATATATAGTACCTACATCACATAATAAAATGCAAGCACTCAATCTTTTGAATGGAAAAGCATATAAAAAATATAGAAAAGAAAATAAACTCAATCTTCAGGATAAAGAAAGTTTAAAGAGTTTTGTTACTTATTTAAATTCCACTCAGCTATAAATGGAAAAAGAAACAACACAAATTTATGGAATAAGATCTGTCATGGAAGCAATAGATTCGGGTGAATCCATTAATAGAGTCTTTATACAAAGAGGTTTGACTGGAGCTTCAGCCTATGAATTAATGAAAACATTAAAAAAGAAATCTATAGAAATTTCCTATGTTCCTGTTGAAAAGTTAAACAGATTGACACCAAAAAATCATCAAGGTGTTGTAGCTACCATAGCTCCTATTAAGTTTTTATCTATCGATGATTTAAGTGAGATATTAGAAACCAAAAAAGATTCTGCTTCTATATTGATTTTAGATCAACTATCTGATGTTAGAAACTTTGGAGGAATTGTTAGAACTGCTGAATGCGCTGCAGTTGATTGTATAGTAATTCAATCCAGTGGGAGTGCTCCAGTTAATGGAGACACCATTAAAACATCTTCAGGAGCTGTATTTAATGTCCCTATATGTAAAGTAGGTCATATAAAAGATGCTCTATTTCTTTTAAAACAATTTGAAGTTCCTATCTATGGCGCATCAGAAAAAGCTGAAAAAACAATCTATCAAACTAGTTTCAAAAAATCTCAAGCAATAGTAATGGGTTCTGAAGATAAAGGTTTGTCTAGTTCAGTAATTAATTTATGTGATCACCTTATTAAAATTCCTATGCTTGGAAAAATAGAATCATTAAATGTATCTGTAGCATGTGGAACGATTTTATATGAAATAGTTCGACAAAAAAACTATTAATTATAAAATAGAATTCAAAGATTTTAAGTTCGTTATTATTTTACAGTGTGAATGTGTCGGTTCATTATTATTATTAAAATGAATAGCACTAAAACCAGCATTTAATGCTCCTATAATATCTGCTTCTAAATTATCGCCAATCATTAGACTTTCTTTTTGAGTTGCTCCAGCTGCTTTTAAAGCATATTCAAATACTTTAGAATTAGGCTTTTTGACTCCTACTGTTTCTGAATCAATAATACATGAAAAGTATTTATCAAGATTAGAGTTGGTTATTTTTTTCTTTTGAACTTCAGTGAATCCATTGGTAATTATATGTAACTCATAATTGTTTACTAAATAATCTAAAACCAGTAAAGTATCTTTAACTAAAAAATTGTGATCAGGCAAGTGAGTCACATAATCATCTGCCATCTTATCAATAATATCTGCTGATATATCCATATTAAGTTTTTCAAAAGCAGATTTTAACCTGTTATGCCTTAAATACTCCTTAGATATTTTTTCATCTCTGTAAAGTTTCCATAAAGAAAAATTGATTGGCATGTAGATTTCTAAAAATATTTCTAGATTAACAGGAATGTTGTATTTCTCTAATAAAAATTTAAATGTTAAAGAAGAGTTTTTTTTAAAATCCCACAAGGTGTGATCTAAGTCAAAAAATATATGTTTAATATGATCCATAATAATTACTGTTATTGACTTATTTTAATCTGACTAACCAAATAAGACAAATCTTGGGAAGCATAATTTCCAGAACTCATAAAAAGTAAATTAGTATTTGCATAAGATTGAGTTAATAAAAAATCCTTTAGAACATCTGAATCTGAGAATACATGTAAATTATCGTCGTTAAAAGCTTTTTTGATATTTACATCCTTCAACTCTTCCAATCCTTTATTTTTTATAGCTTTTGGATCATAAAATAAAATAGCCTTATCTGCACTTTTTAAACTGTCTTTGTATTCCACTATAAACTCTTCATTTAAACTACTAAAAGTATGTAACTCAAGTAAAGCTATAAGTTTTCTATTCTTGTATTGATTTTTTAAAGCTTTAGTGGTTGCTATAACTTTACTAGGAGAGTGAGCGAAGTCCTTAAAGACAGTTCGGTCTTCCATATCAAGAATTGACTCCAAACGCTTGTCAGCACCTTTAAATGAAGTAATGGAGTGGTTAAACTCTTCTTCTTGAACTCCCATCAACTGACATATAAGTTTTGCTCCAGATAAATTACTTAAATTATGTTCGCCAAAAATCTTTAATGGCAAGTCTCCCTCATCTGTTTTAAGGAAAGAAATATCATTTTTGATAAAATAATTAGGCATAGAATATTCTAATTTCCTTATAGGTCTACTACAATTTTCAGTGATTTGATTGACTTGATTATCTAACTTATTATAAACCAAAACTCCTCCTGAAACTATGGTCTCTAAAAAAAGTTCAAATTGTTTTAAATAAACTTCTTTAGTTGGAAAAACATTAATATGATCCCAGGAAATTCCACTTAAAAGTGCAATATTAGGTTTGTAAAGATGAAATTTAGGTCTTCTATCTATTGGAGAAGACAAGTACTCGTCACCTTCTAATAAAATAAAATCATTATGATCAGTTAAATGAACCATAGTTTCAAATCCTTCAAGCTGAGCCCCTACCATAAAATCCACTTCTTTTGCGTTATCATTTAAAACATGTAAAATCATTGCGGTAATTGAAGTTTTTCCATGACTTCCTCCAATTACTACCCGTGTTTTGTTTTTAGACATTTGATAAATAAACTCAGGATAAGAAACTATTTTAAGTTTCTTGTTTTGAGCTTCAATAAGTTCAGGGTTATCAGATTTCGCATGCATACCAAGGACAACAAAATCTATGTCATTAGATATTTTAGAAGCATCCCATCCAAAACTATTGGGAAGTAAACCGTGCTTATTTAATCTAGATTTAGAAGGTTCGAAAATGTGGTCATCACTTCCAGTAACCCCATAGCCTTTTAAATGCAGAGCAATTGCTAAATTATGCATTGCACTCCCTCCCACTGCTATAAAATGAATTCTCATAGTATTATTAAGCTAAGACATAACTAATTTATTAAACAAATAGATTCTCTACAATAGAAGAATTTAGTCAAATTATGGATTTAATAATTTCCATAAATCATCCTTTAGTTTTACAAGCCCTTGATTTGAAACCGATGATATAAAATCAAAAGGAATATTTTTAATTTTTTTTGATATTTCTATACTAATTTTATCTTTTCTTTTTTGATCAATTAAATCAGATTTAGAAACCACTATCATCCGGTCTTTATCCAATAACTCTGGATTATATTTTCTTAATTCATTAATTAAAATATCATACTGATTAACTACTTTTTCCGATTCACAAGAAATCAAAAAAAGTAAAATAGAGTTTCGCTCTATATGTCTTAAAAAATGATGACCTAACCCCTTCCCCTCTGAAGCACCTTCAATAATTCCAGGAATATCTGCAATAATAAAAGATCTATAATCTCTGTATTCGACAATACCTAGGTTAGGTTTAAGTGTAGTAAATTCATAATTACCTATTTTAGGCTTTGCAGATGTAACAGTTTTTAATAAAGTAGATTTTCCAGCATTTGGAAAACCAACTAATCCAACATCTGCCAAAACCTTAAGTTCAAGAGTGATCTGTATTTCTTTTCCTTTAATTCCAGGTTGAGAATATCGAGGAGCCTGATTAGTGGAAGATCTGAAATTCCAATTACCTAAACCTCCCATTCCCCCATCTAAAATTATCTTTTCATCACCATCATCTATTGTTTCAAACATAACTTCATTAGTCAAAGAATCTTTTACAACAGTTCCTAAAGGAACTCTTATGTAGATATCTATACCATCTGCTCCAGAACTTCTACTTCCACTTCCATCTCCACCGTGACCAGATCTAAAGTGTCTTTTAAATTTAAAATGATGGAGAGTCCACAATGATTTATCGGCTATGACAATAATGTGACCTCCTCTGCCCCCATCACCACCGTCAGGACCTCCTTTAGTTATATACTTTTCCCTATGAAAATGCGCGGATCCTTTACCTCCATTTCCAGAAAACACATCTACTTTAACATAGTCTACAAAATTTCCTTCAGTCATTATATATTTGAATCAATAACGTTAAATATTCTTTTACTTATCTCACTTATTTTCCCAGTCCCATCAATCTCAAAAAATTTGTTTTGAGATCTATAATAGTTAATTAATGGAGAAGTTTTATTATTATACTCTTCAAACCTATTTTGAATTTTAGATCTATCTTGGTCATCGGCTCTTCCACTATCTTTTCCTCTATTTATAAGCCTATCTATTAATACATTTGCATCCACCTCTAAAGCAATAGTCATTGATATACTTAAATTTTTATTTTTTAAAAATTCATCTAACATTTCTGCCTGAAGAGTAGTTCTAGGAAATCCATCAAAAATAAAACCATTTGCATCAGGGTTCTTATTCACTTCTGCTTGTAATATTTGAATTGTAACATTGTCAGGTACTAAATCCCCGCTTTCCATATAAGATTTAGCAAGAATACCAAGGTCAGTTTTCTGAGAAATATTATATCTAAAAACATCTCCTGTAGAAATATGAATTAAATCATATTTTTTTTTAACAAACTCAGCTTGTGTTCCTTTTCCAGAACCAGGTTTTCCAAATAAAATTAAGTTAATCATAATTAAGACAAAATTTACAAAAAGCAAATATACCAAAATCAATAGTTAAATTATTTTATAGTTAATTACATTTTAATGTATTTTTGACAAAATAATTTATTATGAATTATTTCTCTTCAAAATTTACATTAGGAATACTTGGTGGTGGTCAACTTGGAAAAATGTTACTTAATGTAACTTCTAGATTAAGTATTAAAACTAATATCCTTGACCCTAGTAGTGAATCCCCTTGTAAAAAATTATGTAACAAATTCACTCAAGGTAACTTGATGGATTTTGATTCAGTTTATGAATTTGGTAAAAATTGTGACTTAGTTACTTATGAAATTGAACACGTAAATATTGAAGCATTAGAAAAACTAGAAAAGAAGGGAATAAAAGTATTTCCAAGTTCAAGTACACTAAAAATCATTCAAGACAAATCTGTACAAAAACAGTTTTTTATAGACAATGGAATTCCTACTGCCCATTTTTATTATTTTAAATCTTTAGATCATTTCAAAATATCAGCCGAAAAAAATGATATTAAATATCCCTGTGTGTGGAAAAAAACAAAATTTGGATATGATGGTTATGGAGTTAAAATAATTAATTCTAAAGTTGAATTTGACGATTTGCCAAATGAAGAGTTTATAGTTGAAGAATTAATCCCTTTTAAAAAAGAGCTTGCAACTACAATTGCGAGAAACAAATCAGGACAAATTGAAGTTTTTCCAATTGTAGAAATGGATTTTAATAAAATATCTAATCAAGTTGAGTATGTTATTTGCCCAGCACAAATAAGTGATCATTTAATTGCTAAAGCGAAAGAAATAGCGCTAAAAACATCAAAATCGTTTAATCATGTTGGATTATTAGCTGTGGAAATGTTTTTAACTGAAGATGATGACATTCTAGTGAATGAGGTAGCTCCAAGGCCACATAACAGCGCTCACTATTCTATTGAAGCTTGTTCTAGCTCTCAATTTGATCAACACATAAATGCTATACTAAACTTACCTTTAGGTTGTTCCAAATCCAATATTTATGCAATAATGGCTAACTTGGTAGGAGGTGAAGGCGCAGTAGGAAAAGTATGTTATCAAGGAATTGAAGAAGCAATGAAAATTGACAATGTCAAAATTCATTTATATGGTAAAAAACAAACAAAGCCCAATAGAAAAATGGGGCATGCAACAATTACTGATACTGATTTAACAGAAGGACTTAAAAAAGCTAAAAAAATAAAGAAACTGATTCAAATTAAAACAAAATAATTATGGCAAAAGTTGGAATTATCATGGGAAGTAAATCAGATCTTCCAGTAATGCAAGAAGCTATAGATGTTTTAAATGAATTTGAAATATTTAACGAAGTAGAGATTGTATCTGCTCATAGAACTCCTGAAAAAATGATGGAATATGGTAAAAACGCACATATAAGAGGGATATCTGTAATAATAGCTGGTGCTGGTGGAGCGGCTCACCTTCCTGGAATGATAGCTTCTCTAACTCCTTTACCAGTAATAGGAGTGCCTATCAAATCTAGAAATTCTATTGATGGGTGGGATTCTATTTTGTCAATACTACAAATGCCTGCAGGTGTTCCAGTTGCTACGGTAGCTTTAAATGGTGCAAAAAATGCTGGAATATTAGCTGCTTCTATAATTGGATCTAGTGACAAAAAGATTCAAAATAAAATAATAGATTTTAAGTCTAATTTAAAAGAAAAGGTAATTAAAGATTCCTTACTCTAAATATTCTCAATAATTACAACAATAAGCAGCCAAAAAACTGGAAGTCCTTCAACAAAAAAGCTTGTAAAATATTTGGATTGCTTTTCTTTCGTTTTATAAATAAAAATAGCCGTGAAAATAGCTATAATTATATCGGTAAAAATAAGTTGAATTTTAAATGGTTCAATAAAAAAGCTAATAAAACAAAATAAAGTCAAAAGTATAAAAGCTAAAATTTTTGTTTTATTTATACCAATAACTTGAGGGATAGTTTTAAGATTTATAGAGTCGTATTGTAAGTCACGAATCTCAAATGGCAGAGTGTAAACGAACACAAAAATAAATCTTTGAATAAACAGCAAAACTGTATCCCATGAATAAACTGTTACATCTTCTGAAAATGGCATTAAAACTGTGGCACCTGACCAACATAATGCAACAACAAAAATTTTAATTTTACTATAATTTCTAATATTAGATCTATTAAAAGGAATCACATAGGTCAAGCATAGTACAAAGATTATAAAACCTATTATTATGGTTTTAGTATTAAGAAATATAACTGAACTAATTAAAAAAAACCCTGCTACAAAACTTAAGAATTGAATTTTTTTAACAGGGGCATTTTTAGTAAAAAAATAATATGGTAAAGTAGAGGCATATTTTATAAAATTGTAAACTATTATTGTGGCACAAAAAACACAAATCAATAAGCTGAAACTAAAGTCTAAATCAAATCTTAAACAGGTAATTATAATTAAAGACAACACACAAAAAGATAAGTGTAAACTAGACTTTATATAAAAATCAAAAATTGGAACTAATTTTTTCACAAATTCAAAATTACAATAGTGTTAACAATACCATGTTTTTAAGTTAAAAACTTTCTTTTTAAATTAAATAAATA
>TARA_B110000503_G_scaffold13885_1_pt1 | contig 10246 bp, 6 predicted proteins | sample TARA_B110000503 | Tara Oceans TARA_B110000503 (sample SAMEA4397472) | marine metagenome | biome: Polar Biome; feature: [SRF] surface water layer (ENVO:00010504); material: water (ENVO:00002006), including particulate matter (ENVO:01000060) such as... | depth 5 m
GCTCGTTGCCGAGCAAAGCGATTGAAGCCTATGAGCAGATGCCTTCGACTGCCCTACCATTGCAAAATGCGTCGGCAGTAAAGCCAATAGCGCTTGAGCGCGGCGATGTTAAAACCGCCATACCACTGTCTGGGCGACGCTAGTCTCCCGGCAGTAACTGAGAGCATTAAGCACTCAATAAACATCACCAAGAAAATTTAAGGAGGGGACTATGGCAGATATTCTATCGATCGGAGCGGGCGCAACACAGTTGTATCGTCAGGCCCTTTCAACTGTCGGTAACAATATTGCCAACCTCAATACGGAAGGCTATTCACGCCAGGTTTCCGAGACCACAGAGAATGCGCCGAGCAACCAGGGCACAGTATTTGTCGGTTCCGGTGCACGTTTGGATAATATTTCACGGGCCTATGACGAATTTGCCGAGATCAGTTTACGTGACAGTGGCACCAAGCTTGCCAACCAGCAGCCGCTGATCGATTACGCCAATCGCGTAGTCGATATTATGGGCTCCGAGGCCTCGGGCCTCTCTAGCGCCATGGATAAGTTTTTTGCCGCCGCCAGCGCCCTCAGTGCTGATCCCGCGTCCCTTAACCTTCGCAGCGATTTTCTCCGCGGCGCCGACGGTATGACCGCGCGCTTCCGTGAACTCTCGGGGCAGTTAGATGCCGTCGAGATTGAGACTCGAGAGGGTATTGATAAGCAGATTGGCACACTGAACACGCTCTCCGAAAAGCTCACATTCGTCAATCGACAGTTAAATAAAAAGCTCACTCTGAATTCACAGCCGCCGATGTTGCTCGATCAGCGCGATCAGTTACTACGTGACATGTCCGCGGTGACCAAAATCCATGTTACTGAATCTACCTCTGGCCAAGTACAGGTGCGTTTAGGCAGCAGTGCTGGCAGCCTGATAGCAGACACTAAAGCCTCCTATGACCTGGGTGTGGCTTTTGATAACAACGACCCCGGTCGCGTAGATTTGATTCTTGAGCCCTATGGTGACCGACGAGCGGCCAGCGCAGTTAGCAGTGGCGAGCTCGGCGGCCTGCTGAGTTTCCGCTCTCAGGTACTGGCTCCGGCCATGGACAGTTTTGACTATCTGGCCCAGACTATGGCGGACGAAGTCAACCAGATTCACAGCGCCGGACTCGATGGTCGCGGCGAGCCGGGCACTGATCTATTTGCCATAGATCCGGTTTTTGATATTACCTCTGGGGCAACCAACAGTGCGATTGGCATGCAGGTGGACGTGATTGACCCTGAAGCCTTCGACTATGCGCCATTTCGGGCCACTTGGGTCAGCGAGCAAAACAGCTGGCGCATTGACGACATTAACACTGGCGCCGCAACTCAGGCCGCAGCCGGCCATAGCAGCTTTGATTATGCTGGGCTCAGGCTGACGGTCGATGCCATGCCCAGAGACGGCGAAAGTTTTGTTGTTAGCCCATTGGCTCGTCCAGCCAGCGGCATTCGCATGATTCAAACCGACCCCCTTGCTGTGGCCACTGCCGAACGCATGCGGGTGAAGAGCGACCTGAGTAATCTTGGCAATGCAACGGTTAGCCTTGAGCAGGACAGTGCAGTGCAGGCAGCCGGTTTTGCCTCGGGCATAAGCATTACTAGTCTCGGCAATAATCCCAGCACTGCGGCGAGTGAAGCGGTAACCGCGAGCTATTTGGCGCCGGCCTATGTGATACCTAAGGGCAGTACTCAGACTTCACTGATGATGGAAGTGCCCTACGATAGTAATCTCAGCTTTCAGGTGATGACCGCTGACGGCGTCCATGTACTGGGCAATAGCCTTGATAGTACCTCTCTAGCCACCATGCTCGCGGGTGACTCTGGGTTTAACCCTGACAGCAGCTATAGCGACAGCTATCTCAATCAAACGGGCTCCGATGCCTATCTGGATATGCCGCTCACCTATGGCTTTTTAGCCTCTGAGGTTGAGCGTAGAGACTGGAATGTGAGCGCCGAGGGCATTACAGATACCTATACCACAACGATCCTTCCGGCTTCGGCCACATCCGCTCGCGTTCGACTGCAGGGCAACGACTCCTCAGTGTCGATTGATCTGATCAGCGCCGACGCCTTGATGTTAAACGGCATTTCATTGGGCAGCTTGTCTCTGGCGGCGGGCGAGACCAGTTCGGCGGCAAGCATGGCCACTTGGCTGAATAGCGCGTCGACGTCAACCTCGGTTACCGCGACGGCAAGCAATAGCATTGAGGTTCCAGCCGACGATATTGACTTCACCCAGCAGCTGACAATCAATGGCGTCACCATTGGTGATGGTACCTTGCTGACTTCTACCTCAGAGTTAGCTGCGGCGATTAATAGCGCTACGGGCAGTACCAACGTAATGGCCAATGTTTTACCTGATGGCAGGTTACAGGTGACCAATGCCGTTGGTTATAAAGGCGAGAATATTACGCTCGGTAACCCAGTTGCCTCTGCGACGCGCAACGCATTGGGCCAGTTGAATAACGTCTACAGCGGACAGTTGGACTTGCAGGGTGCTGAAGATATTCGCTTTACCTTTGGCGCGGCGGGTGTGCCGGCAGATTTAGCCGTGCTGGGGCTGCGCACCGGAATCTATGTCGAGGGTCCAGTCACTGAAGATCTCGCGGTATTTGTTACAGGTACAGGCATTGCCTCGGTGGCCGCAGGATTTGGCACTTCCGATAGCACTGCGGCGAGCAACAGCCTACAGCAGCCGTTTACGATTAACTTCTTGTCGGCGACTGAATACAGTATCAGCGACGACGCCACTGGCACTGTGGTTGCGACCAGAAGCTATAGCGCCGGAGAAGATATTCTTCACAACGGCATGGTCGTGGCGATTGACGGCAATCCAGTGGCTGGCGATAGCTTTGCTGTCGACAGCAACAGCGACGGCATTGGCGACAACGGCAATATGCTGCGCATTGCGGCGCTGCAAGACAAGCCAATATTGGCTGATGGCCGCACCTTTAGCGAAGCCTATATCGCTTTAGTGAACACAGTAGGTAGCAAAGCGGCTCTGGCGTTGATGTCAAAAGAGGCGATACAGGTAGTCTATGATCAGGCGGTTGCTTCAAAAGACCAGGTGTCCGGCGTCAGTCTCGATGAGGAGGCCGCTGATCTCATTCGTTTTCAGCAGGCCTATCAGGCCTCCGCACAAATCATTCAGGTAGCCTCCAAGCTATTTGATTCCATATTATCGATTCGTTAAGGAGTTGACTGATGAAAGTCTCTACCAGCCAGATATTTGAGCGCGCTATGACGCAGATGTCTAGTCAGCAGGCCAAGGTCACTGACTTGCAGACTCAGTTGGCGACAGGCAAACAGATCCTGCGCCCCAGCGACAACCCTGATAAGGCCGGGGTGATACAGCGCCTCAATACTGCTTATAACCGATTGGATAGCTATAGCAATAACCTCTCCGTTGTCAGTTCGCGTGTGGAAGCTGAAGAAGCAGCGCTAATGACATCAGAAAAAGTGTTACAGCGAGTTCGCGAGCTTGCGGTAAGGGCTAACAACGGCACCCTTTCGCAAGATGACCGGCAGATTATCTCCACAGAGATTAAGGCATTGCGTGACCAAATGCTGTCCTTGGCAAATAGTCGCGATAGTAATCAAAATTACCTGTTTGCTGGGTCAATGGCCCGCACCGCACCCTTTGGGGAAGACGAAGCTGGAGTCACAACTTACCTAGGGGACGACAAGCTGGTCATGGTAAATGTATCAGATCAGCGGCAACTGATGCTCAATCGTCCGGGTTCCGAGGTGTTCTCAAGTATTATCCGCGTCGACGAAAATGGTGCCTCTGAGCGTGTTGGTTTTTTCAGTGTGCTCGATGATATGACGGAAGCGCTTGATAATAGTGACCCTGAGCAGATCAACAGAGGACTGGCGGAGGTCAGTGAATTGACTCAATCTATGGCGCTGTCACTTGCGGATATGGGTAGCCGCCTAAGCATTGTTGATGCGCAAGTTGACGCACTCAGTGAAACCAAGCTGAGATACCAGGCAATGCTATCCGAGGCTGAAGATCTAGATTATGCAGAAGCCATTACTAAATTGACGGCCGAGATAATGTCTCTAGAGGCTGGCCAGAGTAGTTTCGTGAAAATTTCTCAGCTCAGCTTGTTTGACTACATCCGTTAATGATCCGTTGCGTGCTTCGCTAATTCAATATTAGGTAAAGAGAATAAAAAATGGCTGACACAACCGTCTCGACGGATTCCGTTGCAACATCGATCAAAAGTGCCTTAAAAGTTGGTTCAGGCGTCGATGTTGTCTCCATGGCACGTGCCCTTACTGATGCCGAGGAGGTGCCGAAGACCGAAGGCATTCAAGCAAAGATCGACGCAACCGAAGCTAAGATTTCGGCTTATTCCGTTGTGTCTTATCAACTAGGCATTTTGCAGGCCTCATTCGAAGCGCTCAATGACGCCAATGAGCTCGCTACCAGTACCGGAACTTCGTCGGATAATGAGACCGTCAGTTTTTCTTCGGTTGAAGGCACAGCTGATGAGGGAACTTATGCCATAACCATTTCTCAGCTTGCTCAAGAGCAGATGACGACATCGGATGAATATAGTGCCACGACTACCGCGTTAAACAGCGGTAGTCCATTCACCCTATCTATCGCCATAGGAAGTTCATCTACGACTGCAACCTCAATCACCGTCTCAACAGACACGCCAGCGGGTGTTGTGGCTGCAATTAATAGCGCAAATATTGGCGTCTCAGCATCACTAATTGACACCGGAACCAGCGGGACAAATCAACGGATAATCCTCAAAGGTGATTCAGGTTCAGAGGGTTTGTTCAGCGTAACGTCCTCTGTGGATATGGGGTTTGGCACCGCTGGTAATACTCTGCAGGCAGCACAAAACTCAATAATGACGCTTAATGGCTTGACGGTGACTCGGGACTCAAATCAGGTTTCGGATGTCATTGCCGGCGCCACATTGTCGCTTAATGCGACAACGAATTCTGATATCAGACTCAGTGTGGTAAAAGACACCACCACATTAAAAACGAAAGTCCAGACGATGGTCGAAAGCTACAATACGTTCAATGATTTGATGATCGAGTTAACCAGTTCAGACGTGAATGAAGATGATGAGTTGGTGGGATCATTGAGCAGAGATCGATCAACTACACGCTATATTAGTGATCAAGTATACAATGCAATTTTTGCCGATTCGTCAACTACGTCAGGTGACATAGATGCCCTGAGAGATATCGGAATCAGCGTTGATATCACAGGTAATTTAACCTTCGACGAAACAGATTTTGATGTTGCGGTAACCGATAATTTTGATGATGTAGTGATGATGTTATCAGCCAATACGTCCGATCAGAGTCTTTTTGATGGACAGGGACAGGGATTATCTCAAGACGTTGCGACTATTATCGGAGCTGTCATTAGTAGTAGCGGTATTCTGGCGGACCAGGACAAAAATGCTGATCAGTACCTTCTAGATTACAAGGATGAGTTGAGTGCCCTAAAGCTTCGAATGGAAAGCCTTTACGATCGGTACTTGACTCAATTTACGGCAATGGACTCGCTGGTGAATAGTCTAAATAGCACGGGTGATTATATGGAAGCCCAGTTAGAGGGTATTGCTAAGGCCTATGATAATTAACGCTTTTTGTCTTATCGCCCGCTCAAGAAAAAGCCCCGCTACTAAAGTAGCGGGGCTTTTTTAATGTTTGATCAGTCCACCGAAAAACGACCTTTACTATGACAGGGATGACACTGACGGAGTACCGATCTTCCTGCACTGGTAGTGCAGCTGCCGCGCATTGTATAAAATTAGTTTGCTTTGCGGCAATGAACTCGCTGGCGACAAGTCTAAATAGCACGGGTGATTATATAGCAGTCCAATTAGAGGGTATTGCTAAAGCCTGTAGCCATTAACGATTTTGTTTCACGTGCGCTTAAAAAAGAAAACCTCCGATACTGATATATCGGAGGTTTTCTAGGGCAGGCTTATTAAGCCAAGTAAATAACCCTTACTTCAGTAACGATAGCACTGACTGAGACGACTGATTTGCCTGCGCTAGCATTGCAGTTGCTGCTTGTTGAATGATCTGAGTTCTAGCGAGCTCGGTCGATTCTGCAGCGTAGTTCGTATCCATAATACGGCTGCGAGACGATTCAGTGTTCTGCGCGATATTTTGCAAGTTATCCACTGTGTATTCCAGACGGTTCATCGTTGCACCGAATGTAGCACGTTGAGTATTCAGTCCTGCAATAGATACATCAAGATCCGCAATTGCCGTAGCGGTAGAGGCTACGATCGCTCCTAAGGAAGTGCTTGTACCACTGCTATAAGTCGTTGCTACGTTGGAATTAAAGTCGCCCAAACTAACTGATATGGTCTGAGCGTCGTCCGCACCAACTTGAAACACGAATGTACCGGTTGTACCACCTGTGCCATCCATAATCTGCGTGCCGTTCCAAGTTGTATTATCAGCAATACGCGTAACTTCCGCCTGCAACGAAGTAAACTCGGTATCGATTGCAGATTGATCAGTTGCTGTGAGAGTGCCATTGGCATACTGAACCGCTAACTCACGCATTCTCTGAAGAACATTGGAAATCTCTATGGCTGCGCCATCAGCCGTTTGAAGCAATGAAATCGCATCATTGGAGTTGCGAGTAGCCTGCTCAAGTCCTCGAATCGACGAGGTCATCTTTGAAGCAATAGCCAGACCTGCCGCATCGTCTTGCGCAGAGTTAATTCTTTGACCTGTGGAAAGGCGTTCCATGGATGTGGTCATTGCGCGCTCGTTTCGCAGCAGTGCATTGCTCGTTAGTGTTGCAGCGTTGTTAGTATTGATTACAGTCATCTTGGTTATCCTCTACAGATCTTTAAAAGGTTAAAATCTACTCATTTAAGAGTTAAATATTGTCTAGCTCCCCTACCTAATCGTCACCCCGTTAATTTTCTTTAATCTGTCGGGTAAAAAAAACCAAAATACTGCTATTCTCATTCGGGCACCTTTTAAGACATAGATTCAAGAGACCTCTATTAGTTGTTTAATACCGACAGTGCTGCTTGGTATCCTGATTGGTTTGCGGGGATCGTGGGAGCTCAGTGGCCTGTTGTGAGAGATGCTGTGCAGATTATCGACGGCGTACTCAAATCGATTCATTATTGGGCCGAACTCACCAAGCCGGATAGTCACGCCTTTAATGATCTCATGCAGATCGCCAATGGCGGTGGCAAAGGTTGCAGTAATTGTTAACAACTTAACTGCTGTTCTGGACGACAGAAACAGTCTGGTCATCATCCGCACCAGTCTGACAGGTTGAGCTAGCGATGGAGTTATGTCTAATGTTGCAACATGTTCCATGTTCCATGTCCTGATGTCGGCTATGTGCGCAGTTTCAGCCATCAACGGAGTATGCTCCGCAATGGGCGACGCCTCGGTCAATAGTGTGGTTACAAAAATCTGCCTCAAAAAGGTAAGTTGTACACCCCAATGGATCCGGCAGTAGTATTAATGCCAGACCTATAAAACCGCAAAAAAACAGACTATTAGCGAGATATCTTCATTTAATCTGTTCTGGCGCCATAAAGGCGGCAACGCCAAAGAAGCGTGGGATGGTTAAATTCAATTGGCCCAGAATTAAACTAGGTGCTGTGCTAAATAAGCTATACCTTCTCGGGCTAGTACCAACAGCTGCTGTCGATCTTAAAAACAATTAAAGGTTTATAAACTACTGTCGATTACGAGAGGTGCAAACATGTTCTTCGGAAGCTCACTTGAGGTTTAAGCGTCGAAGATCAAAAATATTTGGGCTCGGTTGAAATTCGTAATCAATCGGGCCGAACTCTTAAATTTAAAGGGTGTAGGTCATGGCAGGCATTGAAACAGGCGTCAATCAGGTCACAGTGAATACTGGTGTGGCTCCTACTCAGAGACCGCGAACTGATAATGACGCGCGGGTTAGGGTCGTGGAAAACATCAAAGAGACTAAAAAAGCGGATCTAAAGGCAGAGGATATTAGTGCTGCAATTGAGGTTTTAAATCGTGAGTTAAAGAAAATACCGACCAGCTTACAATTCTCAATTGATGGCAACTCCAATAGGCTGATAGTTCAGGTAACTAACAATGATACGGGTGAGGTCGTGATGAAATTGCCCGGCGATGCTATTTTAAGAATTGCTCAAAATCTCGAATCCCTCAAGGGGGTGCTATTCGACGATGTGTTTTAGTGGGATCGGTTGGACTCTCTGTTTGAGATCCTTACTTAAACGTAAGCTAATTGAAGTCGAAATTTCGATCAATCCATCTGCTGATAGGACCTAGTTTTTTTTGTCAAAAACCCAAAGACTGTGCGCATATTGACTATTCAAAAAGAGCTTGTTGCGAAAAACCCAGTATGTGCGAGGTTTATGGTACCTCTTCCAAATTCACCACACTAATCTGATGGACCAGCCTAAAATTGACACCTAGGCTGTGTCGATATACTCTTTTAATGCAACTTATCGGCGAACTTTCGATCATCTATTACTTAGATGTGATTAGTTTCGAGTTTTGGAAAAAATAATTACTAGCTCCTCGAAAGGTGATCTTATGAGCACGCATTTATCCGCTGCGTTAACAAAAGCCAAGAGCTTTGTTGATACCAATGATCTTCAATCTGCACTGTTGATCTATGCAGCAATTGTGGAGCAGTGGCCGGACAACGAAGAAGCTCTGACCGCCTTTGAAACACTAGCGCTCGAGATGTCTAAGGGTCGCTCACCTGAAGAGCCAACTCAGCAGCAAATCGATCAGATAATGACATTATGCGATCAACGCCAGTTGCCTTTGGCTATAAAGCAAGGAACTGAGTTGTTAAAAGAATTTCCCCGCTCTTTACTTCTCCATATGCTGGTTGCTCGAATAGCTTTTGACCTAGAGGTTCCAGAATTAGCCGTCAAGTCTCTTTCCGAAGTTATCAAGCTTGATCCCTCCTTTGCTGAAGGTTTTTATCACCTGGGTCGTGCTTTAAAGCAGACTAACCAACTCGACGAGTCAGTTGACGCGTTTACAGCAGCGCTCGTGATAAAGCCAGATTATGTAGTTGCATATTGTGATCTTGGCGATGTATTGATTACCCAAAAGCGATTGGATGACGCGATTGACAGCTTTCAGAAGGCTATTCAAATAGACCCTAACTGTTTTGACGCTTACAACAACTTAGGGCTCGCTCTATCCTATAAGGGCAGGCTTAAAGAATCCATTGCATGTCTTAGTAGAGCCGTAGGGTTAAACCCTGGCAGTGCATTGCCTCACGCTAATCTTAGTATTGTACTTAACACTTTGGGGCAGGTTGATGAGGCTATGAGCAGTTGTCAGCTTGCGTATATGATTGATCCTAACTCTGTTGAAATTTGCAGCAATCTAGGTTCTCTTCTTAAGGATGCCGGCAAGTACACCGAATCGACTGCCATGCTTCGAAAGGCCATCAGCTTAGATCCTAATTATGCAAAGGCTTATAATAATCTTGGGGAAAGTTTTAGGGCCTTAGGTCAAGACCATGAAGCCCTGAATAACTACAATCGAACAATCGAATTGATGCCGAATTCTCCATATCCTTACAGTAATCGACAGTATTGTATGAGTCATATGGAAGATATTTCGCCGATCGAACAATTAGCCTCAGCAAAACACTATGGCAGTGTCATTGCGTCTCAAGTTGGCGGCCGTTACACCAGCTGGCCGGTAAAATCAGCGTCTGATAAATTGGTCATCGGCTTTGTCTCGGGAGATTTTCGTAGTCACCCTGTTGGTTTTGCTCTTGAGGGGTTTCTTGCCGCTATTGATCTGAGTAAGTTTGAATTGGTCGCTTTTAACAATAGTGTTCGGGAAGACGGCCTCACAGCACGAATCAAACCCTTCTTTTCAAAATGGGTAGAAATATTTGGACAGGATGACCCCTCAGCTGCACAGCTGATACAGAGTCATGGTGTACATATTCTGATCGATCTGTCCGGCCATACCGGAGGCAACCGCTTACCATTGTTTGCTTACAAAGCGGCACCTGTTCAAGTTAGCTGGCTGGGTTATTGGTCGACCACGGGCGTTGCTGAGATTGATTATAAATTGGGCGACAATTTTTTGACGCCGGCTGACCAGGATGAGTTCTTCTCTGAGTCTATCTGGCGATTGCCCAATTCGTTTTTATGTTTTGCTCCCCCCGCGGTCGATTTGCCGGTAGTTCCATTGCCCGCTATAAACAGTGGCCAAG
>TARA_B110000503_G_scaffold105005_1_pt1 | contig 10237 bp, 6 predicted proteins | sample TARA_B110000503 | Tara Oceans TARA_B110000503 (sample SAMEA4397472) | marine metagenome | biome: Polar Biome; feature: [SRF] surface water layer (ENVO:00010504); material: water (ENVO:00002006), including particulate matter (ENVO:01000060) such as... | depth 5 m
AGTGGAATGAGAAATGATGGAAAACATTGGTTCATCTGGTCACAAAACGACATGCCTAACGAAGAGTATAGAAATTATTTAAAATCTTTTTTAATAAATGGATTTAATATCCCAGATTTTAATGATTTAGAAAAAGAGAGTAATTTAATAGCAGAACCTTTTAGACTTAAAAATCTAGGTGGAAATATAATTGAATGTTCTCATTGCAACACCACAAAAAACTTAGGAGATAAAAATGATTTCGATTTTGGCAGGTTAAACGCAATTAAAACATTTCATAAGGTATTGTTTCCTGACTATAAAGTTAAAGAATAATAACGAACGATATGATTAATTCTATTTTTGTAATTAGTATTTTTAAATATAATAAATAAGAAGTGAGTAACTTTCAATTCCTACATAAAGAGTGGCCTGATATCTTTGCAATAGCAAAGGAGGCAGAGGAATTAGCCAATGAAAAGGCTCGCTCTAGTCTTGTAAATACAAGAGCTGCTTTAGAAAAGGGAATCCGTTGGATGTATGAAAATGATCAAAGGCTTTTTGAGGATTATGATAAAAGAAAAACTGTTGGAAGTCTCTTGTTAGCACCAAGTTTAAAAAAAGTCACTGAAAAGCCTCTAAGAAGACAATTACACCTGCTGCAAAAGCTAGGTAATGAGGCTGCTCATGGAGAAATTACAGACAGTGAAAAGGCTAATACCTGTATTAAAATATTATTTCAGTTCTTTAGTCATTTAGCTGTCTCATACAGCAGTGATGAATTAGATACACCTGTGTTTGATGAGTCTTTAATTCCAACAGGAGTAAAGGTCAATGAAACCCAGAGAGAGCTTGAACTTCAAGTTAAAAAACTGGAAGCACTGTTTAAGAAAGATAAAACTCAGCGAGAGATTTTACTTGAGCAGCAAGAATCACTTGAGAGTCTCCGTAAAGAGTTAGAAGAGAAAGGAAAGCTACTTGCTAAAAGAGCCGAAAAACGGAGTAAAAAAGTAAAACTCATACCCTCATTAATTCCAGAATCCGTTACACGGAAATTATTTATCGATGTTCTTCTTAAAGAAAGTGGCTGGAATAATTTAATTGAAGGCAAAGACCTTGAATACAAAGTAACGGGCATGCCGCTAACAACAAACCCAAGTGGTATTGGCTATGTGGATTATGTGCTCTGGGATAATACTGGCAAGCCCTTAGCAGTAATTGAAGCTAAGAAAACAGCAGTATCTCCAAAAGCTGGTAAACAACAAGCGCTTTTATATGCAGACTCTCTAGAGCAGATGCATGGGCAACGACCACTTATTTTCTACTCTAATGGATATGATACCTTTTTCTGGGACGACACATTCTACCCAGAAAGGCAGGTACAAGGGTTTTTCACCAAAGATGAACTGCAATTAATGTTGCAAAGAAGACAATCGCGCAAGGATTTAAGGCTATTTAAGACCAATCGTGCAATTGCCGGCAGGCCATATCAACTGGAAGCAATACAAAGGGTCGCAGAGAACTTTGCTAGAAATACACCAAGAGGAGCACTAACAGGAGGCAAACGCAAAAGCCTTATGGTAATGGCTACCGGAAGTGGTAAAACAAGAACTTCTGTGGCTATTGTAGACATGCTCACCAAATGCAATTGGGCTAAAAGGGTATTATTCCTTGCAGATCGTAATGCATTGGTTACACAAGCTAAAAATGCTTTTAATGATAACCTGCCAGACTTAACTGCAATAGATTTAACCAAAGAAAAAGAAGACAGTAATACCCGTTTGGTATTTTCTACCTATCCCACCATAATGAATAAGATTGACAGCAATCGTGAAGGGGATAAACGATTTTACAGTCCTGGTCATTTTGATCTTATTATTATTGATGAAGCACACCGTTCGGTATATCAAAAATACGGGGCCATATTTGAATATTTTGACTCTTTACTTATTGGTTTAACCGCAACCCCCAAAAAGGATATTGACCACAACACTTATAAATTATTTGGAATTTCTGACGATGATCCAACTTTCGCTTATGAACTTGAAGAGGCCGTGAAAGACGGTTATTTGGTGCCTCCAAAAGTCATTAGCGCAAATCTAAAATTCCCTTCTGAGGGTATTAAATACAATGATTTATCTGATGCTGAAAAGCAAGAGTATGAAGAGAATTTTGGTGACCCAACTAACCAGGAAGCTCCTGAAGAAATAAGTAACTCAGCCGTTAATCAATGGCTTTTTAATACAGATACTGTAGACAAAGCACTAGATCACTTAATGCGTGATGGTAGAAAAGTTATGGGTGGAGATAAATTGGGGAAAACCATCATTTTTGCTAAAAATCATCAGCATGCTATTTTTATAGAAAAACGCTTCAATGAGAACTACCCTGAATACAGGGGCAAGTTTTTACGCGTCATTGACAACTATGAATCCAAAGCCCAAGACTTATTAGAAAAATTTACAGATGCCTATCAAGAAAACGACCCACAAATAGCTGTTTCTGTTGACATGATGGATACAGGTATTGATGCTCCAAGAGTTGTTAATCTCATGTTTTTTAAAGCAGTAAAAAGCTATACTAAGTTTTGGCAAATGATTGGAAGAGGTACACGCCTATGTCCTAACCTATATGGACCAACTGATGACAAAAATGACTTTTTAATATTTGACTACTGCCGTAATTTCGAGTTTTTTGACGAGCATCCTGAAGGATCAAAATCAAAAAACCAGAAATCTTTATTGCAAAAAACTTTTGAGGCGAAAGTCAAAGTCGCTTATTTAATTGGTCAATTGCCCGCTCAATCAAAAGAACAAAAAGAAATTTACACGAAATACCTTAAAGAATTACATCAGGCTGTAATTGATTTGGATGAAAAGCGATTTAGAGTTCAAGCACAAATGAGACAAGTGAATGAATACCGCCATGAGGCTAAATGGCAACACCTTTCGCAAAACGATCTTTTAGAACTCAGTAAACACATAGCACCATTAATAATTGGTGATGAAGGTGATGATGAACTCGCTCGGCGATTTGATTTTCTAATTTTATCCTACCAGATTGTCATACTATCAGGTTCAGGAACGACAGAACGTTACAAAGTAACTGTATACAAAACTGCAAGAGGTCTGCAAAAATTAAACAACATACCACAAGTGGCCGCCCACATCTCTTTTTTAAAGAAAGTTCAAACAGAACAGTATTGGTCTAAAATCAATGTAAAGAAACTTGATGACCTAAGAATAAAGATGCGAGACCTCATAAAGTTTTTAGAATTAGAAACACAAATACCAGTGTATACTCATTTTAATGACGAAATCACTATTGACCCTAACATACGTGAACCTCTAGAAGGTGAAGGATATGGATCTCTAGCAGAGTATCGAGAAAGAGTTGAAAAGTACGTAATAGCCAACAGGCATCATCTAACTATTTCAAAACTAATGAATAATGAGCCTATAACAGAAAAAGAACTATCTGAATTAGAAAGAATACTTTTTACCAATGAAGGAGCACAATCAAAAAAACGATTAGAAAAAGAATTTGGAGAAATGCCTTTAGGATATTTTGTTCGAAGTATTCTTGGTCTAAGTCAAAAAGCTGCTCAATCAGCTTTCTCAAATTTCATTCAAGAAGGTCAATTTTCTGCAAATCAAATGACATTTATTAATACAATAGTACGTTACCTTCTAATTAATGGAACTATTGATAAAAAAATGTTAGCAAAACCACCTTTTACTGAAATTCACGACCAAGGTATTACTGGTGTGTTTGCAATAGATAGAGCAAAAGAAATCATTTCAATTATTGATGAAATTAATAGTAATGCGGGGGTTGCATAATTTAGATGTGCAATTAGACTTCCAGCAATCTAGTTATATTTGCTTTTTAAGTAAAAGAATAGATAAAAAAATAAGTAATATTTTAATGTGCAATTACATTGCATAGTTACGAGTAATATTTGCATAGTTCTTTGAAAGCCTACTTTTAAATTATTGATTTTTGCTAACTGGATATATTCTTTAGATTGTATCAGATCGGTTAGTGTCCCGGATTTTTTCGGGATAAATGTCTTACAGTTATTGGTGAGATGATATAATTACAAAAGATATAATGCTTAAAAGGTTTAAGTCATTTTAACAAAGAGTAAAAAAAGTAGGCTTCTTAGAATTTATAAACAGTCATGAAATTAGATCAAAAACATATCAATCAAATTAAAACTGCATTTCAAGAGATGCAAAATAAGGAGGATTTACTTAGTATTATGAACTTTGTAAAGCCACTTGTCTATGGTGATAAATTTGTCCCTTTTGATTTAAAACAATTAACATATTATGCGAACCCTGAACTTAGAGGGAAAGCTTATAAAGAATTTAAAATTAATAAAAAGTCTGGAGGTTACAGAACTATACATGCACCGGTAAATGGATTAAAATCTATCCAAAAATGCCTGGCGTTAATTTTACAATGTGTTTTTGAGCCTCACAAAGCTGCAACTGGCTTTGTGAAAAATAAATCTATTGTTGATAATGCAAAAGTGCACGTTGGTAATCACTATGTTTATAATATTGATTTAAAAGATTTCTTCCAAAGCATAGATCAAGCAAGAGTATGGAAATGTCTTCAATTAAATCCATTCAAGTTAATTAATACAAATAAAAACCAAGTTTTTAATCAAAACAACTTGAAAACTGGCATGAGAATGCTTACAACTGATTACAACGAGAGAATTTTTTATACTATTTCAAATGGTGTAGTATCTTATAGTACTTTTTTAGGTGATTATATGAGTTATGAAAAACGTATTTCTAATTTATTGAAAATCAACAATAATGATGTATCTACTGTTATTGAGAATAACTGGGTTGTACAACGTCTAATGAGAACACCCAAGGAAGCCGCTGAAATTAAAAATGCTGTAGCTGCTGATATGGATAAGTACATTAACTCCGAAGAAAATATAAAGCAACTAACTAAATTACTCAAATATAATAGACTAGATATAGCAGGTTTAATTGCAAATATTTGTTGTGCTAAAATGGATGTTGAGAGAAAAAATAGCAAAGGAGATTGGAAAATTGTAAAAAAGAATGTTTTACCTCAAGGCGCTCCAACTTCTCCTGTTTTAACAAATGTTGTCTGTCAAAGGTTGGATTATTTGTTTACGGCAGTTGCTAAAAGATTTGGTTTAAAGTATAGCCGTTATGCTGATGACATTACATTTAGTTCTCTACACAATGTTTTTCAAGATAAAAGCCCTTTTTTAACTGAGGTTCAACGGATTATAACAGATCAAGGGTTTACCTTAAAAGAGAGTAAAACTAGACTTCAAGTAGATGGAATACGTAAGTCTGTTACTGGCCTTGTTGTAAATGAAAAGGTTAATGTTCCTAAGCGTTATGTCAAACAACTTAGAATGTGGTTGAATTATTGGGAGAGATATGGTTCCAAGAAAGCTGAAAATATTTTTATCAAAGATTATCTCAAGGATAAGGGGCACTTAAAAGATTTGCCACCTAACTTTAGTAACGTTATTGATGGAAAATTAAATTATTTAAAAATGGTTAAAGGAACGGATGATTCCACTTACCTAAAATTAAAGGAAAGATTTGACACCTTAATACAAAGGTCTAGTAAAATAGAAACTATACTTAATGTATGGGAAAATAACGGTATTGAAAGAGCAATGAAAATCTATAAAAATTAATTGGACATGAATAAGTTTGATTTCGTAAAAACATTATTAGAAAATGAGAAATTTAACACATCTCAAAAAGAACGTTTCATTAAATTGGTGACAAATGAGTTAGCGGATGCAAAGCATCTTGACAATCAAATTCTACAGGATATAAAATTAATTAAAAAGGAAATAGGATTAGCAGATCATCAGGAAAAATCTCCTAATCAAGATTATAAAAACCCTATACATCTATCCAAATTTTTAGAAGAGTTTAATCAAGACCCTGTGTTAAGATATACTTGTCATGAAATTGATGATGAAAATCATTTGAATATTATTTTAGAAAAATGTAATACCCAATCTTATGAATATTCAGAACATATAAAAGTTATTCATAAGGCATATAAAGAGTTAACATTTCGTTATAAAAATAAAAATATTTTAAAAAATATTTTAGTTTTAATATCTACTTATTTAGGTACGTATGAAAAATATAAAGTTTGGTCTGAAAAAATACCCATAAACTGGATTTCAGAGGATTTAGCATCATGGTGTAATCAAAACGAAGGTAAAGTGCCTAATCCAGGATCAGATAGGTTTCAAAACGAGAGGTTTAGATTTACGACAATTGAGTTAAAAAATGGAAGTTTAATAACAAGTTTTAGTGAATTAGTTATTTATTTTAAAAACTTATTTCACATAAAAGAGGCAAATCCATTGAAAACAATTGTTGAGAATGAGATTTTTTTAAATTTCAACGATGACCAGAAATATGTTTTTGAATTTGATGATAATTTCTCAACCACAATAGAACTTTTTACTTACACAGAAACTCTGATTCAGGCATTTAGGTCAATTGTGAATATGTCTGCCAAGTATCATGTAAATGATATTTTACGGATTAAATTATTTTTTAATTATGACGATAATCAAAAAAAAGAATTTAAAATAGTTATTAAAAATTCTGACATCTTTGGTAAAGATACCGCTGGATTTAGGCTTGGTGATCAACTTAATTTGTTGATTGACAAAAAAATTAACGGACTTTGTGATTTGTATATCAAAGCTAAATTTAATGATAAAAATACAGTTGGTATATTAAATGTTTGGGATGGAAAGCCTATTAAATTTATAGAATCCAATAACGAAATTGAAGGTGTTGAATTTATTTTAAAAATGCATTAAAATGATTTATTTAATTGATGATAAGATATCTAGGCAAAAGTTGCTGGGGTGGAACCAGGAAAGACTTGAGAAATACGAATCAATTGTTAAGCCAGTTTATACTTATAAACAAATTAGAGACGAAAACTTGCGCTCGATTGATAATATTTTCTCTAATCAAAGTATAATATTATTCCATGAATCTTTTTTTGAACAGGTTACAGATTCAAATAAAAGTGATAGTCTTAAAATACGCAACGAGCTTATAAATTGGTGTATTGAGAACAAAATACCTCTTGTTAAATTTAGTGGTTCTATAAATACAAGAATACAAAATGGCGTTAACGTTTCACTTTCCGTTAAAATTCTGTATCAAAACTTAGAGTTTTTTCTAAAATCAATTGACAAAAAAGATTCTATTGATAAAAGTCTTCAAATCCTTCTGTTTGGTGAGAATTACAACATTGAAGAAATTTTACAACTTAAAAAGGAAATTTGGGAAACTAAATTTAAATTCACCCCTGTGTTTGATACTAAAATTAAATATTTTAATACACTCACAAACAAAACTATTGATTTTAAAGTAACACCGAATCCAACCGTTTTAAAAACTCTAATCAATGAATAAGTCAATACTTTTTTTTGATGCAACTACTAAACTTGTAAATCCACAAGACGAGTTTTTTATAGGTGAAAATACTCGAGAATTATTAATTGATGAAGATACCTTAATTGATGAGGTGTTAACAACAATTATTAACGATAATTTACTAGAAGAAGAATACACTAATATAATTTTGCCTGCTTGTTTCGGGGCTATTTTATCAAATTTTATTGGTTTAAGACTTGCAACACAAATTAGATGCACACCTGGAGTAAATCAAACATCAAATATATTTTTGTATTCATTTACAGGGATTCAAGATTATTTTAATAATGAGTGTTTTAATATATTAAAAACAACAGGTGTATCACTAATAGACTATGATATCCAGACGATTCTAAATTGTTTTAATAAACAACAAAGGATTCTTTCACCCAATAATCTAAAACAACAAGTCAGTAATTTAAAACTGGATGTTCCATTAAATTATGCAGATAGCCATAGCGTTGCCAATGAGTGGGCTATTTACAGGTGGGCAAATGCTTTAAATACTTCAGACAATCAAATTTTGAAGATTGAAACTAAACTTGAAAATGACTTGTATTTTAAATACCTAAAAGCTATAAATCCTGTTAGTGAAATAGAAGAAATTAATCTTAAGGAATTAAAACTAAATTTTTCAGGTGATCCAAAAGTATTATATATAGATGATGAAGCAGAAAAAGGCTGGTGGGAAATCTTTTGTAAAATATTAGATGATGAAAATGAAATTTTCTTTTCACATTTAGATGATGAGTTTAATCAAAAAAACCAAAATGAAATTATTGATATCTCCTTAAATAAAGTTATTGAAGAAAAAATAGATATTGTGATATTAGACCTAAGACTTCACAAAGAAGACTTTAATAATAAACCAATAAATGAAATAACTGGTTTTAAAATTTTAGAAAAAATCAAGAATCATAATAAAGGGATTCAGGTAATTATTTTTTCTGCAACAAATAAAATATGGAATTTGCAGGCTTTACAAAATGCAGGAGCAGATGGTTTCATTATAAAAGAATCACCAAATAATAACTACGAACCAGGTTTCACAAAACAATCAATTGAAAAAATGTTGCTAAAAGTAGATGAATGTCTAGATATGATTTTTTTGAAAGATGTTTATAACCACATGAAGCGTGTTAAGAAACATTTACAAAATGTTTCAAATAATACTGGAGAATATGGTTTAGAAGAAGGTTTAGTGAAAATGAAATTTAAAAATGAAATTTCGATTCAACTAGATATTATCTATGATTGTTTAAGTAGAACTTCAAAGAATATTTCTAGTGATATCAGAGATGAAAATAGCTATTTGAATCTTTCATTCATTTCAATTTTTAAAATTATTGAGTTGATTAATGATTATTTCACAGATGAAACAGGTAATAGATTAAAATCTAATTCTAAAAATATTCAGAAATATAATCAACAAACTCGTCAATTTGTGAAAATTGCAAAAGATAAATATCCAACTACACGAGATAAAATTAGTTCTATTATACATTTTGAACTTAATATTACACTGGATACATACACACATAAATTAAATAAGTTTATTAAAATTAGAAATAATATTATACATCCAAAAACTCTTAAAGATTATAAAAAAACCACCAAGCAGGATAATGTTTCATTTTTAAGTCTATTATGTGATTTGATAATGAATGTCCGATAACAGTTATGATTCAATCACATTTTAAAAATATTAGAGCAGAGTTGCTAGAGAAGCTTAATGAGGCAAATAAAGAGATTATAATTGCTGTTTATTGGTTCACAAACCGTGAGTTATTTGATGCTTTAGTAGCTAAACTTCAAAACGGTGTTAATATTCATTTAATAATCCACAATGATTTCATCAATAATAGAGAAAGTGGTTTGCCTTTCCAGGAGTTTATTGATAATGGCGGCAAATTTTATTTTTCAGATGGCAATAATCCAATGCACAATAAATTTTGCATCATTGATCAAAAAATATTGATTAACGGCTCCTATAATTGGACTTATTTTGCAGAAGAAAAAAACAGAGAGAATATATTAGTTATTAAAAATGAAAATGAAGTTATTTCCTCTTTTTCAGATGAATTTAAAAGACTAGTCAGTTTAGCCATTCCACTTGATAGAATTGAACATATTTCTAAATTTGAAATTGGTCTAAATGATGAATTAAATCAAAAAGAATACCTAGCTCAGGATTTATTATATAAAGCCAGTAAGATACCCAGTAAACAATCAGTAAAACAAGCATTTGATTTAGTGCCTGATAATATTGCAGTTCAACAACTAGCAGACAAATTAAATTTAATTACAAAAAAAGTATTGAAATTTAATGTTGGTTTGAGTATTGAATATAATAATATAAAATACTTAGCTAAAAAAGGAGACAAAATACCATCATCTTTCACTACTATAGTTCGTACTAGTAGAAATAATCAAACCAAGAGCAAAACAGATATTGTTTATGGAATGCATGCAAAGGCAAATATGAATGAAAAATTAATTGATTTTGAATTCGATGGTATTCCAGCTCTTCCAAAGGGAGAGGCAGAAATAAAATTTACTTTTTCTATTGATAAAGAGGGTAGTGCAATTATTGAACAACTATGTCTGGCAAATGGTGAAAGATTAATTAAGCGGGTAACAGAGTTGAACCTTGTTGATTAAGAGATAAGTATGACTTTTTTTTATTGTTTTTCATTGACCTAACAACTGATTTTACTAGGATAATGATATTTTTAAAACATCTTAAAATTCAATTGTTTTACAAT
>TARA_B110000503_G_scaffold117823_1_pt1 | contig 10234 bp, 7 predicted proteins | sample TARA_B110000503 | Tara Oceans TARA_B110000503 (sample SAMEA4397472) | marine metagenome | biome: Polar Biome; feature: [SRF] surface water layer (ENVO:00010504); material: water (ENVO:00002006), including particulate matter (ENVO:01000060) such as... | depth 5 m
AGAGTTGGGGCCCTCTGCCGACATGATTGATACTGCAGAGGCAGTGGCAGGCAAACCGTATTGAGTATGGTATGGCCCCCATTCAGTCGCGGGGTGCTCAGCAAGACAAAAGCTCAGTCTACCGGGATGACCCACCGTGCCATGGGGTGTGAGTACGCCACCGCCACTACCACAAAAGTGACGCATCATCTGGGCAAACCGTCCAACCGTGGCATTGGCTCGGTTATTGGCGCCAAGCGCATTGGCGCTATGCTCAAAGCCTAACTGCTCGACAATAGGACCGCTGACAATCACTAAGACAGCTGCGCCACCAGTAGTGACTTCAACACCTCCTAGATTAAATTTGGGGTCGAGCAAAGCTATTGACAAGCTTCTCAGCAGTGGCCCATATTGCGTTTTACAGCCTGCCATGACGGCCGTGGCAGCCGCTTTTTCGGCCCGCACAATAATATTTTGATCGGCAATCTCGCCTATTACATCAGTGGCCTGCCAGCCCATTGCGGATAGCATTTCGTCGACCAAAGAACTGTATGGAGGTATCACCGGCAAGCCATCGCTCCAGCCGTTATCCATACAATTTTCAATATCTTGAAGCGTCTCGTAAGCCATGATCGGCAAGTCATCCCTATCAATAAATTTTACTCACTAAAAAAGTCTAACGAGAATAGTCCTGTCAGGGAATCGTACAGCTGTACTATGGCGCAAAGCCGCAGAAGAAATTAAAGTTAGCGTTTTAGCTGGCTGACCAGTTTAATAGCGTTTAGAAAGCGTTTGGCAGGGCACAGCAATACGCAGAAAAATATCCATTGACTAAATAAAGGTGAATTATGTATTACGGTTGGTTTGTTGTTAGCGGAGCACTTCTTGCTCAGCTCACCGTGGTGGGATTTTTTACCTATGTTTTCAGTCTCTTGGTACTCCCCTTGCAAGTCAGCTTTGAAGCGTCTCGTTCAGAAGTGATGTACAGCATGAGCTTAACCGCTATGTTGGGGCTTTTTCTTGCTCCTGTGGTTGGCGTTATGGCAGACAAATATCCCATTCGCTGGTTAATGGTTTCCGGGGCAGTTATTTTTGGCGGCGGCCTATTCGCCCTGTCAATGACTCAATCGCTGTTTCAATTTACTCTTTTATTTTGCATAGTGATGGGTACAAGCAATTTCTTATTAGGCCCATTGTGTGGATCGGCGATAATTTCTCGTTGGTTTACCGTGAATAGAGGTAAGGCTCTGGGTATAGCGGCCACAGGTTCGTCACTGGGCGGTATATTACTGCCCGCCTTATTTGTGCTTTGGCTGGCAGACGATGGCGATTGGCGCAGCGCTCTGCAAAATCTTTCTTATGGCGTGCTGTTTATTCTTCTTCCTTACCTGTTCTTTGTTATGCGTGATTTCACCGTGCAACAACAACCCAATAGCAGCGGACAAAATAATGATCGCGGCGAGAATGACATATTAGAAACAAATAGCGTACAGAGTGACTACAGCCTACAACAAATTATTAAGAATTCGAGTTATTGGATCGTGGGCATCAGTGTAGCCTTTTTACTCAGTACCTACAGCGCGCTGCTTGCTAACCTAACACCTTATCTCTCGGGCCAGGGTTTTGGAGAATCCATAGCCGCACAAGCGATAATGATTATTGCCATTTCAGGCTTCGTCGGGAAACTAGCATTTGGTTATGCGACCGACAAAGTCAGCTTAAAACTCGCCTTATCAGTGACACAGCTCGCCGTAATAGTCGGCTTTTTACTACTGGCAGCTGGTCCATCTTACTGGGTGATATGTATTGCTATGGGGATTCTCGGTTTATCTACCGGTGGTATGTTGCCAGTCTGGGGAGCCCTTTTGGCGGCCATTTTTGGCACCGCGAGTTATGGACGCGTCATGGGACTAATGATGCCCCTGATTGTCTTGATCGTGATACCAGGTTATAGCTTAGCTGGCTACCTCTCTGATCAGTCGGGTAGTTACGGTCTGTGTTTTATCATTTTTTCCGCTGTGATTGCCATGTCGATGCCGCTAGCACAGATGCTTAAAATACCGCCACTGAAGGGCGCAGGGTAATTTTTTTAAAGACCTAATGGCCAAATGATTTTTCAAATACTGCATGGCTCAAACTTGTAGCCCCCCCCATTCACCGAAACAATTGTTTGTAGAACTTAGGCTGCTTTTAACAACTGTCGTGGCCTATGGGGAATACTTTAACAAATACTAAACTCATTATGTTGGATAACGATTATGCGTAAAATAATTGCCTCAATCTACAGCTTCGGGGTGAATAAATATATCGAGAAAAAAGTGTTCCAAGGATCACCTGTTTGGCACCAACGTCTTTTTAAAGCAGCTAGGGCTGAGTATGTTCCTTCCGCCTATGGGCCGCTAATGAAAGCTAACTGGGGCGATGAGACATTTAAGATGTGCTATTTTGGGTCCTATGGAAAAGGTCTCTCTGGCTTTCTCGGGAAGATAGTCGATGACTTTACATTTTTAGATATAGGTGCGAACCAAGGTATTTATACTCTTGTTGCACTGATGAATAAGAAATGCTGCCAAGTAGTGGCCTTCGAACCACAAGCTGAAACCTTCACCATGCTCTCCAATAATGTTGGAGAGAACCGTTGTACCAGTCGCGTAAAGTTAGTGAATAAAGCAATTTCATCAACCAATGGCATTGCCCAAATCACAATCCAGAAGGGTCATAGCGGTAAAGCATCCCTTGAGTCTGCGCTATGTTCTGTAGACAATACTGAAGCACAAGTTACAGAGAAAATAAGCACCATCAACAGCTCTGAATTAGAAAAAATAGTGGGTATTGCTGCCAATATAATCGTGAAAATTGATGTTGAAGGACATGAGGAAGTAGTTATAAACGAACTAATAAAAAACTCTTTTTTTCACAATGTTAGTGCAATCTTTTATGAAGTCGACAAAGCGTGGACGCGTAAAAGCGAATTGAAAGCCATTCTTGAAGATCATGGATTTAACCACTTTACTCAATACGGTAGAGGCAAGCACTACGATATCCTAGCTTGCAGAGCCTAGTACTATTGGTTGAGTAGATGAGAGAACTCGCTGGCATGGCAAGTCTCGATTGCGCTAGTCGACAAGACTCACTGCAACATAAATGATCTAAATGCTGGCAAATGAGCAGCATTTAAGACAAGACGCAACGCGACGCAGCACGAATTAACGTTCAATGTCGCCCGGACTCAGGGGCGTAGCAAGCATCTCGATAAACCGCTGCCACCGAGACGACCTAGTGGACTCTTCTTCAATGTAGGCTGACACCAGCTCTGTACCAAAGTTGTAGGTGATCACATAGCCACGCAGTACTTCAATAAAATTTAATCGCTGCTCTGCTGTGCCCCGCGTCTCAAGACCATATTTCATAAGCCATTCAACCGCTTGTTCTCGCGGCATGCCACCGTATAAATATTGGCGAGCGACTTCGTTGCGCGCGAAATTGAGCGCTCGAATGAGATCGATATAATTGTAGTAAAGCGCTAAATGGTTCGAGTCAAGGCCAGCTAAGCGGAAAAGCACGTCGCGCTCAAACTCCATCTGCTCTGTTCGTGTGAATACTAGCTCTGGGGCATAACTTGCTGCACCTTCAGCAACAACCGCTAGCGGACCGATTAACTGAATAAATTGATACTCGACCCAATGGCTCTGCTTAACTAGATTCTGCTCCAAAAGTGTGGCATGGACATGGTGGCCTGGATAACCTTCGTGGCAACCCAGTTCCACTGCCCGCTCGATATGGACTGGCACGTCTTGATTGATATGCACGATGCTCTGTGCCTCTCCGCGAAATTCGGTGAAGCCAACCCAAGGTTTGTCACGGGTAATATTTAATGTGACCGCTTCGTTATCAGTTAGCGAAACCCACTCCAGCGTCCGCCGCCTGCATTCCGCTATTGCAGCGCCCATCACGACTTCCAAGCGATCGCGAGGAATCACGAACTGATCGCGAAACGCCTCGAGACGTTCAGCTAACTCACCTTCACCCGGAAACAGTTGATCCAGTCTAGCGGTCAATTCACTAAAGTGCTGCTCCGAACGATGTGGCGCCGTTACCCCAAAGATCAGAGTCGTCTCTTCATCGAAGCTCGAGGGGCTCTTACCTAGTAGTATTTCACCTCGTGTTGTCATCGCTTGCACTCGAGCGATTAAATCGCGCTGCCTGCGATTTAATTCTGGCTGTTCAACATTGATTGCGGCCAGTTGGGCGGTCAGTTCATCCAGCTGCTTAAGTAGATCAATCAATAAAATAGGATCTTCTTTTGCCTCTTGGCGCCACTGTTCAGGGCCAGTATAAAGATAGTTTGCACGGTCGTGATTTTGAAAGCGCAACCCAATATGAACAAACGAATCAGCGAGCGAGTCGAGCGAACCAGACGACTGCTCCGCGCAACCCGAGAGCACTGCAAGTTGGCAAATCGTTACAATGCGGGCTATCCAAAGTACAGCTCGCGAGACACCTAACAGCGACTTCACTTGGCACCCTTACTGATAGCTACCATTTCTCGAATCTGACTACGCAACTGCTCAACGTCGTAAACAATGCCGTTTTTGATCGTATATTCAATGCCCGCATGCCAACCCGGTCGTCCGGTTTCAGGCTGAATACCATAATGCCCCGAAGGGTAAAGCAACTTAAAATTAGATATCGGGTTGCCGTTCACTAACACCATGTCTGCCCGCTTACCCACTTCGATGGTGCCAATTTGATCTCCCAAGCCAAGTAGCTTCGCGCCATTAATGGTTGCAGATTGCAATGCTTCAAGGGGATGAAAGCCAGCTTCTTGGAGAAGCTCTAGCTCACGGATTAAACCGAAGCCGTAGGTGGAGTAGATAAAGCCCGAATCTCCACCTGTGGCCACACGCCCACCAGCATTTTTAAAATCGTTTACAAAACGCATCCACAAGCGATAATTTTCACGCCAATCGATTTCATTATGCGTTGTCCAGTCGTAATGGTAAGACCCGTGAACTTTTGGATTTGGCTCAAACGCTTTTAGCATATACCCCGCTGAGTAGGCCTCATGCCATTCCAATGTGCGGGCGCGCATAACGTCGCGATTAGCCTCATAGACGGCAAACGTTGGCACCAGTGTGATGCCTGTGGCCACAAGGTCCTGAACTAGCTTACGCCATTGAGGCGAGTCTGGCGCAGCCGCCTGCGCCCACAAACGGCCAGCTGCAGCAAACCTCATTTGCTCATTATTGTAACTGTAATCTGCGGGAAAATTCTGAATGGTCTGATCGACAAACATTGCTTCTGGAATGCCATACCAATGTTCAATACTATGCAAGCCGAGCTTTGCGGTATCCAAAGCATTCATCTGTTTGACGCGAACCTGTGCGTGATGGTAAGCACTGCCCATGCCCAGAGATTGTGTTTCATCGAGCGTGGCCGCAATCACCTCCGGTCGTGCACCGAGCATTTTAACACCGTCGGCACCGCGCTTTTGCACGCTACGAATCCACTTGCGCGCCGCTGACGCACTACTCGTAGTTTCAGGTAACATTGCATAGGCAACAATGCGCGGCGCACTGATTTTGCCTTGCTCGCTCAACTTTTTATGTTCTAAAGTCCAGCCCAATCCCATCGCCGAACCCGCATCGCGTACCGAGGTAACGCCACTGGCCAAAAAGAGTTTGCCTACATAGTCTGGATCAGTCAGCGCACCACCAAAGATATGCGCAGGATTGCCGTAATGTACGTGCGCATCTACCAGACCCGGCAACAAATAACGCCCCTTGGCATCAATCACCCGGGCGTCGTCGCCATAACTCAATTAGCCTATATGCAACGATCCAGTACCGGCTCCGTGAATATCGGTGATGATATTATTCTTGATCACCACCGTCATCGGTCCCTGAGTGGGTGCTCCGGTACCATCAATAATCATGGCATTTTCGATAACGAGAGTGTTATACGGACCCTCAGCTTCACTGCCGCTGGGTTTGGCGGTTGAAGGGCCACCAAAGCCCATCGCTTGAATCGTGGATATAATCTCCTCACCTGCATCGACTAATGGTGCCGCAGACGCTGCACCATTAGTTGCCAAGATAAACACTAGTGATGCCGTGACACACCGCACTTTACGAGCGAAAAAGGCCATCATTATTCACCAAATTGGTAGTTTATAGTAACGCCCAAAGTGCGGAGCGCAGCGGGTAAACTCAGTTGAGCAATACCTAGATTGAGTACGGAATTGTGCACCAAATATTCTTCATATGTAAGGTTTTCTAACCATCCAGAAAATTCCCACTGACCGTCAGCCGTCAAATAAGCGACTTTGGCGTTAAACAGGTCATAGGCTAGAATGGCCGTGATTTCACAAGACCATCGATACGCCACTACCCAGAAAATTACAGCTATTTTATTGGCATTGTTTCCTGAGGTCTTTTACATTACCCACCTAGAAGAACAAGCATCTGAAAATTAGGCACAACATTAGAGGATACAATGTCAATGGAAAGCAAAAAGCGCATGGATGCCGTCATTACATGGGTTGATGGATCTGACCCCGCTCACCAGGCGAAGATGGCACCTTTTTTAAGCTCGTCCACCCAAAAAAACCACTCAGCAGCCGCAACACGTTTTGCCAATTGCGGCGAAATTGAATTTTGCGTAATGTCGCTTGTGCGGTTCGCGCCTTGGGTGGAGACTATTTATATAGTTACCGATGATCAGCAACCCGCCTTCCTTGCATCGATTAAAGATCCCGCCCTGCGCCAAAGAATTTCCGTTATTGACCACCGCCAGCTATTCAAGGGCTACGAATTTGCCCTTCCAGTATTCAATAGTCTTGCCATCGAGGCGATGCTGTGGAATATCCCCGGTTTAAGTGACGATTTCATCTATCTTAATGACGATATGATGCTGACTAAGCCAACGCCTATCGAAGCATTTCGCACAGACGAACACTATGTGCTCAAAGGCAATATGAAGCCTCGCAAGAGCAAAGTTTGGTGGTACCAATTAAAGCGTCTTTTTACTAAAGACGAGAGCGCGTCACGGGTAAATTACTGGCAGGTACAAGAAAAGTCTGCCGCGACAATAAGCGATTCTCGAGATTATTTAGACCTGCCGCACTGCCCTCATGTATTGAATCGCAGCACTCTAAAATTATTTTTTGAACGAAACCCTGACAAACTTGTGCAGACAATATCATGCAAATTTCGAGACTCAAAACAACTCTGGTCGGTGTCCCTTTTTGTTCATTCTGTATTGGCCAGCGGCCAAGCTAAGATTAACAATTATTTTAAATCCATCAATATAAAAGCGGATAAATACAATCGCGAGAAAATTGCCGTTTTACTCGACCGTGCTGAGCACCAAGCCGATCATTATTTTATTGTGATACAGAGTCTCGATATGGCCACGCCCGATAATCGAGACTTTATACTGCGTTGGCTTAGACGTATCGTTCGAAAAGAAGGCTAGAGACTAGGCATCAATCTGGCATAGCACCACCCCAGATAATTTACGCAATAGAGAACATATCCGTTGTAAAAATATCACCGCCTGACAGATTCGATCTAGGGGCGCCCTTCAAAAGCTTTTTGTGGTATAGTCTGTCGCGCTCCATCATCACGCCGCACACAGTCATATATACATTGAATTCACCATCAAGACGAGCGCCTATCTGAAACGCAGAGTCGTCTTATCTCATAAAAAATTAGCAAGATCGTTAGCCACAACAGCAATTCTTGGCTCGTATAAAGAAATATTAGAATTACCCGCTACCTGAAAATTTAATAATCAAGAGTAATTATCCGTTATGGTAAATAAAAACACGGCAGCTAAAACAAGTATGCCGATGAAAAACTTTTCAGTCATGTCTACTCTCTCCCCATTTATAGTTGTTGCATTTCTGCTGTTTTCAATTCTCCGCCCAAACTATGCCAGTGATCTCTTTAACCAAGCACGCGACTTTATTACGGCTGATCTTTCCTGGTATTACATCGGGCTGATGAATTTCTATTTACTTTTCATTATCACTATAGCAATAAGTAAATATGGGAGAATTCGCCTCGGCGGGGAAAATGATAAGCCAGAGTTTGGTTACTTCTCGTGGTTGTCTATGTTGTTTGGCGCAGGAATGGGAATCGGCATTTTGTTCTGGAGCATTGCTGAACCCATTACCCATTTTCAGAACAATCCATTTCTTGAACAAGCATCGACTACCGAGGCTAGCCAAATAGCCATGCGGCTTACAATGTTGCATTGGGGGCTTCACGGCTGGGCACTCTACGCAGCCGTCGGACTTATCCTTTCCTATTTCGCCTATCGGAAAGGTTTACCGCTGACCATCAGCGCCAGCTTATACCCTATTTTAGGTGATCGAATTTATGGCCCTATTGGCAAAATGGCGGATCTTCTGGCGGTTCTGGGAACCGTATTTGGTGTTGCCACGTCCCTCGGGTTAGGTGCGCAGCAGATGAACTCAGGACTCTCTTCGCTCATGGGCCTTGAGGTAAGCGTTAGCACGCAAGTTACGCTTATTATAGGCATTTCAATCATTGCAACCATATCTGCATTGAGCGGAGTCAATCGCGGCATACGCCTACTCAGCGAGCTTAATATGCAACTTACAGGCGTGATCCTCGGCCTGTTCCTAGTGTTCGGCCCTACGATTTATCTGCTCTCATCCTTTGCGGGCAATATCGCCGACTATATTGTCAATCTTCCGCGGCTAGGCACGTGGGTAAATACTGATCCCGATGAGCAGTGGCAGGCATCATGGACAATTTTTTACTGGGGCTGGTGGATTGCATGGTCGCCATTTTGCGGAATATTTATTGCGCGCATATCCAAGGGAAGAACCATTCGCGAATTTATTTTTGGTGTGCTGTTGGCGCCTACGCTACTAACACTTTTTTGGATAACAGTATTCGGCAATACCGCTTTGCACATAGAATTATTTGGCAATGGCGGAATTGTATCTGCTGTCAATATGGACACCACAACCGCACTTTTTACCACCATAAAACTTATGAATTTAGGGAAGATTCTCGCAACACTTGCCGCGAGCATTTGTACACTCATGCTGATTACATATTTTGTCACATCAGCGGACTCGGCCACGCTTGTCATATGTACACTAGTGACCGGCGGCCAGCGTAACCCAAGCCCTGTAACACGTATTTTTTGGGGCGGTAGCATTGGCGCGGTCGCGGCAGTATTACTATACTCAGATGGCCTCTCAGCACTGCAAACGGCGTCTATTGTCACCGCACTACCCTTTTCCATCATATTGGTTCTAGCCACGTATGGGCTATGTAAGTCGCTTTACCAAGAAGAAAAAAGTGTTAGCACATTAAAACAAGCGAATAACTAAGCATAATCAAGTAACACCGACCCAAGAGCCTCTTTGAGTGGGGTTAAATATTCATCGAAGTGCTGCCATTGATCAACACCGCCCTGATAAATGGGTTGCCTAACTTGCTCAGAGCTTGGTGTTCTTACGGCGCGTGTATTGTCGTAAAAACTGATGCAGCTCTCTTCAAACTCAAGACCACAGTGATTCAGAATTCGATGCACTTCGTTGCCCAAATCAGCCACTACATTTTCATAGTTTACGCGTAACACTTTTCCTGGGAGCACTTTGTCCCAGTGATCCATCAAGGCAACATAGTCTCGATAATAAGTGCCCATCTCTTCCAATCCATAGCTGAATTCTTGGCCTTCCGCAAACAGCTGCTTAAAGCCACTAAAGCAGCACGCCATGGGATGACGTCGAGCATCGATAATTTTAGCGTTTGGCAGCATTAAATGAATCAGGCCAATATGCCTGAAATTATTCGGCATTTTATCGATAAAGAAATCTCCACAGCCGCGATGAATCTGCGTATCGCGGATAAACGCTTCGCCAAACTCACGATAGTCGCTCTCCGCAAGCGCATCCAAGACCTTGGGATAATGGCTGTCAGGTCCCATGCGCTCACCGCGGCGCAGCCGCTGCGCTAACGCCAATACGTTCGGCAGCTCCATGGTGCCATCCACGCGACTATGAGAAGACAATATTTGCTCCAGAAGAGTCGACCCTGATCGAGGTAACCCCACAATGAAAATCGGGTCTGGAGCGGGACATCCCGTTCCGCTATGACGAGCGATTAGCTGTGTCGTGACCACCTGGCGCTGGGCATTGAACTCCTCGGTAATTTCCTCCGCCTTATAGCGACTCTGTATCTTTTTTAGATAGTTTCCGACTCGATAATAC
>TARA_B110000503_G_scaffold91898_1_pt1 | contig 10217 bp, 10 predicted proteins | sample TARA_B110000503 | Tara Oceans TARA_B110000503 (sample SAMEA4397472) | marine metagenome | biome: Polar Biome; feature: [SRF] surface water layer (ENVO:00010504); material: water (ENVO:00002006), including particulate matter (ENVO:01000060) such as... | depth 5 m
GGCGTCTTCAGGGTGTAGACCACTTTGCCGGCAGAGCTGAGTGATAGACGAGGGATAGCAACGGCGGGACGGGCAATGTACCGGCACAGGCGTTCTCGCTTGTCTCGTTCATGGCCTTCACAGCTCACCCCCGCGTGCAAAGAGAATCCATTGGCCTTGGCCACCCGTTCCAGTCCCGGATCGGGTCTGTCCAGAGACCGGAGCATCATCTGCATATAAAATTTCCGATGCAGCAAAGCCTGGAAAAATTTCAATACCTAACCCTTCAGCTTGTTCCGCCAGCCAGCGACAAACATTACCGAGACTAACAATGTAATTTTCATCATTATGCGTGGCAGGGGGAACCAAAAAACGGGGTACGGGGATGGCGCCAGACTGGGTAAAATAAAACACATCATCTTGAGTAACAGGCACATTCAGTGGCGCTCCTCTGTCTTTCCAATCGGGGAATAATTCATTCATGGCTCGCGGTTCCATGACAGCACCGGATAGAATGTGTGCTCCGATTTCAGATCCTTTTTCTAACACAACCACACTGATCTCTTGACCCTTTTCCTGTGCGATCTGACCTAATCGACAAGCTGTGGCAAGCCCGGCTGGGCCTGCTCCAACGATAACAACATCGACTTCCATGGATTCACGATTCATTTGAATATTCCTACTGTTTCAAGCTTATCGAATATGCTAGATGGTAATGGCGTCGGCTAATCAAGTACAGCCCAGCAATAAAGCAAGAATGACTGAAGAGTTATAACGTAAGTGTCAGAGCAGGTACCCGGTCGTTAAATCGGCGCATGCCATGGCATGAGAGGTTCGATGTCATCGGGGCTTGAGTTTGGCTGCTTGTTAAACAGCCAACTCAGATAGGCATAAAGGGTTTGTCAATTTAGTCAATCCTATTTCAACGTATAACGCCCCATTACGCCAGATATACGACGTAGCAGCCATTTAGGAGTGGCTCTGCCGGTCAGTGTCGCGGCGATGTTAACCGCACCTGGCACGCAAATGACATCGCCTTTCAAGCAGGCTCGATACCCTTGCGCGGCGACGTCTTCAACACTACCTATGAAAAAATCAGGGATTTTCAAACCACTACTTTTTTTCTGTGCATCAGCCATCATATTCGTTGCAGTAATACCGGGGCAGAGCGCCGTTATTGAAACACCTGTTCCTGTCAGTTCTTCAGACAACGATTCCGTGAGAGACAGTACATAGGCCTTGGTTGCCGCATAGGTTGCCAAACTGGGTACTGGTTGAAAAGCAGCAATAGACGCCACATTTAACACGCGGCCTGTTCCGCGCTCGACCATCTGCGGTAAAAAGTAATTCAACATGTCAGTTAGCCCACTGACATTGAGATCAATAAGACTTTGGTGAGAGTTCTTGTCCATATCGACGAAATGTCCGTGCTCCAAAACGCCAGCGCAATTAACAAGAATGTCTACTTCGACCTCTTGTTTGCGCAAATTTGCGGCGAGTTTTTTTGCCGCACCGCGGAGTGATAAATCTACGGGTTCAGTCCACACCTTTATTCGATATTCAGCCTGCAATTGTTTTGCCAAGTTCTGCAGTTTATCTTCACTACGGGCAATCAATACGAGATTGTAGCCATCTTTGGCGAAATTAATCGCCAACGCTTCACCAATGCCCGACGAGGCACCTGTTATCACTGCCGTTTTTGTATTCATCATAATTACTCCAATCGCTAGGGCGTAGGTAATAACCTAAAAATCTAAGTTTCTGTATTATTTTTGTGCGGGTACTAGTCTCATTATCTGGCCACCTTCGGTGTGTTCCAGGGGCAGGTAGACGTTACCATCCACCCCATATCAATATTACGAATGCGTTGCCTTGTCAGTTAAAAAGTCGATTGCCTGCGTAGAAGATGAAACTGGAAACGCCGCAATATCTATATTGGGTGCAATAGGAAAATACTTGGAACCTGGGCCCCATATTACTTGTTCGTCTATTCACAGGCGATTATGAATTCTCCCAGGAACTATACAATTAAAACTTTTGTCCGTGATCCAGCAGTCCATACAGCGTTGGGTGTGATGCAGATATACCCAGTCGTTACTTTTGTAAGCAGGATGTAATGCAACGTCCAGCAGTCAGCTGTGGCTCCAAACCAGAGTCAGTTCGGTATTGATCAGTTAGGTCAGCAGTAGTGTTCTCTGCAGGTAAGTGCCTATTGTGATTAATGCGACAATAGACAGAACAATCAGTAATTTTTTCAGAACAGCCTGCCTTTAATTATGTGTTTTGAATCGAAGCAACTAATCAAAGTGAGAGCTTGTCGGCTTTACTTGGGGCAGCTAGTCCAAAAATCAGTATCGAAATAGTCTTCGCGATAGCGCCAGGCTTCAGCCATGTGTAATGCCTGCATTTTTCCTTTATTGATGTTGTTCACAAAAGAAAACACTATCGAACCTTCATTATCTACCTCATAAGCCCAACCTTGGGTAGCACTGGTGATGAAGCGAGTACCAAACGGCGTTAATTGTTGGCGGCCATTCATCCGGGAATAAAAACCCACAGACTCCCCATGATGTACGACTTCATGCTGCATTGTTTTTGGGTCGACAGTAACAATATCTGAAAACTCTTTGTCAACTCTGCTGTTGTTGCTATAAATAGAAATTTTGCCACCTGGTTCCCAATCGGGATCATGCTGCATATCACTAAGTCCAACGCGCCACCACTTAACCGCCAGTGTATTTGGATCAAGAATAAAGATCAGGTTTGTGGATGCATAGCTTATAAGCAGATCACCGGGTTTATACTCACTAAACTCGGCGGCCAATTCTTTTGGTAGCACCTCAATATCGTTGCCATGTGTGGCGTTCCCATTTTCTTTGTACGTCAATTGACTAGCATCAAGTGTCAACGGATGCATATCCCATATGTGCAGATAGGGGTTTGCCTTTCGCACATCGGCCATTTTGATAAGCTGTACAATCTCTCCCGTCTCGACAGAAATTCTAACCATATCTTGATCTAGTGATTTTTGTGAACCCTGAAAACTCCAAAAGTATCCATTGTCATCGGGAGACACTGTGTGGTGGAAATGACCTTCCAGGTTCCATACCACATTGCTACAAGCATCTATCTTGACAAGACCACCGCCACTTTCTTGTGTTGAAAAGATTGCCGAGCCGTCTGGAAAAACATGTACTCCGTACAGGTTCTTGAGTTGCTCTTGTGGAGCCCCTCCGGGCATATGAGCAGAAGACATCTCCCATGCATGAATGGCCTCACCACTGGGGCTTATAAGTAATCCGCCCCAAAATGCTTCATTAAGGTTGAGAGCACCGATTACAATTCTGTAGCCTTCTCGATGATTCTTATCGATGAACAATAATGGAAGTTCATCACGTTTTTCCAAAGCAGGATGGTGTAATGGAGTGCTATTCTTGATTGCCAGCTCAGGATAGGTGTAGAGCAAACGCGCAAAGGAAAACCCCCAATCATGGAGAAGTTTTTCAAGTGCAGAGGTCTTTTTTTCCATAACATCGCCTTTGGCAAATGTTTGGTATTCCTGAATCAGTGGCTCTATCATTTCGTAGGGGAATATCTTAAAACGGCCGATAGAGTAGCCGCAGACTAGGAAAAACATCCCTATAATGTACGCTATTGCGAATACTTGAATTTTTTTCATGGCCGATCTACTCGTTCGATAGAAGATATGGGAATTAGGTTTGTCAGCTTTAACGCTATTATTATATCACTAGATGTTAGCACTTTTATTGCGCCGTAGAGATGTAAACGGTATTTGCTGCAGCAAGTTGCGGGAATATTTTGAGGTGACTGGTGGCGCTAGGCTAGATCTTTGATGCATCGCAGAGTTGTTGATACAAACTTTCACATCGATAGAGAAGATTGGCGTCGGTACCATCAATACTCCGTATCGGAGCCGGCTGATAAAATTTTTGCATATTTTTTTGTTCGGGTGACAGCTTAACTAGTTCAGACAGATGTTTAAACAAAGTAATGTTTTGTTGGCATAATTGTTCATAGCACAGAAAATTAACCTCTGTTGCACACACGGTTAAAGCATATTGGTAGGCATTAAACCAGATTTGTAACCAATAATTGATATTTTTGGTCGGCCATTCGATAGCTGAATTGTCGAATTGGAATGGCTTGTGCCCCAGGCCGAACTCGTAGTGCCCCAGCCACTCCATATAGCGTTTCGAAAAAGTGTCTTTTTGGTGTTCATCACACCAGAGATTGTGTTGCTGTAGCAGAGAGATTGCCTGTTGTAGAGGAGCCCGAAAAGGCAGCAAAATAATTGCGTCGGGAAATATTTTTTTCAGTGTGGGTATGCGTAAAATATTGTTGTTGTTCTTGGAAAGATAACGCAATCCGGCGGGATTTTCACTGCTCATCATCACATGGGCGACAAAACGTGCAAACCGCTTGCGTATTGGCTTGGGTACTTCATGCACCGATAGGGTCTTGGCTCCAATATACTGTGGCCCGATAAATGTACGCCAAAAAATCTCCTCAAATGCTTCAGGACTGTCAAAGTTGATCATTATTCGGTCACCGTGGGCGCGTTCCTTCTGTGAGATATCTTTGTGATCTGAACTTGTTATTCTGCGCCACGTGCCGCTGGCAAGCACAAACGGCATATCTCTATAGATGAGAGAGCGGAATTGGCCGCTGGCATAGAGAGCATTCAGTAAAATGGTGCTACCGGAACGCGCTAACCCACAAACGAATACCGGCGCGTGAATTGTGAGGAATGGGGCCTGGGAGCTCTGAGAATTTTCTATGTCAAATGCGGTTCGTCCAACCAGGCCGTTTCCCAATACCAAGTGATGTAAAAGTCGAGAAAGAACCCCATAATCAGGATGTGACACGCCGCTTCCTCAGCCAGTAGTAAACCAGGGAAAAAACTGTTGCTGCAGTGATGCCCTGGTAGGTGGCAAGCCAATTCAAGACGGACTCTGTAGCGGACAGAGCTATCTCTGCTGTGACAATGAACCCAATTACCAATGCGAATATTAGCAATAGCCAAAATAGAATGCTGAGGCTACGTAGCGCCATTATTTTTGCGTATTGCGGTAAAATTTTTTCTTTCCAATGATCCGAAATGTGTGCAGAACTAACTACCTTGCTCGATTTGGAAGCGATGGCAGAGAGCTCTTTTATCGCTTTAAACAGCGGCAAGCGCATAAATAATTCTACTACCAGCAGACAACTTAATACGGCAATAATGTACAGCAATATCACTGCGGTTTATCATCCTGCTCGGGCAGGCTCGACTCTTGTTCGTTAGCACTGTCCTCATCGGAAAATTCGTTTTTGCCGCGCATTTTTCGCTTGAGCGGGTACCAAAATAGGCCCAAAAAGGCTAGAACTACTGAGCCTAGCAGCCCGACTATGACGCCGATCACTCCGGCGCCTAAGCCAGGGCCTACATAGGCAAACACCGGCCATGACTGGCACAGGGCTAGCAAGAGTACTAAAAGTTTTGTATTCCAATAGTTTTTACGCATCTAAAGTTTCCTTCTGGCAGCTGTTATCTGTGAGCCAATGTGACTAACGATAAATTATTCATTGATGCTGCAGTATATTATAAATACTGGAGTTTGGTCTGTAGGTTTCATTTTAGCTCGAACCAAGGCAACTCAGCGAGCCGGCAATAGTCGTTAAATTGCAAGCTACCGAAGGGGCCCTTGCCGGACGCAGCGCCTTTGTCAAGCCGTTGCTGCGCTAACCTTGAGATATCTGCATTGGTATATAACGCGGGCCTAGGCCTTCGAAACTGCAGACGAATAGACAGACTCCGGCGGCAGATACTGTAGCCAGCTGTAAAAAGTTGCCTCGATTAAGAATATTTGCCGTGGGTGGGCACCTCTAGCAGAGTTACATTTAGTTGGTTACATCCTTGATGGGTAAACTAATCGTCAATTGTGATGCGCAGAGAATCTGGCAATTCACACTGTGCAGTCTTACATCGTGGCGACATGGCCCAGAAGTAGAGTCACCGTTGACAGTACAATCTTTCACGACGGTAGTCGGTTTCGACTCAGGCAATGGCTTGTGCCGAGCGCAACGCGGCAATCTCATCCCCGGAATAGCCAGCTTCCGCTAGAATCTCTTCAGTGTGCTCGCCAAAGCGTGGGGGATGTCGTCGCAAGCTCACCGGCGTTTTTTCAAACACCCCCGGGTGCCTGATGAAGCGGGTAGTGCCGCCACGCGGGTCTTCTGCGTCAAAGACTGTGCGGTTATGCTTAACCTGAGGGTCATCCATAAAATCGGCGAGCGTATAGACAGGAGCAAAGGGCACATCATGTTCCCGCAGTGTGGCCAAGGCCTCGCGCCAGGTCCACTTGGCGAACTCGGCATCCATCAGTTTTATCATTGCATCCGAGTTGGCTATCCGCGTACTAAGACTACTGAAGCGCTCGTCGCAAGCGAGATCATCGCGGCCCAGCGCTTTGCACAAATTAACATACTGTTTGTCTTCGATGGGCATGCCTACCAAATAGCCATCAGAACAAGTCCACACGTGGAAAAGGTCTGGGATAACAGGTACACCCTTTTTCTCCGGGCCAAAGGTTTCCATCGTCATTAGATCTGGCAGCGCCAGCTGAGCGTAAGCATTGATCATTGGTATATGGACATGCTGGCCTTCGCCGCCGTTGCGTTCGCGCGCCAGTAGCGCAGCGAGAGCGGCTGAGGCAGCGGTAATTGCCGCACTTTTGTCGGCAATGACGCTGCGTATCATTTGTGGTGCTCCAGTATTGCCCTGGAGCGGCATTGTCCCCGACATCCCCTGTACGACAAGGTCGTAAACGGGCTGCTCAGAGTAGGGGCCATCGGGCCCGAAACCGCTCACCGCAACAAAGATTAAGCCGGGGTTATCACTCTTCAAACTATCGTAGCCAAAGCCTAGTCGGTCAGCAACGCCTGGGCGGTAGTTGCAAATAATTACGTCCGCCGACAGTGCGAGCTTACGTACGATGGCAAGTCCTTGCTCAGTTTTAATGTCGACAGAGATAGCGCGTTTGTTGCGGTTAAACTGAGAGAAAAAGCCATTGATACCGTCGCGCTCCGGTGGCCCGGTCCAGCGCGAGGTGTCACCTATCAAGGTCTCGATTTTAATAACATCAGCACCAAGATCGCCCAGACTCTGTCCCGCCAGGGGGCCAGAAACCATGGTGCCGAATTCCAGTACGCGAAATCCAGCGCAGGGGCCTTTTGCCTCACCTGGGAGAGCTTCTTCCATAGGTATATCCTCTTATCTATTCAAATAGGCCTGAAACTGGTCACTCGTTTCGACAATCAAAACTAGAGGCTCTTGCTGATGAGCTTGATGTCACTGGAACCTGCCGGCAGCGAAAATGCCGTGCCGTCTTCCCCCAGCGTATAGTCTGAGAAGACATCGTCCACACCATCCAGCCACGCCGCCTCCATGCCAGGGATTATAAGTGGTGGCACTATATGATAATAAAGCAGGTGACCAACACCGGCGTCGCGAGCCGTCTCGGCCGCTTCAATGGGTGTGGCATGATAATCAAGGATATCGGTGGTAATTTTTGCCAGCCCTGTCGCGCCAGTTTTTGTAGCGGCCTGATTCATAAGTCCAATGAGATTAGGAGCCAGTGCTTCATGTACCAACAAATCGATGCCTTTAGCAAACGTTTGAATATTGGCTGACTTGTCAGTATCGCCAGAAATCAACGCTGTGCGGCCTTTGTAGGTAAACAGGTAGCCCACTGCCGGTGACACTGGCGCATGATCCACCGCTAGCGCCTGTATCTTCAGATCACCCTTGTCATACAGCGTTTCCAGTTCGCCATCGGCGGGCAGCGGAAATGGATGAGCTGTCATGCCAGCACCGCTCAGCGCCGCTACGGTGTCGCCATGATGATCATGTCGATACACAAAATCCTGCGCATAGGCGGTATTAAAACCTGCGACGACCTTTTCAACCCCCTCGGGACCGAACACAGGAAGCGGCGTGGTATTGTTAGCACTGACCCAGCGGATGGTAGCCAATTCACCCAAACCATCGATATGATCAGAATGGAAATGGGTGAGAAATACTGCTTCGGTAGCCCCTACGGGGTAGCGCATTCGAGTGAGGTTGCGCAAACCGTTGGTGCCGGCATCCACAACAAACTGTTGTTTCCCCGCTATAACAACAACACAGGCGCCAGAGCGTTTGGGGTCGGGCAGCGGGCCACCGGCACCGCACAGGGCAACGTGCAGGCCGTCTTCAAGCGTGTCCGTCACATTGGAACTCATGGCAGCTTCTGCACCTTTGGCCATTATACGCATCGCAAGATTGGCCCTCTGACTGTATGCGGCAACACCTATAACAACGACTGCTGCGAGAACGATTACAGATTTTTTCATGTTGAATCTTCCTAAGTAGCTGAATCAAAATATCTTGTACTGGTCAGAAAAGTCAGATTGAGATGAGGTTGCACTGTGTGATCACATCTGGCACTGCGGTGGCGCAGGAAATATTGACACCAGATATTGTATACCGCATCGCGCGCTATGCATGTGGTAGGTTACTAATGTCCGCAGAGACATTACTGGACGCCAGTCAATTTGCGAAACAACCTATTCATGCCGCTGATCCAGCGGTCGTAGTCAGCACTTTTGCGTTGCATATACGTTTTTACTTCCTCATGGGTGAGGATAAGAAAGGCGTCGCGCGCTAAATGTTCAACCACAATGTCAGCAAGCTGCGTCGCCTCCATCATGCCGTCCCCGCTCGCCGCCTGTGTGCCCTTATCTTCGGAGTTCGCCGTCATGGCGGTGCGTACAGCCTGTGGACACAGCAAGGAAACGTTGATGCCTTGGTGTGCATAGGTGAGCGCCAGCCATTCTGCAAAGCCGACGGCGGCATGTTTTGTTACACCATACGCTGCGCCGCCAATTTGGTTGAGCAATCCTGCGGCCGATGCGGTATTCAAAAAGTGTCCAGAACCGCGTTCCACCATTAGTGGCACCAGATGACGAGCGGCGTAAACATGTGACATAACATTGACGTCCCAGCTAAATTGCCACTCGGCATTGGCAGATTGCTCGCTGGCACCTGCACCCACGCCCGCGTTGCTGCAAAACAAATCGATTGGCCCTATTGTGCTTTCAGTATCGTCTATGATCCGTTTAACGTCTTCTTCTTTGGCCACATCGGCGACCATTGCCACACACCCAAACTCAGCTGCTGTTTTTTGCGCGCTATCGGCATTAATATCTACTGCGACAACGGCCTTGGCACCTTCGGCTAAAAATCTCTCAACCAGCGCCCTGCCAATACCACTCCCGGCACCGGTAACAACAATTATTTTTTCGTGCAGCAGCATTTTTGGATATCCCAGAATGTTTTCATAGTGTTGACATGATAGATGCCATAACATGCAAAGTCATCGAATAATTCGCTCATATGCCAAAAGGTAGCGCCATGGAAGTCGTCAACGCAGTAATGCCCAATAAAGCACAAATTGCCGGGTTTATGGCGCCAGATGATGGTGCGGCGGTATTTATGGTCAATCTACTTAAGTACCGAGAGAAAGCTGAATACGCAGATGGCCGTGCTACCGACCTTACGGGTAAAGAGGCTTACGCGCTGTATTCTAACGGTGTCAAAGAATGCCTGGCGAAAGTTGGCGGGAGCATACGATTTGCCGCTCAGGTTCGACGCTTGACGCTTGGCGTTGTAGAGGATCTATGGGACGATGTCGCAATCGCAATGTATCCTAACAGGTCCGCTATGTTGCAAATGATGCAACTGCCAGAAATGAGCGATATAGCTGTACACCGAGTGGCTGGGCTAGCAGGGCAGTTGAATATCGAAACCGTTGAAGCACCTGATTTTTAATGTAAAGCAAGCAGATAGTGGGAGATACTGACACCATTTTAAGACACTTGTTCGCAGGTGCCTTGGGTTGGTTCCTCGTTAAGAGGAATAGCAGATAATTTACACTTGGTTTGTGTTATATAGCCTTCAAGGGCGCTGTTTAAGCTACACTTAACTAAACCGTCATAAAAACGACTGAACTGTGAAATTACTATAGGAATTACTATAATAGTAAACTTCCCAGCTAACTCGAATAATTTGCTTCAAACTATAAGGCATTAACCAAAACCTTGGATACTTTTGATACAGAACTTTTGAACGAGCTTATTCTGATCCGACAGGCAGTTTTCGCCGTTGTTTTTTTGTTAGCTATAATGGCAATCCGGAA
>TARA_B110000503_G_scaffold38763_1_pt1 | contig 10214 bp, 3 predicted proteins | sample TARA_B110000503 | Tara Oceans TARA_B110000503 (sample SAMEA4397472) | marine metagenome | biome: Polar Biome; feature: [SRF] surface water layer (ENVO:00010504); material: water (ENVO:00002006), including particulate matter (ENVO:01000060) such as... | depth 5 m
CTATTACTAACACTGTTGCTAATAGTGTAACAACATTTGAAGCAACTGACAACGGTTATGTAAAGTTTGACGGAACATACGGTTTAGTAATACCAGCAGGTGGCGACACACAACGTCCACCGTTGGCAAATACCGAATTAGGGCAGCTACGTTGGAATACTGACGCAGCAAGAACAGAAATATATGACGGCGCAAACTGGGTAAGTGTATCAGGTTCAAATGCAGGTATATCGAGAGCAGACGCAGAAAATATTGCATTTGAAATTGTATTGAGTTTAGGATAAAAAGATGGCAACATTATTTAAAAATAAAGTAGTAAACAGTGTCGGGACACTACCGGTCGACATATATGAAACTGATGCAAGTACTCGCGCAACAGTAATCGGTATGAGTTTAACAAATTTAACACAAAGTTTTGTGTATGTAGACGTAATGATGCAAGATGATACTAGCATCACCGGCTATTATTTAAAACAAGCATTGTTACCTGCAAACACAAGTTTGCGAGTTGTAGCAACGGGTGAAAAATTAATTGTAGCACCAAGTAATAAAATACAAGTGCGTTCAAGTATTAACGATAGCGTTGATGTTATTGTAAGTTTTGTGGAGATTGTATAATGAGTCATTATATAGGTAATAGTCCTGAATCAATTATTGACGGATTTATTAAACAGTATTTTTATGGTATGCGTAGAAATGAAGACGGCGAACTGTTTTTAGTAAGACAAGATCAATTAAGCGGGCAAGGTACTGTAACTGTTAACGACATTGGCATTGGTGCTAATAACTTTCCTGACTTTGAGGAAGGCATTGATTATTTAGAAGGCATAGACGCTAACCACGATATTGTTTATGACAACTTGAGGTACCAACAACTAAAATGGGATGGTAGATTGTTAACATATTACATTGATCCCACAGACGGACAATTTATTGTAAGAATTTCAGAAGATTATCAATACCCTGACAACATTAGCGCACCAGGATACTAAGGAATAGAAAATGGCAGAATTTAAGTTAGAACGATTTAAGTATACTTGGAAAGGTGACTGGGTAACAGGCACCGCATATAAACGCGATGATGTTATACGTGTTGGAGGTAAAAGTTATGTATGCGTAATAACACACGTATCAAATCCAGCATTTAGGACAGACTTAACTGCTGTTCTTCCTGGGTCAGTACCTCCGCAGCCGCAACCTAAATGGGTGTTAATGACTAGCGCAGTTAGTTTTCAAGGTGATTGGATAGATGGCATAGATTATAATTTAGGCGACTTAGTTGTATTCAACGGTAGCCTTTACAACTGTGTGGTATCTCATACATCTGGTGAATTTGCAACAGATTTTGCTAACTGGACTATTTTTGCGCAAACAAGTAGTTTTATAGGAGATTGGACAACTAGCATAACTTATGCTCCAGGAGCAGTTGTTAGATACAATGGTAATGTACACAAATGTATAACTGCACACATTTCTCAAACTAATTTAGAAGACGATGTAACTAAATGGGAATTATTTTATGACGGCGTAGAAGTTAAAAACACTTGGCAACCATCTACAGATTACCGTGTTAATGATTTAGTAAAATACGGTGCTACTGTATTCCGTTGCATAACAACGCATACCTCTAATACTACAGACCTTGACAATACTAAATTTACAGTAGAAATTTTTGGTAATCAATTCGATGGCGATTGGAGCCCAGTAATTTATTATAATATTGGCGATATTGTACGCCATAGCGGATTTGTATACTATGCAACAAATAATAGTTCAAACTCCAAACCTTATGTAGAAGACGGATCGACTGATTGGATAGTGTTAGCAAGAAGCTATAAATTTACAGGAAATTGGAGTCTAAGCACTAATTATAAAACAGGTGATATTGTATTACGCGGCGGCAACGTGTATCTTGCTGTTAGAGATATTGGCGGCACAGCACAAGATATAGATGGCAGCACAATAGACTATCTTGAAACTGATACTTGGGAATTATTAGTACCAGGCAAGTCATTTAAACAAAATTGGACTGAAGGAACAACTTATAGTGTAAATTCTGTAATTTATTTTAAAGGCACAGCATATACTTGTAATTATGAACACACGGCGGCAATGATGAATGCTCCGGGTGATAACGGCAGCGGCTTTGAGTATTGGGATATTCTCGTACAAGCAGGCCAACCTGGCTCGTTAAGAATAAAAGGTGATTTAATAACTTACGGTCCTTCCAGAGAGATTGACGATGACGGAAGTACTATTTTTGATGATAGTACACTAGGTGATACTAGAATAGCTGTTGGAACACCAGACCAAATTTTATCTGTAACTGACGAATTTGAAGCATTTTGGAGAAATATAACTGAAGATGCTCAGGTAGTAAGTGTTGCTACTAACGGAATAGACATTGAGGGCAGGGGCACGTTTCAACGTCCCTTCCGTACAATTCGATATGCTGCTGAATATGTAGAAGATAATTTTACTCCGCTAAGTCCAGTTTTAATTCGAGTAAGTACTGGTAAATATGAAGAAATTGGTCCTATAACTGTTCCTGCAGGATGTTCAATAAACGGCGACGAATTGCGAAGCACAACTGTATTAGCGGCACCAGCGCAAGCTGAATATATAGCAGATGGAGTTAACCAAATACTTCCTAATATAGTTACTCGTTTAGACCAAATTTTATTAGAAATTTTAACTGGTGTGTTAATTACACCGTCTACAGGAAATACTGAACTGCAGATTACAGAAAATATTGTTGCTGTTACAGATGCTGACGGTAATCCTTTAATTGACTCAGATACCGGACAACCATTATTACAAGACCTTTATCCGGCATCTAACGGCCAAGGCGCTACTAATTTAGCAGCCTTAATAGCGCAATACAAAGATTATATAGAGTATGCAACCGCTTCGGGACAAAATCCCCCGACTATTGTAGGATCTAATGTTTTAGAAACTGAGCAAGTTTTAATAAATGCAGGTGAAGCACTTCATCTAAACAGAAAATTTGTAAAAGCAGAACTCATAGCATATCTAAAAGTTACACTTGGCGCAAGTGTTATTGTAGGCGAAGCTCGAATGAAGAATGATATTCATTCTCTTATTAGAGGACTTAGAAGAGATACAAAGTATAGCGGAAACTATGCAACAATCTTTGCAGCTAAAAGATATGCTAATGCAGTATCAGGTTCGCAATTTGATAGCTTGTTTCTTATGAGAGATACTACTGGGTTAAGAGACTTAACTACAGGAGGACTTCAAGGTACCCTTAATCCTCCGGGCGTATTTGCCTTATATCAAAAACCAACAGGCGGTGCGTGTGTTGCACTTGATCCAGGTTGGGGACCAGCAGATGAACGTACTTGGATCGTAAACCGTTCACCGTATATTCAAGGTGTTACAAATACTGGAACAGGCTGTGTAGGACAACGAATAGACGGTTCCTTGCACGAAGGCGGAAACAAATCAATGGTATCAAATGACTTTACACAGGTACTGAGCGATGGTGTTGGTGTTTGGGTGTCAGATAATGCTAGAGCAGAACTTGTATCTGTGTTTACATACTATTGTCAAATCGGTTACTTTGCTGAAGACGGCGGAGTGATACGAGCTACTAATGGTAACAACTCGTATGGTAAATATGGAGCAATTGCCGCTGGAGTCGATGCTACTGAAATACCACAATCTGTAACTTTGTTTACTAGAAATAATGAAGCAACAGTTACAGAAGTATTTGCTGGTGGCTCGTCTGATCAAATTAAATTATTTGAATATGGAAATTGCGGCGAAGAATATTCTACTGCTAGTGCAACTATTATAGGCTCTGGAAATGGAGCAGACATTGAATACACAGACTTTAGAAACGGAGCACTATTTGAAGCAAGACTAACAAGTAGTGATGGATCGAGTGAACCGGGCGGCAGCGGGTATGTTGTTAGGCAAGGTAACGCACAAGAATTAACTGGCGCATCTAGCACAATAAAACTTGCTGCTGTTGACGTTACACAATTAGCGTCAGAAATAATTGGTATGAGAATTATTATTACAGACGGTACTGGCGTAGGACAATATGGTTATATAACTGGATTTACATTTTCAACAAAAATTGTGACTGTTGCCAAAGACAGCGATGATACAGCAGGGTGGGATCATATTATTCCAGGTACTCCGATTGCTGCCGATCTTGATCTTACAACACGTTATACGATAGAACCTAGAGTTACAGCTAGTGCGCCAAATACTGCTAGAGTTGCATACAACTTAATTACTAATAGAACGTATGTTGATTTAGCATATGGCGACACTACAGAATCTTATGTTAACGTATTTGGCGGAAGTTCGTATATTTGGCAAGACGCAAGCCAACAATATGTAACAGTAAAATCGGCTATTTCACCAACAGCAGTACAATTTAATGCACAATTTACAGAAGTATTACCCTTAGTGCCCTTTAATATCAAAGGTAGAACAAGCGGAACTTTAGCAACTGTAACTGCTATTAGTGCCAATACAGGAGAAGTGATAGAAGTTGATGTAGAAGCTAACGGAGATAGTTTTGTCACTGGAGAAGAAATTAGTATTGTACTAACTGCTGGCTCAGGAGATGTATTTGACGATGCAAGCACTCCTGCAAAATTTAATGTTACTAGACTAGGAAAAGCATACTCGGTAGCAATTGCATTAGGCGGCTCAGGATATGCTGTTGGCGATGTAATTAAAATTCTAGGAACACAATTAGGAGGAACAACTCCTGCTAATGATCTAACTATTAAAATATTAACAACAAGTCAAGATAGTACAAATAGTGTCTTAACATTTAGCTCTTCAGGTAAAGGTAAAAAAGGAAGATTTGTTGCACTAACAGATTCTGAGTTTGCTAGATATAGTGATAACGGAACTACGTTTACCGAAGTTGCGCTTCCGTTTACCGCAGCAAATAGTTACAAAAAACTTATAGCAGGAAATAATAGATTTATTGCTATTGCAGAAAATCAAGGAAGAGTAGCATCGTCATTAAACGGGGCTACTTGGTCAGAAGTTGTTCTCCCTTTAACAAATGCTTGGCAAGACGGCGACTACGGCAACGGAAAATTTGTTATTGTAGGAAACGATACTGATTTAGTATTGTATAGTGCAGACGGTGCAACTTGGCAAACAAGCAGTATTCCGGACGATGCTGTAGGTGATAGTACTGTTGCACAATGGTCTCACGTTACTTATGGTAAGGGCTTATATGTAGTTACTTCAGTTAATGACAGAGCTACTGCAACTTCAACAGACGGAATTAACTGGACTAGAAATGATCTAGCAACTCCTGTATTTTCAGGAAATATTACATCAGTAGCATACGGTAAAAATAGATTTGTTATAGTAACTGACGCAAGCGAATCTGCATATAGTTTTGATGGAGTTAATTGGACTGCTGGCGGAACTATTCCTAATTCTTTACAATGTAGTGTAGTTAAATACGCTCAAGGTTCGTTTGTTGCACTAGGCACTATTTCAGGAACAGTAGCCTTGCTTATGGCTAAGTCAGATGACGGTGCTAACTGGGAACAAATAGGTTTAGAGAGTACACAGTTATGGACTGCACTAGCACACGACAATGCTGAAGACGGAGCAAGATGGGTAACCTTAGCTAGTGCTCAATCAACCGGCGGCATTAACAATCTATATATAGGTACAACACCGTTACTAAGAGCAAATGTTATTACAGGATCAATGCGTGATATCAAAATTATAGATCCTGGCAGCGGTTACACTCTTAGCAATCTTCCAGTAATAACTATTACTGATCCTAATGCAACAACTGAAGTGACCTATGAAAGTAGAATAGGAAATAGAGTTTTAGCACAACCTGAATTTATAAATAGAGGATCGGGCTATAGAAGAACAACATCTTCTGTTGCTATTACTGGTGACGGCTATGCTGATATTATTCCAGAAGAAAGAACTATTACTATTGCAGGAGTACGAGGCATACCAAATCCGGGTGTACAAGTAACTATGGAAGGAGTGTTTGATGTAGCTACAGATGATCCAGATGATTTGTTTATATTCAGCGGTGTTGAAATATTTGATCTAGGTGATGACGGAACAGAGAATAATACTAGATTAATAAGAATGAATATATCACCAAATGTAGAACCGTACTTAAACTTACGACACGCTACTGGTATTACACTTAGAGAAAGATTTAGTCAGTGTAGAATTTCAGGACACGATTTCCTTGACATTGGTACAGGAAACTTTGAACAGACAAATTATCCAACTATCTATGCAGGAGGAAGTTTCTTTACTGCTGCTCCAGAAAATGAAGTATACGAAACAAACAGTGGCAGAGTATTCTATGTAAGTACAGACCAAGATGGTAACTTTAGAACTGGCGAGTTGTTCAGTGTGCAACAAGCTACAGGTGTTGTTACAATTAGTGCGCAGTTCTTTGACTTAGACGGGCTAAGTGAACTTGCACTAGGCGGAGTGCGATTAGGTGGTACAGGAACAGTTGTACAAGAATTTTCATCAGACCCAACATTTGCTGCTGATTCTAACAATGTTGTTCCGACACAACGTGCTATTGCTACATTCTTATCAAACAGGCTGTCAGTTGGTGGTGAAGCATTAGAAGTTAACAAGTTACAAGCAGGTAGAGTAGTATTAGGTGGTGAGGACAATGAAATAAGCAATATTGCTAATCGTCAAGTCCAACTAGCATCAGACGTAATAATTAGCGGAACATATGAAACAAATGACGGACAAGGAAATACTGCAACTGTTCCAGTTGGTATTTCAGGGACTATATTAACACAAACATTGATGCTCAAGATGTTTGATGATAATATGCAATAAAAATTAAAGAGATCATAAAATGATAAATATACATAACGTGCAAGTAGGAACATAAAATGGCAGAATTTAAATTAGGTAGAATTAGGTTTGTATGGAAAGATCAGTGGACAACCGCCACAACGTACTATCAAGATGACGTAGTTGCTTTCGGCGGCAAAACGTACATTTGTACAGTAGGACATACAAGTCAAGCAGCATTCTTTTCAGACTTTAATATTGTTCCCCCAAAATGGAATTTAGTAAGTGACGGCCAAGTTTGGAAGGGAGACTGGAAAAACAGTACAGATTACGTTGGTAATGACATTGTAAAATATGGGTCATCGCTTTATATTGCTAATACTAATCATACTTCTTCAGCTCAAACCGGCACAGTAACAAAAGCTATAACTGTAGCTGTTAATACACAGTCTCCAGAGAATAATGTTTTTGTAATAAGCGGTATTGAGTATCCTAGCATACAATTCCAAAACGGCAAGACGTATGCATTTACACAAGACAATGCTTCAAATGATACACATCCGTTTTTGTTTAGTACAACAAAAAATGGTACCCATAATGCGGGATCCGAATATATTACAGGTGTAAAATATTACATCGACGGTACAGAAGTTGCTGACTCGGCAACATATGTTGCAGCATTTGATGCAGCAACTAATCGAAAAATAACAATAGAACCTACTCCGGCAACTCCTGGAACATTATATTACTACTGCTATAATCATTCTAATATGTCAGTTGATTCTGAAATTGAAGTAATTAATGTTGGTCAAGTAACTGATACAGTTAACTGGGACGAGTATGCCGAAGGCTTAGATTTTAAAGGTGACTGGCACCAAGATTTTGTTTATAGAATAAATGATGTTGTAAAATATGGCGGTACGTCATATGTATGTACAGCAGAACACACTTCAGTAGCATTAGGAGCTAGTACTGGATTAGAAGTAGATATTCTAAAATGGGATATTTTAAATCAAGGATTAGAATACAAAGGCGAATATGCTAACAGCATTCGTTATAAAATTAACGACCTAGTACGTTACGGTGCAGGAGTTTGGATTTGTTCAACTCCGTATGTTTCTACAGGAGTATTTACTGATGATATTGCAAATTGGACAAAGTTTGTAGAAGGCTTCCAGTATGAAAATGTATGGAATCCTTTACTTGTATACCAGCCAGGAGATGTTGTTCGCTACGGTGGCAATCAGTATATTGCAATAACATCAACTTCAGGCGCAATACCTACAGACAATGCAGCAATTTGGGATTTATTCTCTGAGGGCTTTACATTTATAGGCGACTGGAATGAAGATAGTGCTAACCAACATTACAAAGTAGGTGAAGTTGTACGCTTAGGTGGATTTACATATATATGTGTTCAAGACCACGAAACAGGACAGCAACCGCCAAATATAGAATATTGGAAAATAGTAAACGAAGGCTTTCGTTGGAGAGCCGAATGGTTAGATGACCAAGAATATTACGAAGGTGATGTTGTTCGTTACGGCAGTAATAGTTACTACTGTAACAAATATCACATATCAGAAGGCGACGATTATTCTACAGAAACTTTAGTAGGAGCTGGCGGTGGAGCTGATGGCAGTCGTCCAGATTTAGCAGATAGTGGACAATATTGGAGTGTTCTTGCAATTGGATCAGAAGCTAGTGTTTTAACAACAACTGGTGATTTAGTATACTTTAGTGGAAGTGCTCCGACAAGATTACCAATTGGTAAAGTAGGACAAGTACTGCAAGTAAGCAATGATACAATACCAAAGTGGGAATTTTTACAAAGTATTGAAGATGTTTATTTTGTTGCAGAACACGGTGTAGATTCTCCGTATCCAGAATACGGTTCAAATATTGATAGACCATTTAAGAGTATTCGATACGCAACTGAACAAATTGAAAAAGGTCCAAAAGATCCTAACGCACAATACTTACTTGAACTAAACAGAAGCTTTATTCAAAGAGAAGTTACAGGATATATTAGAGACGCAGTAGAAGCAGCCAATGCAGCAAGTGACGGAAGTATTTGGGACGGATTTTTATACGATACACTAAAATGCGAACGTGATGTAGGATTTATTTTAGATAGAGTTAAGCACGATTTAGGCCAAGGCGGCAACTTAAAAACTCGTGCAGCAGTTCAAACATTCTTAAATGCATTAGCAGACGGTCCTTATTCAACTGCTGCTGAAAATAACGGAACAGGCTTATACGCTAACTTAGCAGGTGAAGGCGCACAAAGTGTTGCAGCATATAATTATATGTTAACACTTATAGGAAATGTACTTGCTAACACAATACCTAGTACAATTTATCAAAATGTAACAGACGACTCAACAGCAGTTATTGATCAGTTTATTGACGTAACTATTCAAGCTGAATCAACAGCATTACCAAGAATTACTACGCTTGTTGGATATGTTACAACTGCTATTGGTAGTAACAATAAAGCAGACATACCAGCACGTGAAGTTCCACAAACACTTATTAAAGTTTCCACAGGAACGCATTACGAAGTATTACCAATTATTGTACCGGCATACTGTGCTATACTAGGTGACGAATTGCGTTCTACTCAAATAATTGCAGGCGGAGCAACTGTTCCTACTACAGATACACCAAATACTGTAGCAACATTTGACAGACTTGCAAGTGTAGTTGGAGACATTGTTGTAGGGTCATCAGTATCTGCTACTACAGGTAATACAAAGACTCAGTACGCTGAATGGCCACACGCTATTGCAGCTCAAAGTACAGCAGTAAGCAGTTTAGTTGATATGATGAAATATCAAATTGATCATAAACTATCTGCTATGAGTGCGGGATATCTAACAGATCCTACAGGGTATACAGCAGCATTAAAAAATGCTAGAGATAACCTAACAGCTAACATAAAATTCTTACAAGAAGAAGTAGTTGCATTCTTAGATAGCGAATATCCAACACTAAAATACGGTAAAACTGATAACCGACGCGACACTCGTTATATTATTGATTCATTAATATATGATTTAACATACGGTGGCAATAGTTTGGCTGTTATTACAGGATTATCATACTGGGACGGCGATGACGAATCGTTTGGTCAGCTACCTGCAGCAATTAAAACACAATGTATTGCAGCTATTAACTTTCTAAAAACTACTGCACAAAGTGTTGCTGGTGATACGCAAATCACAAGTCTAAAGCAGACTGTTGTTTCACAAACAATTACAGGTAATACTGGTAGTATTACTGAAATTGCAAATAACGTAGAAGATATTGTTGATATTATTACTAATGGTCCAGATGCAATTGGTGTTTCGACTACATTAGTTAATCCTACACTAGCAAACGGCGTTAATACAACCACAGCATTA
>TARA_B110000503_G_scaffold107739_1_pt1 | contig 10206 bp, 7 predicted proteins | sample TARA_B110000503 | Tara Oceans TARA_B110000503 (sample SAMEA4397472) | marine metagenome | biome: Polar Biome; feature: [SRF] surface water layer (ENVO:00010504); material: water (ENVO:00002006), including particulate matter (ENVO:01000060) such as... | depth 5 m
TAGGCCTTTTTCCATCGCGACCAAAGAGGCTTTTTCAAAACCCGCCGTGATCGCTTTCGTGCGCTTGTCCACGAAATCCTCCTCCAGCCCGTCGCACAGAAACGGGTGGTTACACACCTTCCGCAGTTCCATGCAAAGGTTGCGAAGCTGCGGGACGTTTTTGGATTTGGACCCCTCTAACAGCACGTGCACCTGCTTCTCGTAAATAGCCCGGTAGTAGTTCCGCTGTTCCGGGGTGAGCTCCACCCACACCACGATCTCTTCCTTCGCGGGGATGGTCTCCACGTCCTCCTTCATCCGGCGAAGCATCCGGGGTTTCAGCACGTCCCGCAAACGCATAACCTGCTCCGCGTCAACCTCCCGTCCGCCGTCGCAGAACTCGTCCTGGAACTCCTCCCACGAAGGGTACGTCTCTTTGTCAAGAACGTGCATCATCCCGAACAGCTCGCGGACGTTGTTTTGAATCGGCGTGCCTGTTAACAGTAACAGCCACTCGTACGGAACGTCCATCACGCTCCTAGTGGTTTGCGAGTTCACGTCCTTCAGCTTGTGCGCTTCGTCCACCACACACAACGCCCACTCGAAGGATCCCATCAGGTCGGTCATCCGTCTGGCGGTTTCAAACGACACCAACAGCACGTCAAACTTCGCCGGGCCTTTACCTAATCCTTTGCTGGAAAAGTAAAACTCCGTTTCTTGGCAGATGCGCCGATCCTCCGCGTTGCCGTCTAAAACCACGACGTTCATATCAGTCCACTTCTCCATCTCGCGTTTCCAGTGCCCTAACGTGGTTAAAGGCGCGATGACCAGGAACGGCCGCGGGGCTTTTAAAAGGCAGGTCCGGACGTGCTCCATAACCGAAATGCACTGCGCGGTTTTCCCCAGCCCCATCTCGTCGCCCAGAATCACGTTTTTGCGCCGTCGGTAGTTACCAACCTTGTGAAAATAAAAGAAAGGGTCAGTCTTTCGTAACGTGAGTGAGTAATTACTCTGGACAATCCGCGAAACAGGGAGGCTATGATTTGGGAAACGCGCAAGGCCGTACCATCCACTCGAACGACGTGACCTGGTACTCCCGCAAGGCCATCCCGTTTTTGAACTCCGGCAGGGACGGTTTCGCGGTGGGTTTATCACCAGCCCTGCCGCGCTCGATCGCGCCGGCGTACGTCTTCTTTTTCTCCTTCAAGTCGTCTCTCAGTTCGAAGGCATCCACGCAGAGCTTGTCGGGCTCGCTTTGAAGGGAATCGCTCGCCTCCCAAGTCGCTTCTGAGTACCCCAACCCGCGCCACTTCACCAGGTACTGGAGCGTAGTGGCTTCGTCGTCCGAATCGGAGTCTTCAGAGTCGGATTCAACAACGTCCTTCTTGGAAGCCTTCTTACCCTTCTTCATGGCCTTCTTACCTTTCTTGGTCTCCTTGGCGTCCTTACCCTTCACGGGCGTACCTTTCAAAGGCGTGTGCTTCTTCGCGGCATCGTCCGTCTCCGGATCCTCCTCCTCCACTAACGCTTCCCGGACGTCAATCACCCGGTCCACCACGAGGTAGTCGCCGTGGAACGGGTTCGTGGTTGCATCCGGATCCTTCAAATGGCGCCGCATGAACGACTGCAGCTTGCTGTCGGCTTTGTACGCGGCTTTTACGTCCGCCGCGGTTTCCCAGGACCGCCGGCGGTACCCGCACCCGTCCCACTTGACGCAGAACAGCCAAACCGGCTTACCTTTCGCGACTTTCGCCTTGCGTTTCACGTCCGCGGCGGTTTTCTGGGCATCCTCCGTGCCAAACTCCAAAAGCTCCCCATCGTCCACGTCTTTCGCTTGGCAGCAGTAGATTATTTTCTCGATCTTGTCAAGCGGTTCCTCGCTTTCGCTTTCGTACTCCCCGTCGTCGCTCGCGAGCAAATCGCTCAACTCGTCGTCCGAGGATAAATCTTTCAACCCTTTCTTAGCCGCCGCCGCGCGAGCGGTTCGCGGTTCTCTGGGCTCGAAAAACACAGGCGCCGCGATTGCCATCTCGCTCGCCCGGAAAGCGCTCGCTTCCATCTCCACCGCGCGCAAGTCCTCCTCCGACATCCCGTCGCGTTCCAGATAGCGCGCCACCGCGACTTTGGAGTTTTTTTTAAAGAAAGTGTCAGTCTTGTATGGGCAAACAGGGAGGCGGGATTTGGGAAATACAACTACAGTCTTGGGATTTGGGAAATACAATTACGAACCTTTCGAACGCAGCAACGCGGCTTCCTTTCCCGGGGCGTACAACCCGCGGGCGTCCGTGTTCGCGAATGGGTAGTACTCGGCGTTTTCGTCATACAGCTGGAACACCAGGTCGTACGTACCCCCACCAGGGCGTTGCGTCGATTGCACGTAACAATCGCCGCCGTAGTGGATGAAGGACGAATCTCCCTTTAAAGTCTTCAGGTGTTTTTTGGGTGCTGCAGACGTCTTTTCTTTCGCGTCGTCTCCGTTGTCATCCGCGTCGTCATCCGCGTCGTCATCCGACGCATCCTTCTCGTCAATGACATCGTCGTCACCTCCATCGCGCTCGTCATCGCCGTCCGCCCCAGACACCGCGGCCCTTCGTTTCGCCGCCGCGGAGGATGCGGCCCTTTTGTTGTGCCCAAGCGACGCTTTGCGTTTCGCAAACGCCAGCGCGTCGTCGTTTGGTGCCACGCCGTCGCCCGTGTTTCGGGTGGGCACAAACGTCTTGCCGCCCGGGACTTGTGTTTGTTCCGCATCGACGGTACCGGTGGGTGCGACAGGCGATACGCTGGCGGTCCCTTCAATCATCTCCACGTCCACCATGGAAACGGACAGGCGATGGGACTCGGACGAGACAACAGCCGGACGATCCGATCGATCGCGAATGAAAGATTCAAAGGGATCTGGCGGGCTCGCTTTGGGAAACGGTCTCCGAGCGCAGAGCGCGTGGTTTATCGGAAATGAACTCGGAAAGACTCGCGTGGCGCAGGTACCGAGCGTGTCGTGTGTGTGCGACGTGCGCGACCGGGTCACGCGCGCGGCCGAACTAAGCCCAACATGATGCCGAGGAAAGACACCCTTCATTTGAGTTTGAATTATTTTTTGTCCGCCTCACGATACCAGTCAAGTCCCCACTGCTGCCGACTGCTTCTCTTTTGCTCGGGCACCGGTGATCACTGTCCCAGGCGCGGGGCGGTAGGAGGCAGGCGAGCCCCCCTTGCCGCGATGCCCCCCAAGAAAAAGCCCCCGGGTGGTTCCGTCGCGACGCCGTCTTTGTCCTCGGAAGACAGCTGGGCCCGGGAGCAGGCGGTGCGCACGTTGAACGACGCCAAGCTCGCAACGGAGGCTTCCCAAAAATGCACGCACCTCAAGCAACTGATGGAGCTCGTGGTGCACAAGGACTCGGGTTTGCTTAACGAGTTCTGCGAGCCGATTCTGGAGATGCGGGTGGATGCGAACGCCTTGGTGCGGAAAACAATCGCGGGGCTGTGCGAGCAAATAGGTGTGGCGAGTGTGGATCAAAGGGCGGCTTGTATGGATTGCGTGCAAGGTCTTTTGCAAGATGAAACTGCAGCGGTGCAGAAGGCGGCCATCAAATCCGCATCTACTCTGTTCAAAACGAGTTTCGAGTACGTGCTTACACACCAAAAACAAGGTACAAAGCCCACGAAACACACCAAGGACCTGTGGAAAGGCTCGAACCGCTTGAAAGACGACCTAAAAACCCTAGCCCTGAGCGAAACCGCGAACGACGGCGTGAAGATGCAAGCGGTGCGTTTTTTAGAAAAAACGTTGATCATTCTGGGGAGTTTCGACGGGACCGCCGGTGCTACTAGTGGTGCTGCTAGTGGTAAAAAGACTGTCGCGTCTACCCTGCTACTAGACCCCGACCAGGTCGCCACAGAGGCGGACTCTGTTTTGGGCGTCCTGCTGGAGTGCCTGAAACCAGAAAGCATCGCGGCACAAGCCGCCACGGCGAGCCTGGTGATGATCGCGTCGGCGGTATCCGTTTGCGAGAAGTGCCCGCAGTACTGCGAGTTCGTGGCGCAGGCGCTGGTTGACGTAGCGGAGGTTTTAGGGGGCGGTGAGTCAGGAGGTTCTGCAAACGGTGCGGAAGATGGATCAGACGCTGTCGATTCAAAAAGGGATACCCCCGCGGTGGCGTCCGTGAAGAAGGAGCTTCGGTAAGGGCCTTTCCCATTTACCACGTTCCGCCTCTGCGATTGCCCATACGAGACTGACACTTCCTTTTTTATCGCGCCAGGTCGGCGTTCGTCGCGCTTCTCAAGCTGGACACAAGGGAGATGGAAACCTTTCACGAGACGATTGACGAAACCCTACGGACGAAGCTGGACGGGTCTGTGGAGGCGGACGCGGCGAAACAGCGACGCGACAGGGTAACGCAACGACGCGCTGAGCGCAACAACTCAAACGACTCCACCAACAAAAGACGCAGACTAGGTCTGGACGACGACGAGGACGAGGCGCGCTCGGATACGCCCGATCATTTAAACGCGACCCACAACGCCGGGCATCAACGCATAACGCCCCCGCATTTACTGGCGCAGGTGTTACAAACGATGGACGCGTTGTGGAGAACGGACCGCGCGGTGCTGGACGGGTTCGTGCAACAACTCGCGCCGGAAGTCCTGGCGGACGTGGTGCTTGCGTCGCTGGGAAACGTAACGCGCGTGGGTGGCCGGGTGCGAATCGACGTCGCGGCTGGCATGGACGCCGGCGCGGAGGGGTTTGTTGACTGGGCGATTGATACGTTTGAAAGGACAAATGTTGACCGTGGCGCATTGGCGGGTGGGCAACTAGCACACCAATCACGCGATGGCAACAATCACGCGGTGGAGCTCGACGACGACGGCGCCGCGGATGCGGACGCCGACGAAACCGACGAAACCGAAACCGAGGAAGTCGTCGACGCGAAATTGAACAAGAAGGCCTCCGCGAAACCCCCAGGTCCGTTTACCCCGAAAGTCATGGCGATGAACAGGTTGGCGCGACGAGGGCAATCCGCGGCGGCGCTACAGAGGATACTCAAAGCGGCGGATCCGAGTGGCGCGGTCGTCGCGATGGGGGGCGCCACCGTGCAACGAGCGTTGTTAGCGAGACTAGGGACTGGCGTCACCGCGGCGACGGCGAGACGCGACGACGACGACGACGAATGTAACGCCTTATGGCCGGTCGGCGGCGCCGGGACGCGCGGGGACGACGACACGCGCGTGGTTACCGGGACGTCGTCGGTGTCCACCGCGCCGGTGGTGGTCAGCGCGTTGTCATCGGCGGCGTTCTCCAGCGACGGGTCCGAACACAAAACAGTCGCGGGCGCTTTGCTTGAGACGCTGGTACGTATTTCCCAACTCCAAAAATCCCGCCGACTGTTTCATCTCTCAGCTGGTGACTGTTGTCCATACATCGCGATATACAAGGCTGACACTTTATTTTTTTCATATCAGGTACACGCGCTTCCCGACCCCGTGGCGCACCAAAGCGTGGTTCGGATTCTAGGCGCCACGTTCGTGAACGAAACGTTGGCTGTGTCGGAGATGTCGACGTTCAACACGGGCAAACAGTCGAACGCGGCGCAAACAAACTCGGGAAGTTCTTTGTACTCGCGTGCGCTGATGACCGTGTTGGTCGGTTTGCTCGCGAAAAACTCCCCGGCGCACATGAAACATTTTTCGAAAGTCGTGGTTGACGCGCCTTTCATTCCACGCGCGGCGACGGTTTTGTTGCGAGTGTTGTGCCGGTTACCGGTCACGAGCGTTGATTTTGATGGGACTTCTACGGGCAAACAGGGGAAACAGGCACGAGAAACTGTTCACGGCTTTTCGAGTGACGAGAAAGCCGTGGGCAAAGGCGCCGGGTCCGTCAAGTGGGGCGCCATCACCCTGCCCAACTCGATTGATACCGTGCAAGTCGCCCTCGCGACGCTGCTGGAGTGCGTGGCGCACAGACAGGTAGTCCGGGGGGGGTGTTTGGAAATCGCCCTGGAAGCGGCGACGAGCGCGGACGAGGACGTCCGGCAACGCGCGATTCGCATGGTGGTCACGAAACTGCACCCCATGTCGAGCCTGAGGAGCGCGGTGGAGCAGTACGCGGCGTATCACTTGGGCGAGGCGGCGGCTGCGGGTGCGAAAGCGCTCGCGGACGCCAGGGCGGTCGCGGCGAAGGCACAGGCGAGCATCGCGGCTACGAAAGCGAAAGCCGCGGCGGCGGAAAAGCAGCGGCTTGACAAAGCGAGGCGCTTGAAAAAACAAGCCGAGGGGTTTGGCGTGACTGATGAGGCTGCTGAGGAAACGGCTGTGGAAACGGCTGGAACTGAACCGGCGGCTGAGACGGCGGGCGAAACGGCGGACGAACCCGCGGCCGTTCCGGATGCCGAGCAAGAGATGCTGGACCGGATTGAAAGAGCTGCTGTACAGGGAGCAGTGCAAACAGTCTCAAAAGAGATTTCCCTGTTTTGCGCGCTTTGCAAAAACGCCCAGAACCTGTTACCCAAGGTGTTCCAAGCCTTCGCGTCGTTACCAAACGAACTCCGGCCCGCGTTACTCGACGGGCACAACTCCTTCGACGCCCTGGTACGCCTGGTCGGGAGCGAGTGTCAGTCTTTGCTCAGCACGGTTGCCGACCCGCCAGTAGGGTCAGAGACATTAGGTAAGTATTTCCCATTTACCACATTCCGCCGACTGATTGCCCATACGAGACTGACACTTTATTTTTTATCTCTCAGCGGTTCGCGCGATTTTGGTGTTGGTGGACGCCAAGCGCGAAAGCGACGAGTTCCAACGCGCCGCGGGTGGCGCCGTGGCGGGTGACGACACGGCGGACAGTGTCCAAAAACCGCAAACCCTGGCCGGTTTAGTCACCGCGGCTGAATCCTTAGCACGTAAACAGCTTCCCAGTCTGGCAGGTAACGCGACGCAGGTGTTGGTGCCGTTACTCGGGGCGATGAGCGCGGACAGAGTGCGAAAGCTGCTGCCCGCGCTCGTGGCCGCCGAGGATTCGGTTTTCTCAGACGCCCTGGACCGCCTGTGCGGCGCGCGCGCGCGGGACGAGTTCGGGGAGGAGTTCGACGACCTGCCGTCCACTCGCGGTACGCCGGCTCCTTTAAGCGCTTCCGAGATTCTCATCGCCCTGCATGACGTGGATTCTTTCGTTTTGTCGGACAAAGACGGCAAAGACAAAGAGTCCGACAAAGAGGACAGGGTCTCCGTGCCGTTGAAGAAAATAATAGCGGCGGTCACCGCTTGTTTCAACCGCCCGTCCGTTTTCACGGCGGAGGTTTTCGCGAGCGCGCTTTCGCGGATGGTCACGCGGCCGACCGTGCCGTTGCTGTTCATGCGCACCGTGATTCAAGCGGAAAGCAGTTACCCGGCGCTGAAGGATTTCACGTTAGGTTTGTTGCGGCAGTTAGTCACAAAAAAAGTGTGGCGCGGGGATTCGAAAATCTGGGAGGGTTTTATTCGGTGCGCCAAACGCGCGGCGCCGCGGAGCTTTCCCGTGTTGTGCCAGCTCCCGGAGGTTGCGCTTGTGGAGGTTTTGAGTAAGTTTCCGGCGCTTACTGAGCCGCTCAGGACGTATGTCAACGCCCCGGCCGTAGCGGGGTCAGTGCCGAGAGCGGTCCGGGACGCGCTGGCGAAAGCGTAGGCATCAACGGTGTTGAGGGTGGAGTTTTGCGAAAGCGTTGTATGTTTTGTTCAGCTTTTTCCAACGCACTCATCGGTATTACTATCAGCCGCTACTGTGTTCTCTGTACTCTGTTCTCTCACAAACACTACACGCTTGTCACGGTACATCACTTCCTTATGGCGGGCAGTAGTACCCGAACAAGATGCCTTGGATGCAACTCTGAATGGGTTGTCCGTACAGCATGGGTAGGAGAATGGCGGCACCGATGTTCCCTAATGACGCGAAGCTCGCGAGAAAAGCGCAGAAAATAATCACCCCTTTTATCTGATCGGGGTCGGTGAAGAAGTTCGAGTACGTGCCGATGTACAACCCGTCCTCGTCCCGGTCGGGTTCGTCCTCGCCGCCTCGTACTGTTGGTTTGTCGTCCTTGTCGCTGGCGAACACGGTCACCGACCGGGCGGCGTTTGTACTTGACAAAGACGGAGCGCGCGATGTTTTCCTGGTCGGCACGAATCCACCGTGCGCGGTTCGCACCGAACGCGCATGCCGCGCGTGTCCCGGTGTTCGCGCGGACCCTCGCGTAACCCTGCCGTTTCCCACGGCGCGACACACGCTGACCCCGGATAGGGGGGTGAAGGAAAGGACTTGCATCACGCGTGTCCTGCGGTGTGTCTAAGTCGGGAGCAGGTGGGAAGTATCTTTGGAACAGCTGAAAAAGATTTTTCGGGATCTTTTCGTTTCGACGGCGAGCGACTCGGCGCGGGCGAACCGTTTAGCGACGGTTGCGAGGGCGGTGGTAAAAAATCCAAAACTTCGCGCCACAGTTCTTACGAGTGACAGCCAGGCGTCGCGCGACGCGATTGTGATTGCCTTGGTGGGACAGAGCATATAGAGCGCCGCATTTAGTACAGAGCTTTATTATTTCGATCGATTGTATCATGTCGCCCCTACTTACGCTCGACTGCTGCTACTATTGACGCTTGTTTACTCGCCGATGCCGAAGTAGCCGCGAATGGTGAAGGGTTCTTGCTTGATCTCGGCCTCCTGTTTGATCTGCGCCTAACCCGCGCGTGCTGACTTACGCCCCGCGCAGCGGTGTTTCAGCTTGCCGTGGGGACAGGGGGTGCACACCGTGCAGTCGGTTTTCACCTTGCCGTGAGGGCAGGGGTTGCACTCCGCGCAGTTGTATTTCACCTTGCCGTGAGGGCAGGGGGTGCAGTCCGTGCAGAAGCGTGTCAGCTTGCCGTGCGGGCACGGGTTGCAGTCCGTGCAGTCCTGTTTCACCTTGCCGTGGGGGCAGGGGTTGCACTCCGCGCAGGCCCTTTTCCGCTTGCCGTGCGGGCAAGGGTTGCACGTCACGCAGTCCCGTTTCCGCTTGCCGTGAGGGCACGGGTTGCAGTCCGCGCAGGCGTGTTTCTCCCTTCCATGCGAGCACCGTTTACGGTCTCTCATCATGCACCTCCGTGCGCGTTTGGGTCTGCGCTCCGGCGCCACGACGGGCGAAGACAGGAGTCTAGCTTTGAGGTGCAGTTTCGTTTCGTTCGTTCCGAGAAAAATCAAAAAGAAATCCATTTTGAGCCGGTACGCCGTGGAAGTGCGTGAGGCGGAAACGGTGTGACGACGGGAGATTCGGCAAACGATGCAGGGTAGAGATCGATTTGTCGTCGCGGTGTTACATCGGTATTGATATTGGGTAATGGATTTTCGCATAAATTTCAGGGTGAATGCGCGTAACTACCTTCCGCGCTCCCGCAACAACACGGCGTCGAAACGCGATTGCGTAACTTACTTAACTTATGTATCTTAACTTAACTTATCATGGTCCACACGACTCACACCGCGTTCGTCGCCTTTTGGGCTTGTCGAACGCCGCGCAGTGCGTTTCTGTTTAAATCCCCTCCCTCCCCAGCGTTCTCATCACACGACGTGTCTTGAATTTCACCTTACTCCGCCTCTATCGGCGCGCTGGATACGTCTCACCGCTCCGTTGATCTCGGTCTTAGGCGGATCGCCTCTTTTATGCGCCTTCTTCCTCCTCTTTTCTCATCCCAGAACCTCGGGCGTTGAGCATCTCGAGGTGCACGGTGTGTACCATGCCGAGCGCGCCGCCCACCGTGGCGGCGATACCGCCGACGGCGGCGAGGTACGCCATTATAGGCGACGGGTACGTCGTGGTTGTTTTCGTGTACAGTGGAAACGGGTTGAACTTGATTCCCTTGGCGTTGACGTTTTCGCCCGTGGTGCCGTACTCCGTGGCCAGGTCGGCGCGGCACAGGTTGCTTGTTTGCACTACGCCGACGATATCCACGGCGGTGATTCCCCATTCGTAAATGATTTTTTTACCGCTTTTGGTGGCGAACGCCGGGTGCGCTGCGTCCCACTCCATCCGTGAATCGTGCCTCTCCACCAGGGACAGCAGCGTGATCCCGCGGTGCGCCCTGATTTTTTTTTGCTTGATCGTGCCACTCTGCTCGTCAAGATAGTCAGTCACCAGGGACACGCCAAAGTTGCAGTGCCCGACGCACTCCACGGCCGGGTTGGCGCTGAGATAAATAAAAGAAAGTGTCAGTCTTGTATGGGCAATCAGTCGGCGG
>TARA_B110000503_G_scaffold36415_1_pt1 | contig 10196 bp, 5 predicted proteins | sample TARA_B110000503 | Tara Oceans TARA_B110000503 (sample SAMEA4397472) | marine metagenome | biome: Polar Biome; feature: [SRF] surface water layer (ENVO:00010504); material: water (ENVO:00002006), including particulate matter (ENVO:01000060) such as... | depth 5 m
CGGCGCCAAATACATTTGGATCCGTAATGTCGTTTCCACCATAAGTGCTTGGGTCAAAATTACCCGTTTGATCTACTCCACTACCTCCAGAGATCGCAAAGCTAAGGACGTCGTTCGCACCATATTCTGACAGGGTGAAAAACGTTGGGCCTTGTGCTAAGGCATCTTCTAACATAGAGGCGTTATCCGAACTCGCCATACGTGCAAAATAAGGATTTGCCAGGCCTAAAGGCACGCCAGCAAGGTTACCATAACCATTGGCTAACATGTGGAAGCTTTTGGATCCGGGAACCCCCATATTATTAAAGGGTCCAGCAACCCTATTGGTCACCTCTGTAGTCGGCATCGCATCCAACACAGCAGGTCCTGCCCCATTAAAGTATAAGCGTGGATTGGTAATTTGAGTTCCTCCATAAAGCAAACCACCAACATTATCACTGGTGTAGGGCTGGTTAAATTCACCACCCCCTGCAGCCGCAAAATTTTGCGCCAAGATGTTCGGAAATGAATTCGTTTGACTTGCTCTAAACAAAGCGCCATCTGTAAATCCAGCGCTTAATGAAGCGCCTAGCGCTACATAGTTCGAAAAGTCAGCCTCACCTGCGGTGAGGGTCACTTCGGTTGTTGCTCCACCATTGCCATCATCGCTCTCACAAGCAACAAATCCTAAGGCCAACAATGCAATTCCTAAATATTTAAATTTCATAGTCAATTTGATTAAAGGTTATTAATGGTCCAAGACAAGTAGTACATAGAACCGATATTACCGGTACCAAATGCTGTATTGTACTCGTCCCCTAAGACGTTTGCAGCACCCAGTTTGAAGGTCGATTTAAAGAAGTCGGGCATGCGGTAATTCAACTGCACATCAACAACATTGTAGGCATGAATGTTGCCATCACCAAAAGTGGCTTCCCATACGTAGCCTCCAGTCCAACGCCATGCGGTGTTGAAACCAAAGTTTTTATAAATATCGGTATTCCCAAACTGCATCTTGACTTTGTCTCGAGGCGTGTTGAAATTGGTTTTGAAGTCTGCGTTTCCGCCTTCACGATCTTGTTTAGAGTAAGTATAACTTCCTCCGAAATCATAACCACCGAGTACCTTCGTACTGAAACCGAATGTCCCTCCATAAGCGTTGATTTCTTCTTCCGAATTCGTATACGTCTGGAACACTTGGTAATCACCGCTAGCGATTGCAGCAATGGCCAATGGTGTCCCGTCAGGCAAGGCTTGCGTCAAGCCGACATCACCATATAAGGGCGCAATAACTGTTTCGTTAGAGATGAAGTCATTGTAAGTGTTGTAGTACCAGTTTGCATCGATAACGATCTTTCCGAGCTTACCACGGTAACCAAATTCAATAGACGTTACTTGTTCTGGCTTCACGAAGTTGGAATTGGCCGCCTGTAGGGCACCTGCATTACCTGTTGCCGCAAAGTTCGATACAGAACTCGCAAAGAATGAATTTTCATATGCTATAGCACTACTAGATTGAAGACTTGCCACTCCGGTAATCGCTTGTCCTGTTGGGCTCAAACCATATTCGCGAACATCACGTTCTGGGTTGTTACTGGCGCCACCAACAAGAATAGCACGACCGACATCCAGTCCGATATAAAGATCTTGTGTCGTTGGGTTTCTAAAACCACTCTGTACCGATGCACGAATGTTGTGATTGTCTGCTAGGGTAAAACCTGCAGATAATCGGGGCGACAGGAATCCGTCAAAAAGTTCTGATTTGTCATAACGCACAGAACCCGTCAATTTCAAGTCCAACTGATCAGCCAACTCAAACTTTTTCTGCATTTGGGTATAAAAACCCATTTCAGAATAGTCAATTGGACCGTCGCTGTCCGTGTATATCGTTCCAGAAGAATTTAGGCTATAGGTTCTGAAAGAACCGCCCATCTGAATTTCTGCAAAGTCAATTAGCTCGCTAAAATTGTAGTTGTAATCCGCGTGGTAAATTTTTGAATTGTCTTGGAATTTAGATCCCGTAGACAAATTCGGATCACTAATACTCGTGTTGTAGGCATTCGTATACCCTTCAGATCCTGGAGCAAAACGGCCTGTATCGGCGGTCTGGCGCGCAAAAACATGTGCTTGATCAGGCGTTAATCCACCGTATATCTGCCCTTGAACAAAGGCACCGGTATACTCACCAAACCACTGACTATCGCCTTTCCAAGCGCGGTTGATATTGATCCCTGTAAAGATCATATCGTAACTATCACCTGCATCATCCTCGGTGATATATCCACGAACAAAGAAATTATCGTTCTTGATTTCAAGTTTGTGCTGGGTCATGATAAAATTGTCAATCGCATAACGATTGGCGCCTTGATATAAGGTAGAACCTGTTCCGTATTTTCCAACATAGGAGATTTCCAAATCATCTTCGAATGGACGGTAATAAAGTCCCCAATCGGCCTTGATGCTTTGCGCCTCATAATCGGTCAGGTCGGCTTCGTTATAACCTGTGCGGCTCACATTCACAGAAGGCACTAATTGCTCGGCACCCGCAGGTAAAATTCCTAAACCAACTAAGGCTTGAGCAACGCCGTTTAAATTCGTCGATACTTCATCGCCATAAACATTCACCCCATCATAATCTATGGCGGCTCTGGTTTTGCCGGTACCTACTTTTCCTGAAGTGTTGTTAGCACCCCAATCGGTACCAGAGAGATAACCTACATTGACTTTGGCCGCAAATTTTTCATTAAATTTATGACCGATTCGAAAACTGAGGTCGGTGTATGGGTTGTCTCCTACAGCCTCTTGAGAGGTAAGACCTTGCTTCAAGGAAACACTTATTCCTTGAAAGTCAAATGGGCTCTTACTGCGCATGAACAAGATTCCGTTAAAGGCATTCGCTCCATATAATGCAGATGAGGCGCCTGGGAGAATCTCCACACTCTGAACATCGGTGTCGGTCATCCCTAATAAGTTTCCTAACGGGAAGTTAAGTGCCGGTGCAGAATTGTCCATACCATCCACCAATTGCATAAAACGCGTATTGGCAAACGTGGCAAAACCACGGGTATTGATCGACTTAAACGTCAAACTGTTGGTGTTTATGTCAACACCTTTAAGGTTCTCAAGACCATCATAAAAGTCAGCTGAAGCGGTGTTTTTTATTTCTTTAAGACCAAATCGCTCTACGGTTACCGGTGATTCAAAAATACGTTCCGGTGTACGTGATGCAGAAATAACTACCTCATCAAGTTCTGATCCTTCAGCCAACGTAATGGACAAAGATTGATTGTTTGCTGAGACAGAAAAGCGCTGCATGGCATAGCCAATATTGCTAATTTCTAGTGAGAATGGTGGCTCTGCATCTACTAAAAGAGCAAAGTTTCCATCAAAATCTGTAGCCGTACCAGAGCCTGTTCCTAAGGCCACCACATTGGCGCCCACAACAGGTACTCCTGATTCGTCAACCACCGTTCCGCGAACGTTGGTCTGCGCATAAGTAATGCAGCTTATCAAAAAGCCACATATGAACAATACGTTTTTCATAATTTTAGTTTAGTTAAATTTTGTTAAATATACTTATAAAAATTCCTGATACGTGAATTTTAGAGCGGTTTTTTTGTTGATTCCGCAATTACACCAATAGACCACGAGCCTAAAGCATGACCCGTTTTCTCTCTAAGTTAGTGGCTCACAATAGCTTCGAATGGAAGTTTTAAAGAGTGTCAGGATACGCTTCATTAATGCATCATCGGCAAAAATCTCTCGTCCATCAATTTCAATTACTGGAGTCAACTCTCCCATAGTCCCTGTGGCGAAAACCCCATCCGCATTATACAATTCAGACAGGCTGAGGTCCGCTTCTTTGATGGCGATCTGATGGCGCTCACAAAGCGCCATCACGGTCCCGCGGGTTATCCCAGGCAAACATGCGTGCGCAAAGGGGGTGTAAATGGTGTCTCCCTTCACCATAAACAAATTACTGCCATTGAGCTCCGCAACGAATCCACGATGATCGAGCATCAGACCGGCATCCTTGCCCGCTACATTGGCTTGGATCTTGGCCAAAATATTATTGAGCAGATTATTATGATGAATCTTACTATCCAAAAACTCTGGGCCATTACGTCTTTGGCTACTTGAGATGACTTTGATCCCCGAGGAGTTGTCGTACACCAAGGGCTTGAATTCGGCCAAAACAATGAGGCATGAGCCGCTTTGATTGAGCCGGGGATCCATCCCGCTTGTGATTTTTTCACCGCGGGTTAGGGTCAGACGTATATGGGTCTGGTCTGTCATGCCATTGGCCTTGAGTGTTTGGTCGATTGCTGACTTGACGAATTCTTTGGTCGGAATATCTACAAAGGCCAAGGTTTTGGCCGAAGCCATCAGACGATTAAGATGGTGTTCAAGGCAAACAATCCCTTCTGGGTAGACCCTTAGGCCTTCCCAAACAGCATCACCGCCTTGAACCACACTGTCAAATACAGAAACCTTGGCCTGATCACGGGGGTACAGGCGATCTTTGATAAATACTTTAAGGTCAGCGTTGCGCGAATCAAACTTTTGTAACATACTAATAGGTGTTGATTAAAACTTCTTTGCGTAGTGCAATATAATAAGGTAAGGCTTCTGCCAAAACCGGTTCGAGTCTTTTTTCAAGAATTATCTTATTTGGCGCATGCGCCAAAAACCCATTACTCTGGTGGACATTGGCGTACCAATGAGGCGCCCATAAGCCATCGGCCGGATGACCTCCTTCGGGCCAGTGTAACATCGCGCGATAGAAAGGGACCCCCAATGCAGCGCACAATTGGGTCAAATAGGTCTCTGGATGCCGCATTAATTCATCACTTTCGATGACGACCACTGGGGCGTTATGACTTTTTAAAAACTGATAAAGAGAAAACGCTTTTTTTAGCCCAATTGCCTCAAGTGTTGGATTAGGGATGACCTTGGAAAAAGAGTGAATGAGCTTTTTGGGATGACGGATCAGAATAATGTTGGTCCATGCCAAAAGATGACTCGGCTCATCCTCAATACAATGATGGGCCATGCTTTTGGCAAACACATGGGTGTCTTGTTTCAAGGCCTCTAATGAATTGATCACTTCAGCTTTGTCCGTCGCCATGCTCTGCTGGATTTCGTAATCCAGAGGGTGCACTGCTCGGTCCTTTACTTGGCGCAAATAATAGCCATAAAAAGGCTCATCCACAACCACAAAATCTGGGTGCTGCGCAAAACTATACATTAAGGCGGTTGATATATTTCTTGGGCCAGACAGTAAATTAAAAATAGTTTTCACAAGGCTAAAAATACGGATTCAACCGAACAATAGAGGGTACATTAAAAAATGTTTTACGCTAATGGTCAATAGAACAGGACAACACAGGGATCTTACAGGCGTGTTCTAACTGAATAAATGTTCGAGTTTTAGACTTCTTGCCCAAAGCGCACCTGCAGGTGAATCTATTTGCACAATGAGATCTTTTTTGATTAAACGATCAATTTCTTTGAGCGCCTGTGTCCGATCCAACTCGGTCAAAAAGGTAAATTCGTGGATGGTCATCGTATGAAACAATCGAAATAGGGCGATGGGGTCTTTGCTGTAACTGAGCTTTTTTAATCTTGGATTCAAGGCCATAATGATATCCACCATGTGTTCATAAGATTGGTGTCCTTCTAGACGCGCCCTTTGCTGTTTATCATTCGAAAAAATCAAGGTGGGCAGAACAGTTACTTTTAACGCTTCAACTAAATCTAGATCAGATTTAAAATACTCCATTGCCTTACCATCAATGTCGCGCATTAAACGGGCCGCGTCCAGTCCTCCCTCCAAAGCAGCCAAATAGAGAAACTTTGGCTCAATGATGTTTTTTTGCTGGATAAATAATAAGTCTCTAATATTTCTCAGAAATAAGACAGCTTTATTGGTGTCTTGCATCTGGGCCGCTTTAAAGGCAACAGAAGGGGGGTAGGAAGAAGGCAGCGGGTCCGAATTCCAAAATTCCCCATTTATTGGCATATGATATTGCAAACAGACTTCGGTCCAATGAATCGCCACATCCGATGGCTCTTTGATTCCGCCACGTTCAAAGGACTCCCAATCAGGCAGTAATCCCCCCATCTTATATTCTATCTGGAGTTGGTTGCCATATTGAAGCTGTAATTTTCTGAGCTGTGGCTGTATGGTCCAACAAGTCGAACAAATAGGATCCGTAAAATAAACCACCCGCACCACTTGATCTTCGGGAATGTGTTTTAAGGGCTTTAATTTCTTTTTAACTAAAGGAATTTTTTGCTCTTCCAAAGCCTGCTTTTCCGGATTTAAAAAGTCATTTTTTATTTGGCGCCCGAAATCAATTTGCATGGCGACATTCGGAGCTCTTTTTCGATAAAACATTTCCCCCAACCCTTCAAGATCGTTTTTGGACTTAAACAGTTTCGAAAATGTTGCCGCGTCTACAAGGGCATTGGTCGTTCCTGAACTAGAAAAAGGTAAGGCGACATGCGCCGAATCGCCTATGAGAAAAATATTCTGGTGATGAAACTCTGGCAAAAGATCGAAATCTCTCGCTTTCCATATATAAGAATTTGAAAAATTTTCTTCGGCGATAATTTCTTTAACATCGTCGGAAAATTCAGCGGAAAGCAGCTGCGCAAGAGCCTGGTAATTATTGTTTTCGAGATCCTTTGCCGGGACCAATTTGGGATCGAATTGCAGGACCCAAACAACTTCATCTTGATTCACTGGGATTACGCCAAAAGCAATACTCTGGGCTCTATGCTGGTGCTTAACGAAACGCCGCTCCAAATTACTGCTTAACCTTGGGCTATTTAACGTACCCAGCAATTCCATAACTTCTACATCCGAATATTTCGTCGGCCCAAAAAGACTTTGACGCACCATGGAATTTGCCCCGTCAGCCCCAATAAACAAATCGCCTTCGACAATTGCTCCGCTGGCAAAGGCTACAGAAACAGCCTTCCCATCTTTAAAGTTAAAATGAGAAAATTCATGACCATGAAAGATGCTGTTATGCGCCACTAGTGGGTAAAGAAATTCCATGATGTCCACGCGTTTCATACAACGCCAAGGGGACAACTTGAGGGATTTGATCTCTTCAAATCCCTCAGAGTAGAGTTGGAAAAAGTCGATATGTTTGCCAAGATCCTCGACACTCCCTTTGATTCTGGCTAATTTTCTTAAAACCCGTAATCCATCATCGTGCATCAAAAAAGCGTTGCCTCGCGTATTCATAATCGCTGTGCGCTCATATATCTGGACATCATGCCCCTGACTTTGGAGCAAAATTGCGGTCGCAATTCCTGAAATACCGGCGCCTACAATCACTATTTTCATGAAACAATCACCTTTTCTATACGATCAAGTGCCTCTATGAGGACTGATTCCGAGGTTGCAAAACTAAGGCGGATGTGGTGTGCTGCGCCGGAACCAAACCATTGGGGCAGGCCTGGCACCGTGGCCACAAGAGCCTTTTCAATAAGTAATTGATGCATTTGTTCGCTGGTCATCCCCGTACCGCTGATGTTTGGGAAAGCGACATAGCAACCTTGAGGTATGTTGCATTGCACGCCAGGAATGTTATTGAGTCTTGTGGTCACCAAATCGCGCATCGATTGTAAGTGTGTCACAAAATCCTTAAGCCACGGCTGAGCCTCTTTTAAGGCTGCTGTTGCGGCAATCTGCCCGACAACATTACAACCATGTACCGTAGATCGATGCTGGGATCTGTCAAATATTAACTGGTAAAGGTTGGCATTTGGCATAAAAACACTCCCCACACGCAAACCAGCCAGACCGTAGGATTTGCTGTAACCCGTTATGGTAATGGTCTTGTGAAATACGGCTTCACTTATGGATGCCATTGATGTAAAGCAGTGTGGTGTATAGACAATATCACTCCAAATTTCATCGGACAAAATCCACAGATCATGTTTTAGTGCAATACTGCCTAGGGTGTTCAATTCCTCTGCAGTGAAAACCTTGCCTGTAGGATTGAGGGGATTGCACAGGCAAATCATTTTGGTTTTGGGTGTGATAAAGTTTTCTAATTTGTCAAAGTCGATATCCCCACCAATCGGAGGCGTTGGAAAGGCAATAGCTTTGGCTTTGGCCTGCTCCACGGAATAGCGAAAAAGGAAATCGACAGGATCAAAAATGATGGCCTCATCCCCGTTCTGGAGTAATGTCTCGCAAACCAAAGCAATGCCGTAAGCTGCGCTATCGACAGGTAAAACATGCCCAGGGTCATAGGCGACCTGATGCTTTGTTTGATAATGAGTTGCTGCTGCCTGACGGAAACTCAATAAGCCTTCCGCAGGGCCATAGGACAGATATCCACCCGAAACATAGTCAACTATGGCTTTTTTAATGGGTTCCGCTATAGGAAAATCTGGGTCAGCAGCGGTCAGAGGAATCACGCCAGAAGGGACGCATGCCCAGCGCAAATTAAAAGCGCGTGCTTTGAGTAAATCAAAATTAATTTCTGTTGGTGAAAACATGCAGCTTGGGGCTTTTCGGGGGTCAAGATACGTAAAATAACGATAAGGCGTTGCAAAATAACCAAATCTATCTTTAGTATCATAATACTATTAAACAGACAACAAAGTCTTTCTTTTATTACCTTAGTAGTCCCATTGACTAAGGCTATGAGCAAAATCGAAACTAACCCCGTTTTAGAACGACTCCCAAAGCATCTATTGCAATACATCAAGCCCCAAAGCTACGATGATTATACTGCCCTAGACCAGGCCGTCTGGCGCTATGTCATGCGCAAAAACATAGCACATCTGCCTCTGTTGGCGCATCAATCTTATTTAGCTGGGCTTGAAAAAACAGGTATTTCTATTGACCAAATTCCGAGTATGTATGGGATGAACCGAATATTACAAGATATTGGATGGGCTGCTGTCGCTGTCGATGGTTTTATCCCGCCTCAGGCCTTTATGGAATTTCAAGCATACAATGTCCTGGTTATTGCCTCGGATATCCGCCAAGTGAACCATATAGAATACACCTCTGCACCGGATATCATCCATGAGGCTGCGGGTCATGCTCCCATCATCGCCAACCCCGACTATGCCGAATACCTGCGTCGCTTTGGAGAAATTGGCAGTAAAGCGATTTCTTCGGCCCTTGATTATCAAATGTATGAGGCGGCGCGCAAACTATCCGTATTGAAAGAGTCCAAAAACCCTGACCAAAACGCCATTGATGCCACCGAAGCTCATATTCAAGCGTTACAAGCCAGTGATGAAGTACCAAGTGAGATGGCGCAAATCAGAAATTTACATTGGTGGTCTGTAGAGTATGGCCTAATTGGCACCCTCGAAGAACCCAGTATTTATGGCGCAGGATTGCTCTCCTCTATTGGCGAAAGCACGGCATGTCTTAAGGCCCATGTGGCAAAACGACCTTACACCATAGAGGCTGCAGACCAAGGTTTCGACATCACAAAGCCACAGCCACATTTATATGTAACGCCAAACTTCGCCCACTTGACCGAAGTTCTGGAGGAGTTTGCTGATCGTATGGCGCTACGCCGAGGCGGGTATAGCGGACTGTCTAAGGCCCTTAAATCAAAGCAACTTGCCACGGCTGAGTTGAGCACGGGACTCCAAGTAACTGGGGTATTTACCCATATTATCGAACAAGACCGAACGGTGCGCTACATCCAAACCACAGGGCCGACCGTTTTGTCATATCAAAACAAAGCACTTGTCGGTCACGAATCGAGCAGCCATGCCGATGGCTTTGGCTCTCCGATTGGCAAACTCAAAGGCATTAACTTGGCCATCGAGGACATGAGTCCAAAAGACCTCAAGCAATATAATATTTGTGAAGGCCAACAAGTTGATCTAAGCTTTGACGGCGGGGTGCGCGTACAAGGCACCATCATTACGGGCACCAGAAATTTACAAGGCAAAATTATGCTGATCAAGTTCAAAAATTGTCTGGTTACTTTAGGGGCAGAGGTGCTTTTTGATCCCAGCTGGGGGATCTATGACATGGCCATAGGCAAAAAAGTCCGTTCAGTATTTGCTGGCCCAGCCGATCCCACGAGCGTCGATTTGGCGGTCACAATAAACCATTATGAATCTCATGAAGGCACTGGGTCATCAAAATATTTGGCCTTAGTCGGCCTTTACCAAAAAGCGAGCGACCAAATCAAAGCACGCACGCTCGATTTAAAAGT
>TARA_B110000503_G_scaffold141908_1_pt1 | contig 10173 bp, 7 predicted proteins | sample TARA_B110000503 | Tara Oceans TARA_B110000503 (sample SAMEA4397472) | marine metagenome | biome: Polar Biome; feature: [SRF] surface water layer (ENVO:00010504); material: water (ENVO:00002006), including particulate matter (ENVO:01000060) such as... | depth 5 m
AAAAATATAATTATAGAAGCTAATATTATACATAAAATTATTGCATCATTAACATCTGTAGAAATGATATCACCGAATAATAAACTAGTAAAATTAAAATAATCTGGGAATACATAAGATAATATAAGAGCAAGTGAAATCATTATGCTTGAAGTAAGCCCTATCGCCGCATTATTTCCCGATTCGCTTTTTAACTTAAATACAATTATAACAAACAATAAAGTATTAATAATACCTGCGTATAATATTGGCACGCCAGCAATAACACTAATGACCCCAGCCAACATACTTGCATGCGCAAGACCATCACCAAAATACACATAACGCTTCCATAAAACAAGACACCCCAAAGGAGCGAATATAAGACCAATTAACGCTGATATTATAAATATTACGATCATAAAATTTTACTCAAACTATGTAGTTTATTAATCGTTATGTTTATGATCATGATCGTGTATATATACGCCAATTTCAGATAAAGCATTTTTAAAATCTATGTTTTTATCCAAATCGGTAGGTTTACCGCTACAACATACATGTCCATTTAAACATATTACTTGATCGGAATTTTTCATTACAGTAAATAAATCATGAGAAATCATAAAGATTGTAAGGCCTAATATATCTTTTAAACTACCAAGTAATCGATAGAATTCCTGCTGACTGGAAACGTCTAAAAACTGCATAGGTTCATCGAGTATTAATAAGTCTGGTTTATTCATTAAAGTTCCAGCAAGCATTAATTTCTGCAATTCACCACCAGATATTTGAGAAATATCTGTATTTTTAATGGTATCATAATTAATAAAATCTGTTAGATTTATAATGTCATTTTTATTACCATTAGGTGCTAGTATTTTTAGCAATCCTTTTGAAGTAAGTGGCATACTAAAGAAAAAATCTAATTTTTGTGGAACGTATCCAATACATAAATTATCACGAATTATCAACTCACCTTTATCATATTCTTCTAATTTCAAGATTATTTTTGCAAGAGTGGTTTTGCCAGCTCCATTTTGTCCAATTAAAGTAGTTATTTCGCCCTGCTTTAGCTTAAAACTTACATTATCCACAAGCAATTTGTTGCCAAAACTTTTGGACAATGATTTAAACTCTACTAATGTATCCATATTTATGTAAAGATAAAATTACATAACACCACCTAAACTATGAGAATTTAGTTGGTGTTACGCAAGAAATTTATTTAATGATTTTCCAATTACCATCTGGTTGACGACAAGCTTTACCATAAGCTTTTTGCTTTTCTCCGCCAATTGTAACTTCTTGAATATATTCACGACAATAGCGACCATCTTCTTTGAATGATTTGGTTGGAGTAATAGAACCATTATTACCACTATCTGGATTTCTCCACTCAACTCTATTACCTGACGGTGAAAATTCTAACGCCTGATGTGAACTTTTTTCTAGCATTTGCTTGTCATATTCGTCCATAGTCTTGCCGACTTGTCCGCCAACTAAAGCTCCAGCTAGTGCCCCAATTCCTGTAGCTAATAACTGACCTTCCCCTTTACCAAACTGAGAACCAAGTAAACCACCAGTTACACCTCCTATTAGCGTTCCTCCACCCTGTTTATTAATACTTTCACAACTTTGTAACGAGAAACCAATAAAGATTATTAATAATAATTTAGATATATTTTTCATAATATATTTCCTCTAATAAATTAGCGCAATGAATTGACATTGAGTTCTTAAACATTAAGATACTATAATGCTGAACAAGGGCATTGCAAATAAAAAATAATAATTATGCTAAAATTTAAAGACGACGATTTAATAAAGTCGGCATCTTATGCCTCTATATTAGTCGCTATAATTATTATGTTAATCAAATCTTATGGCTGGGCTGCAACAGATTCTCAGTCTATTCTAGCTTCGTTGATTGATTCATGTTTAGACATTACATCCTCTGCGATTAATCTGGTTGCTATTAGAATTGCACTAAGACCTCCTGATCATAATCATCGTTTTGGACATGATAAATTTCAAGACCTTGCTATTTTTTCGCAATCTATATTCTTTTTTGCATCGTCTTTATTCATTTTATTTTCCTCTTTTCGTTCGCTTTACCTAGGGCATGAACCAGCAAATTCAGCACTGGGTGTAAACATAATGTATTCATGTATCCTGTTAACATTAATTCTTGTTATTTATCAGACTTACGTTGTAAAAAGAACGGGTTCAAAAATTATCGCAGCAGACAAATTGCATTATTTTGCTGATTTTATTACCAATATTGGGATTTTGATATCTCTATATCTAAGCAGCCAATTTTGGTATATAGATGGATTAGTTGGTATCTTGGTCGCTGTATACATTATACAAGCCTCATATACATTATTTAGAGAGGCGATTCATAATCTTTCTGATGAGGAATTTAATGATGAAGAAAGAGAAAAAATTATTGAAATAGTACAAAGCATACCAGAAACAAAAGGACTGCATGAACTAAAAACACGTTCGGCAGCAAATAAACCATTTATTCAATTTCATTTAGAACTAGACGGCAATCTATCACTGATAGACGCACATATTATTTCTGATAAAGTAGCAGAAAAACTAATAAAACGATTTCCTACAGCAGAAATAATAATTCACCAAGACCCTGAATATATGGGAGAGAAAAAAAGTGCCCTTAAAACAATCTGATTTTGATAATGATATTATGTCACTCGCCTTAGAAGAAGCTAAAATAGCTGGTAATAAAGGAGAAGTTCCAGTGGGGTGTGTAATTATTAATAGAGCTAATAAAGAAATTATTGCTAAATCGCATAATCTTATGCAACAAAATAAAAATGCAAATTTACATGCAGAAATTTTGGCTATTAATGCAGCTTGTAAAAAATTAGATAATAAAAATTTATTAAATTGTGATATTTATGTAACTTTGGAACCATGCACTATGTGCGCTAGTGCAATTTCTAACGCTCGTCTAGGTCGACTCTATTATGGAGCGCAAGATACAAAACAAGGCGGAGTCGAAAATGGAGTAAGATTTTTTGCTTCCAATAGCTGTTTACATAAACCAGAAATATACTCTGGAATACAGAATAGACAATCTGAAGAAATTATAAAAAATTTCTTTGGTCAACTACGAAAAAATAAGTTATGGTAAGCGATCGGTAAAAAGTGTTTGAATAAAAAAATTCTAACACCTTAAATTAACATTTAAATAAAAGTGTATAAAATGTTTTATATAATGGGCATTATTATTGTGTTTGGATCTGTGGCACTAGGTTATACCATGCACGGTGGTAACCTGATTGTGCTATACCAACCAAGTGAGATAATAATCATTATTGGTGCGTCTATGGGCTCTATTCTTATTGGATACCCCTTATCTTGTATAAAAAAATCTCTAGCTGCATTAAAGTATTTTTTTAAAGGAAGGCCATATTTACAACAAGATTACATGGAGCTTCTTTTGTTTAGCTTCAATACCTTTAAGATAATGAAAATCAAAGGAATGCTTGAAATTGAATCTCATATCGAAAATATGTCTGAAAGTAAATTGTTCAAGATGGCCCCTGCATTACAAAAAGATCCATTTGTACTAAGTTTTATGACTGATAATTTACGTTTAATGACAATGGGTATGGATAATCCATATCAACTTGACGACGTAATGGAGCAGGAAGTGGAATTATACAAAGATAACGCTGCTATCCCTGGGAATATTTTTGCAAATCTTGGTGACTCTCTGCCTGCGCTTGGTATTGTTGCTGCGGTATTAGGGGTTATTGTTACTATGAGAAGCATAATGGAGCCACCTGATGTTCTTGGTGCTTCAATTGGTGCTGCGCTTGTTGGTACATTTTTTGGAGTATTGGTTGCTTATGGTCTATTTAGTCCAATGGGGCATTTCTTGCACAAATATGGTGACTATAAAGTAAAATTTGTTTGTTGCGCAAAAGCTGGTTTTGTTGCTTACCTAAATGGTAATCCACCAATTATTGTAGTTGAATTTATGCGTAAAAATATACCAGAAGATTTGAGACCATCATTTGAAGAACTTGATAATTATATCAATGAAAATTCTATGAAAATAATGGGTTAGCAATGGCTAAAAATAACCAGATAATTATTAGGAAGGTAAAAAAAATTCAAGTAGTCGGTCGCCATAATGGTGCTTGGAAAGTAGCTTATGCTGATTTCGTTACTGCTATGATGGCATTCTTTTTACTTCTTTGGTTAATATCAGTCTCTGACCAACAAACTCTAAAAGGTGTGGCACAATATTTTACATCTACTGAATCTGTAAGCGATAAAGCTGGACTTGGTTTTGACGGTGGTGTGGACTCAAATATTGAAGATGGTATGGGCGCCTTGAATCAGGCCTCTAGTTCTTTAATATATGGCTCTCCTTCTAAAGGACACCGAGTGGATTCAGCTCGTTTACCAAGCAACATGAGCGATATAGAAAAAGACCATTTTATTGCTATCATGAATGATCTACAACAGGATGTTCAGATAAAACAATTCTCCGATAATCTCCATATAGATATTACTAATGAAGGTCTATGTATTGAAATTATGGATAGTGATAATAGACCTATGTTCAAACCCAATACTTCTGAATTACAACCTTATATGCAAAAAATTATAGATGTACTTGGCAAAATAATTAGTGAGCAACCTAACTATATTTCAATTAGTGGACATACTGCTTCAGTCCCAGCTGGGACAAAGAATGACCTGGATTTTTGGAACATATCTTCAGAACGTTCAAACGAAGTTCGCAAATATATGACCAAAAAATTAATTGATAAAGACCAAGTAGTGAAGATTATAGGAAAAGCTGACATGGAACCATTTGATGCAAAAGATCCATTTAGTATACGAAATATAAGAGTGGTTATCACTCTACTAAATAATGCATCTGTTAGCACTTATCAAAAAGCGCTGCCATATTAAAGTTTCTCGGCGTATTTTTCTATGGTTTTCATACAAATATCTTATAACCCATAAATTAAGAACTAATTATTTGGAACTATAATGACATCCCAAAAGAACTGAACTAGTAAAACTAAAACACCCTAACCATATTAAACGAAATGTTAAAATATTCAGCGCAGTAAATACCGTTGATCCCGAGTACAAAATATTTCAAACAAAACCAGATTGTTCTAAGTAGCTTATATCTGGCTTTGACAATTTTACTATAATTCAAATATTTTTTAATAATTATTATACAAAAATTAGTTGTAATTAAATTTCTAAACAAAGTAACCTATAGTTTAAATATTTTACAAATAATTCTTAAACTTAACTATTAACACTATGTTAGAAAAAATTAATCATATAAAAAATATCGGAAGGTTTTATGATTTAGATCTTAATGTTAAGGCTTCCAGCACTAACGTTTTAAAAAAATTCAGTTTGATATATGCAGATAATGGCACTGGTAAAAGTACCATCTCTACAATTTTAAAATCTCTTTCGCATAACGACCCTCAGAAACTAATTGAAAAGAGAACCATTGGCGCCACTGATATTAGCACTGTCAGTCTTCAAATTAATTCTAATGAATATATTTTTAAAGATGATAAGTGGAATAAAACTACCGATATTGAAATTAGAATCTTTGATGAAGAATTTGTAGCAAAAAACGTATTTTTGCCAAACGGAGTTGATTTACAAAATAGTCGTGAACTTTTTAACTATATTGTATTAGGTGAAGAAAATGTTGATAAGATACAGGAAGTAAAAAATCTTAATAATTTTATCAGTCCTAACTTGAAGGAAAAAATTAAGAATGCAGAAATAAACTTAAAGGAAGCTGCGACTATCAAAGATATTAAAATTTTAGATAATGTAGATAGACTAGATTATAGCTCTCTAAAAACTAAAGAAAATAATGTTAATAGAAATGATACAATAATTAAGCATGCAGAATATACTATAAGTGAGAAGAAATTAGATAAAATTGTTCACTTTGAAAATATTCCATATAAAGAATCTGTTTCTATAAATATTGACAGTTTATCAGTTGCCGCTGAATATAAAATTCATGTCCATACTCATAATAAATGGATAAAAGATGGTATGAAAATATTGAAACAAAATGAAGAGTCATGCCCTTTCTGTTTCCAAAATATTAAGGAGAATGATACGATTGCAACTTACAAAACATTTTTTTCAGAAGAATATGACTCACTTCGCAACCAAGTAAGTCAACAAATCAAGTCCGTCGAATGCATTTATAGTAATGCTGCAATCAAGAACGTAATTGATTTGGTAGAGCGCAATAATGAACGTTGTGTTTTCTGGAATAAGCTAGATAATGCAATATTAAAGTCTATAGATCCTGATATTTCGTTAGAAGAAACTATTAATAATTTTAAATCATCTCTAGAAAAATTACTGGAAAGAAAAAAGAACAATTTATTGGAAGTAATATCCCCTAATGAAAATGAATTAGAAGGACTTAATCAAGAACAAAAAATAAAAAAAGCTATTGCTAATTATAACATTAAAATAGAGGATGTGAATCACAAAATACTGGCTCTAAAAGATGCATCACGGAATATTGAGAAATTAAAGATTAAAAATGATGAAGATCGCATCACAATAATCTGCAATAAAGTGAAGTATTATGATAAGAAAACTGCCGAAATTTATAAAACTTTGGAATCCGACCGAAAAAAGAAACAAGAAACCGAAGAGAAAATCAAAACAATACGGTCTCAGATAGACCAAAATTCTAAAGACCTACTTAAAAAATATGAAAATAATATTAACAAATATTTAAAAAACTTCGGTGTAGAATTTTCAATCAAAGGCGTAACAAGAAGCTCTGATAGTTCACGTAAAGAAAATGTGAGTTTTAGTATCCAATTAAAGGGTAAGGATTTTAAATCTAGTGGTTCTAATGAAAGTCCATATAAACTTTCAAATACATTAAGTAGTGGCGACAAATCTACACTTGCTTTTGCTTTCTTTGTAGCAAAATATCGTGACCAAAATGCTGGTAATACGATTTTTGTTTTTGATGATCCCATTACTAGCTTAGACTTTTTTAGAAGAAGATACACAAAAACTACCATCATGGAATTTGTTAAAAATTCAGTACAAATAATTATACTAACTCACTCAATTGAATTTGCTAAATTGTTTAAACACGAGCAAGATAGTCGTTTTGTTAAGATAATAAAGAATAATTCATCCAGCGGAATTTCTTATTATTCCTACAATAAATTTAATGATATGGGTATTGAAAAGCACAGCAATGATTACAATATTATTAAAGATTATTTGAATGAACCAAATCCTAATCAGCGAATAAATGTAATAAGAGCCATCCGTCCTTGTGTTGAAACAATAATTAAACAATATAGAACTGATATGCATGACCTAAGCTTAGGTCAGATGATCAAAGAATTAAGGAATGAAAATAAAATTTGTCCGGATTATATTAATACTTTAAAATTTATCAACGACAGTGTCACTAAAGACAATCATGGTAGCGCAGATATTGATGCAGGTAGTCATGAAAATATAAGCGATGCAGAGTTAAGCAAACTTTGTAAAGAAACAATAAAAATCTCTGAGACACCAATAAAATATATAGGCTAAAGTTAACAAGAAAATTACTACTTAAATAGGCAGTAAAAAACTAAACACAGATCCCTTTTTCTTATTATTTTCTACCCATATTTTACCATCATGTAAATCAATCACTTTTTTAGCCAGTGTTAGACCTATTCCACGACCATTGCATCTCTCTCTAGTTTTTGAGCTAGTGATAAACGGTTCAAATATTTCTATTTTTTCTTTTTCAGGTATTCCCACACCTTCATCAGTAATAACAAATCTAATAAATTTACTATTACTTTCTTTCGTAAGATTTATTGTAATTCTACCCTCTTTGCAGTATTGAATAGCATTTATTATAAGATTAGAAATAGCTTGAGCTAGGTAATATTCATCAATATTGAGAATGATATCATCTTCAATATCAACATCCCATGTTCTGTTTTCATTATCGTTCTTTTCAATGTATAGCCTTTGACACTTTTCTAATTCTCTATATATCAAATCACCTATATTGACTGGCTTTTTTTCTATTTTATAAGTATTGCTAGATAGGTTAGAAAGATCGAAAATATTATCAACTAAACTTACTAATCTTCTATTGCCATTAGCTATATGCTGTAACATATCTATGCGTTCTTCATCAGATAATTTATCATATTGTTCATATAACATATCACCAAAACCTATTATTGCCGTCAGAGGCGTGCGCGATTCATGTGGTACATTACGCAAAAATTCATTTTTTATCTCTGCTGATTTTGCTATCTCTGATTTTTGGGATTCTATTTTGTATCTTTGATGTTGAAGTTTTATATCAATTGATTCTCTTTCATATTGTTTGGGTCTAAAAAAAATAACTAATGTAGTTATGATTAATAAAAGTAGGTAAGCAGCTTTAAGTTCTAATCCGCTATAGCTATTCATCTGATATTGTTCTAGGTATTGCGAATAAAAAAGCGTAGTAAAGATCACTCCTAATGAGATAATAAAAATAGACCATCTCCAACTAGATAGAGTAGATATAACAATTACGTTAATCATAAATACCATAAATTGAATTTCAGAAAAATCACTAATAATTGTTACTAAGAAGGAAAAACAAATTAGTGCAAAAAACATTGTTGCTTGCCAGAAAAATGGCAAGATTTTTGTATTCTGCCATTTCTTCAACCACATAGGATAACTGATAAGAGAAGCCGATAAACATAAAATTATTGGGTAGAGGGTATCAACCACAAAGCCTAGTCTATGCATAGTAACTTTATCAAGTGTATTAACACTAGCAAAGGTCGATATCATCACGAATACCCCAAGTAAAAAAACATAATATTCATTATTTGGAGTATTTTTTATGCAAGAATTAGTAAAATTTGAGAAGCTAAACTTTTGCCATAAATCCCTTATCCCCTTTTTTCTTTTTCTTTTTAATTCTAATAGAGGTTTATTGTCTTTAATACCAACCCAGCCACCTTTTTGTTTAAATAAATAATGATAAGACACTAAAAAAACCAAGTTTGCTATCATAGCGGGAATCAGCCCACCTACATTTTGCATAATTTCTTTTAAAAACATCTCCCAAATTATAACAGTAATTAATCCCGCTATCATGCCTACTAATACTGATCTACCACTGCTCCTAAATCCAAATATAGCCATAAGAAGAGGTACAACAACAATAGGCATATAACATGTACTAGTCCAAAGAATAAGTTCTAGAAAATTACCTTCGCGCAAGGCTAGTAACATAGAAAAAACTCCTATAATTGCTGCGCAAACACGCGTAATCATTAGTTCATTTGAGGCAAGTTTTATATTTAAAGAAAGACGTAAATCGTGCGTCAATAGAACTGATGAAGAGTTAATATGAGAGTCTATAGTTGACATAACCATTGCCATGATTCCAACTAGAATTAGCCCTTTAAAACCAGCAACCCATCCATAACCTTCCAGTAGTAATCTAAGAATATCATTACTACCAATATCAGGATAATAAGTTAGCAGAAGAGTGCCAATTAAACATACGATAATAGCAATAATAGACCCTAATATAGAGGCAATTATAAAAGAATTTTGTATTTGTTTTACGTCTTTTGCAATAACTATTCTTTGAAACATTGCAGGGAATAATGGTGGTATTAATAACCATAATATCAAAGATATATAATAATAGATATGTGGGTTATCCAAGCTAAATACTGTTTTATAATCAAATAATGGGTTTGTATTAAAAGTATGAATTAAAGAAGCTGAGCTTTCAGTGTTTTTAAAAAGAACATACAATATTACAGGTATCACAATAGTAAAAGTGCAGAACTGAATTACATCCGTAAAAGTAACAGACTTAACGCCCCCAAGGGCAGAGTATAAGGTGATAATAGCGCCCGATAGGAGTATGCCGTATGTAGTAGGTAAGTCCAGTGCATATTTGAATATTAAGCCTGCTATTTGTAATTGAATAGCAATAATTCCACTTACACTAATAAATCCTGCAATAGATGTAATAATTCTAACTTTATTGCCAAATAAATCGCCCATAGCTTCAGCAACAGACAAATTATTTAGGAACTCACTCATACGTGGTGCAAGGAATACACCAATAAACAGGTAGCT
>TARA_B110000503_G_scaffold78303_1_pt1 | contig 10166 bp, 5 predicted proteins | sample TARA_B110000503 | Tara Oceans TARA_B110000503 (sample SAMEA4397472) | marine metagenome | biome: Polar Biome; feature: [SRF] surface water layer (ENVO:00010504); material: water (ENVO:00002006), including particulate matter (ENVO:01000060) such as... | depth 5 m
AGTACCCCCCTGCAAATTACTTGGCTTGCCCGCATCTGTCCAATTCATATGATCCATATTAATCATTTGATTGAGTTTCTCGTAAGTAAATGGAAGAAAAGGTCTTGATAAAACGCCCAATGAAGCGGCTATTTGCAAGCTTACATTCATAATCGTACCTACTCTTTCAGGGGTTGTTTTAATCAATTTCCAGGGTTCTGTTTCTGCCAAATATTTGTTGCCCAATCGTGCCAAATCCATCAAATACCCCAGCGCTTCTCTAAACTTGAATTGATCCAACGAATGGGCTATTCTTTGGGGGAAAATTTCAAGATTCGCTAAAGCATCAAGATCAACCTGTTCATATGATGTGATGTCGGGAACTTTTCCTCCAAAAAACTTATGTGTCAGCACCACCGCTCTATTGATGAAATTACCATAGATAGCAACCAACTCACTATTATTACGTGTTTGAAAATCCTTCCAAGTGAAATCATTATCCTTAGTTTCTGGCGCATTTGCCGTCAGGACATAACGCAGAACATCTTGTTGTTCTGGGAATTCTATCAAATATTCATGTAACCAAACAGCCCAATTACGAGAGGTAGATATTTTATTTCCTTCTAGATTTAAAAACTCATTAGCAGGTACATTATCAGGTAGGATATAAGACCCCTCAGCCTTAAGAATAGAAGGAAATATAATGCAATGAAAGACGATATTGTCTTTACCAATAAAATGTACCAGCTTGGTGTCCTCTTTCTTCCAATAATCTTCCCAATTTTTTCCAGTTGCTTGGGCCCATTCCTGTGTGGCTGAGATATACCCAATCGGCGCATCAAACCAAACATAAAGAACCTTGCCTTCGGCACCTTTGACCGGCACCTTAATTCCCCAATCCAAATCTCGCGTCATCGGACGTGGCTTCAATCCTCCGTCTATCCAACTTTTACATTGGCCCGAAACGTTCGTTTTCCATTCTTTATGGTCTTCGAGTATGTATTGCTTTAAAAAATCCTCATAGCGATCCAATGGGAAATACCAATGCTTGGTTTCCTTCATAATGGGCACTTCGCCTGACAACATGGACTTTGGATTGATCAGCTCGGTCGGACTCAATGTTGAACCACAATTCTCACATTGATCACCATAGGCGCCATCAAAACTACAAGTTGGGCAAGTTCCTTTAATATAGCGATCGGCTAAAAATTGATGTTCTTTATTGTCATAAAACTGCTCCGACACGTGCGCTTCAAATGCCCCCTTCTCATAAAGTTTTTTAAAGTAATCAGCAGCCGTTTGATGGTGCTGCGGAGAAGATGTTCTTGAATAAATATCAAAACTTATTCCAAAAGATTCAAAAGAATTTTTGATCATTTCATGATAATGATCAACAATTTGCTGCGGGGTTTTTCCTTCTTTACGAGCTTTGAGTGTGATGGCCACACCATGCTCATCGGACCCACCAATAAAAGCGACATCCTTTCCTACAGCTCTTAAATATCTGACATATATGTCTGAAGGGACATACACTCCTGCCAAATGGCCAATATGCAAGGGGCCGTTGGCATAGGGCAATGCAGCGGTTACAGTATATCTTTTAAAGTTCTTTTCAGCCATTTTTAAATGAATTTCCTATGCAAATATAGATTATGACTAGGTATCTAAGTGATCAATTCATTTTTATTTAAAAAAAGCATCCCTTTATTAAGAAATAAAAACACTAATTTTGCGGCTGATTCAAAACGAACATGCAAGAAATCAGAAACATCGCTATCATCGCTCACGTTGACCACGGCAAGACCACTTTGGTGGACAAAATCATTTATTTTTCAGAAATAATGAGAGAATCTGCTGAAAAAGTAGATCTCATTTTGGATAACAATGACCTTGAACGAGAACGAGGCATTACTATCCTATCAAAAAATGTATCCATTCACTATAAAGGTGTTAAAATCAACATCATCGACACTCCTGGTCACTCTGACTTTGGTGGTGAAGTAGAACGCGTACTGAAAATGGCCGACGGTGTAATCCTTTTAGTAGATGCTTTTGAAGGGCCGATGCCCCAAACAAGATTTGTTTTAAGTAAGGCATTGGCATTGGGATTAAAACCCATTGTGGTTGTTAACAAAGTGGACAAGGAGAATTGCAGACCTGATGAAGTTCATGAACAAGTATTTGATTTGATGTACTCCTTAGATGCCACGGAAGATCAATTAGATTTTCATACCCTCTATGGATCTTCAAAGCATGGCTGGATGAGCAACGACTGGAAAGAACCCACGGACAATATCAGCCCTTTACTAGACAAAATCATTGAAATAATCCCTCCTGCACCTATCAATGAAGGCGTACTTAAAATGCAAATCACTTCCCTTGACTTTTCTGCCTTCACTGGTAGGATCGCCATAGGTCGGGTTTTACAAGGAAGGATTGCTGAAAATCTACAACTAGGTTTGAGCAAAAGAGATGGTACTATTAAAAAAGTAAAAGTAAAAGAGCTGCATATTTTTGAAGGCCTTGGCAAAAAGAAAGTGACAGAGGTGCAGTGTGGAGATATCTGTGCGGTAACAGGGATTGAGGGTTTTGAAATCGGTGATACACTTACCGATTTTGATAAGCCAGAAATCATTACGCGTATCGCAATTGACGAACCAACCATGAGTATGATGTTCGCCATAAATGATTCCCCGTTTTTTGGTAAAGAGGGAAAGTTTGTTACTTCACGTCATTTGAGGGAGCGATTAATGAAAGAAATTGAAAAAAACCTTGCCTTGAGGGTTCAGGAATCTGGATCTGAAGATAGGTTTTTGGTTTTCGGCAGGGGAGTACTGCATTTATCCATACTTATCGAAACCATGCGACGTGAAGGATATGAGTTTCAGATAGGACAACCACAAGTGCTATTTAAAGAAGTAGACGGTAAGAAAATGGAACCTATTGAGCATTTGGTAGTAGACGTACCTGATGAATTAGCGGGAAAGGTTATTGAACTCGCTACCCAAAAGAAAGGTGAATTGACCATTATGGAACCTAAGGGGAATATTCAACACTTGGAATTTGACATCCCAGCTAGGGGTTTAATTGGCTTAAGAAACAATATGCTTACCGCCACTTCTGGGGAAGCAGTAATGACTCATAGATTTAAGGAATACCAACCATTTAAAGGAGAAATTGTAGGTAGAATCAATGGCTCTCTGATCTCTATTGAAAATGGCCCTGCCACACCCTTTGCTCTTGATAAGCTATTGGATCGTGGTTACTTTTTCGTTGATCCAGGAGTAGATTTATACATGGGACAAGTGATTGGGGAACATAGTCGTAGTAATGACTTGGTTGTCAATGTACAAAAAGGCAAAAAATTAACTAATATGCGTGCTTCAGGTTCCGATAACAATGTAAAACTGCCCCCTGCTAAAAAATTCAGTTTAGAGGAAGCTTTGGAATATATTCAAAAGGACGAATATGTTGAAGTTACACCAAAATCCATTCGGTTGCGAAAAATATATTTAACTGAGCAAGAACGTAAGAAATATAACAATAATTAATGTTTTTTTTTTGCATTTACATGGATAACCTTAAACCGCCTAAGTAAATGCACTTATAGATTCCAATACCTTGCACTATCTTTCAAGATAAATACTAACGGATGAGAATACTTTATTCCTTACTTTTTATTGGTTTCTCCTTAGGCACTCAGGCGCAAGAGGGGTATCAAGTGACTATTGACCTGACATCCTCCAAAGATGATCAATTGAGTGTTCAAATTCAATTGCCAACAATAACAGAAGATTCCGCTGAATTTCACATGCCGAAGATAGTCCCTGGTACCTATAGCATCTCTGATTTCGGACGATTCATTAGAGCGTTCGATGCGTTCGATAAGTACGGGAATTTACTGGAAGTGACCAAAAAAAGCGTAAACCAATGGCTGATTCATGGGGCACCGGATAAAATAAGCTATTGGATCGATGATACCTTTGATGAAAATGACAACTATAACGAAAATTTTATCTTTGAACCTGCGGGTACTAGTTTCGAGGCATCAAGAAACGTCTTTATTTTAAATACCTTCGGAGTTATTGGTTACATAGATGGCTATAAAAATTTTCCTTTTGAGGTAAGAGTCAAACATCCTGAAAATACATTTGGCGCAACTGCTTTAAACAAAGAGATAGAAAGCAGTACATCGGATCTCTATAAGGCCATTAATTATAATTTTCTAGCAGATGGGCCGATCATGTACAACGAACCAGATACCCTCACCAGAAAAATAGCAGGTGCCGATATTCTTATCTCTGTCTTTTCCCCTAACAAAAAAATAACTGCTAACGATATTCTTAAAAATATCGAAGACTTGCTCATCGCTCAAAGCGATTATCTCGGTGGACAGTTACCAGTGGACCGATATGCTTTCCTTATTTACCTCATGGATTTTTCCAGCTTATCACAAGCCATGGGCGCATTAGAACACTCCTATTCATCGTTTTATACCTTACCAGAAGCTGTCAATGACAGGCTCCCTCAATTTGTGAGAGATGTGTCGGCCCACGAATTTCTTCACATAGTGACCCCACTGAACATCCATTCAGAACAAATTGCAGATTTTGATTACATCAATCCAAAAATGTCTAGGCATCTCTGGCTATATGAAGGAGTAACCGAGTACAGTGCTTTACATGTTCAGATTAAAGAAGGCCTCTTTGATACTGAGACATTTTTAGAAAAAGTACAATCCAAAATAGTAGCTGCTCAGGCCTATCCCTTGGTCTCGTTTACTGAGATGAGTCAGAAAATAGTCGAGCCTGAGTTCAAGGACATGTATCGAAATGTTTACGAAAAAGGAGCTCTAATTGGACTTGCACTTGATTTACATTTGATAAAATATTCAAATGGGTCAAATAACCTACAAAAATTGATGGGTCAATTATTCAAGTTGTATGGCCCAGAAAAAGCATTCATTGACGCTGATTTCATAGACGAGCTGACAGCGTTGACTTATCCTGAAATAGGCGTTTTTTTCGAAAAATATGTCGTTGGCAAGCAAGAGCTACCCATCTATGAATTTATCTCTTGGGCCGGAATCGAACAAGAAGAGGGTGAGGAAATTCAGGTGGCGCGTCTTGGCAATATCAAATTAAGCCTAAACGACAATGATCAATTCCTTATTACAAGCACAGAAAATCTAGACGATTTTGGCAAAGAAATAGGCTACAAGGAAAATGATATTTTGAAAAAAATAAATGGTCAAGTTATCAATCTCGAACAATGGAGGGAGATTATTCAAGACTTTCAAGAAAATACAGTAATGGGAGAGAAGGTTAAAATAGAAGTCATTAGAACAATCAATGGAAAAGAGAAAACCCTGAAACTCAAAGCAAAGGCCATGACCTTTAATTACCGACTACCTTCGAAATTAACCGTGCAACCAAACGCTTCGCAAGAAGCAATAAAAATCCGTAACCTTTGGCTATCCGGCACGTAGACCAATTGCTTGGTAGCTAACATTTTTTGTGAAATGTGCCGTCCTATTTAAGAAGTTTAACTGATCAATAAATCGTCAATAAAATGAATAAAAAAAAACTAATTCCTGTAATGATCAGTGCCGCTATCCTAGTCTTAATTGCGGCTTTTCTTATGACTCAATCCAATGATGATGGTTTAAATATTCTGTCAGATGTCAAAAAAGGAGAGTTCGTTGTCGATATTACCACCACTGGCGAACTAGAGGCTAAAAATTCAGTAGAAATTCAGGGTCCAAAAGGCCTTAGATTATATCGTATCTGGCAAGTCACCATTCAAGAAATAATCGATGAAGGATCTTATGTCAAAAAAGGGGATTATGTCGCGCGATTGGATGCATCAGAATTAACCAATAAAGTCAGTGAAACTCAAATTGAATTGGACAAGATTCAATCACAATTTATTCAAATCCAACTTGATACCACCCTTCAAATGCGTCAGTCAAGAGATGAGCTAATCAATCTCAAATATGAAATCGAAGACCGACAAATGACCCTTGATCAATCTCAATTTGAACCTCCAGCAACTATTAAGAAAGCGGAAATAGAGGTAGAAAAAGCAGTCCGCGCATTGCAGCAGGCAGAAGAAAATTATTTAATAAAACAGCGACAAAATGTCGCCAAAATGACCGAAGTAACTGCTTCGCTAAATAAACAGCGACTGGAATTGACAGGATTAAACGAATTGATTGAAAAATTCACCATCACTGCGCCTGAAGACGGTATGCTTATCTATTACAAAGATTTTGAGGGTACTGTAAAAACAGGCTCTCAAATAAATGCATGGAATCCAGTTGTCGCCACCCTTCCGGATCTAACAATTATGATATCAGAAACCTATGTCAATGAAGTGGATATCAGAAAAATAAGCACAGATCAACTTGTCGAAGTGGGCCTTGATGCGTTCCCAGAAAAAAAAATAAATGGAAAAGTAATAAGAGTCGCAAATGTTGGTGAACAACGACCAAATTCAGATGCCAAGGTATTCAAAGTGAGCATTGAACTTTTTGGAACTGATAACATGATCAAACCTGGCATGACCACTTCAAATCGGATTATCACAAAAGTGTACCCAGAGGCATTATCAATTCCCTTGGAAGCACTTTACAATTATCAAGATTCCATTACTTATGTTTATAAAAAGAGCGGCATCAACGTGATTAAGCAAGAAGTAATTATTGGCGCAACTAATAGTAACGAGGTTGTTGTGATGGGCGGTTTAATCTGGGAGGATCAAATTTATCTTACTAAGGTAAAAGGAACAGACGAACAAGAAATCCTTTTGATCCCTGAAATGAATGGCAAAAGAAATCCCTCGGACCAATCAAATAATCTTACCGCTCAAAAATTATAAAAAAAAGAAATGCTCTCCACAAAAAGCGAACGTCCTCATTTTCCAGATAGAGAACGATTAATCGCCAATTTGTACATCGCCTTTGAGGCTGTGATCTCTAATCGTCTCAGATCAATTCTTACTGCTTTGGGAATTATTTTTGGCGTAGCTGCCGTTATCGCAATGTTGGCAATTGGTAATGGTGCCCAAAAAGAGATTGTAGATCAAATCAAATTGGTTGGACTAAACAACATCATCATCAAACCAATTGTCGAACAAACAGAAGAGCAGGTTTCAGCGAGTGACCTATTTCTTCAAGAGAAAAATAAATATTCTCCTGGCCTCAGTTTACAAGATAAAGAGTCGATAATTGACATAGTCCCAGGTATAAAGACAATAAGCCCTGAAATCGTATTAGACACCTACATTCTCAATAACGGGATCCGCAGATCTGCAAAACTCGTGGGGGTTGAGCCGGCCTATTTTTCTATTTTTAACTTTAATCTGGAAGAGGGTAAAGTATTTACCGACCAACATTTGCAAAATGGGATGCCCGTTTGCATTATCGGTAAATCTATTAAAGCCAAATTTTTTCCTTCTGAAAATCCCATTGGAAAAAAATTGAAATGTGGTAATCACTGGTTAACCGTAATAGGCGTTTTGGAACAACGAATCATCTCAGAAAACAGTATCAGTCGTCTGGGCATTAGAGATTATAATATGGATGTCTATACGCCTCTTAAGACAGTATTGATAAGATACCGGAATAGGGACTTGATTACCCAGTCTATGATTCAGAAAGGAAGTAACGAAACAGCACAAAAAAACAATAATTATCACCAACTTGATCGCCTTGTGATCCAGGTCAACGAAACCGAAAAGCTTAGTGCTACTTCCGACGTTGTGGCTAGAATGCTGGCCCGAAAGCATTTTGATGTGGTTGACTATGAGATTGAAATACCTGAATTATTGTTGAAGCAACAGCAACGGACCAATGATATTTTTAATTATGTGCTAGGTGCCATCGCGGGTATCTCCTTACTAGTAGGAGGTATCGGCATTATGAATATTATGCTTGCATCGGTACTAGAACGTATCAAAGAAATAGGCTTGCGGCTTTCAATAGGCGCCAAAAAAACTGATATCGTCAATCAATTTATGTTTGAAGCTATTATGATCAGTGTCACTGGCGGAATCATAGGGATAATATTAGGCGTTTTGATGGCCTATTCGGTCAGTAAATTTGCCGATATTCCAACAGTAATCTCATTCGGATCGATCCTGATCTCATTTGGGGTGGCCGCCACCATTGGGCTGTTGTTTGGGATAGCCCCGGCACGAAAAGCAGCAAATCAAGATCCTATAACTTCCTTGAGACATGAATAAATACTTACTTATTTTTTTTTATGCATTTACCTTTTTTACGGCTAATGCACAGCTCAACTATTCCCTTGAAGATATTATCATAAAAGCCAGAGGGCAGTCCCCTAGAGCCAAGCAAGCTGAAACTAGAAGGGAAAATCGCTTTTGGCAGTATAAATATTACCGGTCAAATTACAATCCGCAGCTTCGATTGCAAGGCAATACCCCTGGTTACAATAGAGATTATAACCAAAATCGATTGGACGATGGATCCATCATTTTTCAAGAACAAGAGCAAACATTTACCTATGCAAATTTAAGTTTGCAACAACCCATAGCCCTATCAGGTGGACAAATTTCAGTAAACTCCGACGTTTATAGATGGAAAAATATCCCCGCTGACCTTAGGTCATGGAATAGCACTGTAGTCAACATAAGATTGGATCAACCCCTATTTGGATTTAATATCTTAAAGTGGGACCGTATGACTGAGCCATTGAGGTACGAAGAGTCCAAACGTGCCTATGTAGAGGAAATGGAATTCATTTCAAGTCTAGCTGTTGATTTATTTTTTGATTATCTAGATGCACAAATTGGATTCGATATAGCCAATTTCAACCTAAGCCGAAACGACACCATTTATAATATTGAGCAGGGCAGATACAATATCGGCACTACTTCTAGAGACAAATTATTACAAGTAGAATTGCAGTTGCTGCGTTCCAAACAGCAACTTACTCAGGCCAAATTAGATCTTCAAACCTCAGAACTAGAAATGAAAACATTCATCGGAATCAATGATGATATTGTTTTTGACTTAATCATTCCAGATCAATTAACTACTCTTGATGTCAACATTGAAGAAGCCTTGGCTCACGCCTCTGCTAATAGATCTGATTTCATCTCCTTTGAAAGACGGCGATTGGAAGCCAATAAGCAGGTTGCGCAGGCAAAAAGTGATCGATACCAGCTTAATATGACCGCTTCTTATGGACTAACGGGCACCGGAATTGACTTAGGAACTTCCTATGAGCAACCCAATAGTCAGCAAAGATTGAATGTACAATTCAATATCCCAATCATTGATTGGGGAAGAAATAAAACCCGGATGAAAACGGCTTTGGCAAATAAAAAACTAGAAGATTATATTATAGCCCAAGATGAACAAACATTTTTAAGAGAAATCATTAGTCTGGTTTCACAATTTGAAGTATTGAAGTCCCAAATAGAAATTTCACAAAAATCAGATCTCGTGGCCCAAGAGAGATATAATGTGTCTCAAAATCAGTACTTAATTGGTAAAATAGACATCACAAATCTGAATATCGCCTTAACTGAAAAAGATGAGGCAAAAAGAAGCTATTTAGCTGCGTTACGGAGCTACTGGAAAGCTTATTTTGAGTTAAGGAGATTGACGCTTTATGACTTTGCCAATAAAGAGCTTCTTTATACATTAGAGTGAATAACTACTTATTGTACCAATATCATTCCACGGCATAATTTATTAGTAATTTTATAAATGCTTATTTTTACAATATGGCGCTAGCAGAAGAATTTAAACGGCAAGGGAATTTTCTCTTCAAATACAGAGGTATACTTCCATTATTAATTTTGGGTATATCAATGGGTGTATATCTCATTGAAGTACGCAACAAAGGTGGAAATTTACTAGTTACTAACTATTGGTATACCTGCTTATGCATATCCCTACTGGGTCAATTGATGAGGATTTTTACCGTAGGTTTTGCTGCGAAAAATACGTCCGGAAGGAATACAGGCAATCAGTTAGCGGATGAGCTCAACACCAAAGGCATATATTCTATCGTAAGACATCCCTTGTATGTAGGCAATTTCCTGATGTCGCTGGGGCTCTGTATGCTAACTCAAAACTGGTGGTATACAGTCGTATTTGTCTTTATGTATTGGGTTTACTATGAGCGCATTATGTATGCAGAAGAGGCTTTTTT
>TARA_B110000503_G_scaffold143224_1_pt1 | contig 10160 bp, 7 predicted proteins | sample TARA_B110000503 | Tara Oceans TARA_B110000503 (sample SAMEA4397472) | marine metagenome | biome: Polar Biome; feature: [SRF] surface water layer (ENVO:00010504); material: water (ENVO:00002006), including particulate matter (ENVO:01000060) such as... | depth 5 m
ACAGTGGGAAAATTGTTCACTGAGCTGGGTCCACGCTACAAAGAGCGTCCGGGTGGCTACATCCGCATTCTTAAATGTGGCCTGCGTGCTGGCGATAAAGCGCCTATGGCTTATGTTGAGTTAGTTGGCCGTCCAGCTGGCGTCGACGCGGCTGAGAGCAAAGACGACTAAACGCGCTATTGTAGAGTTTAGTGGTAAGCAAAAGAGCCGAGTTTTCACTCGGCTTTTTTGTATCTGGCGGATCAGCCCCTCATCAATCATTGAATCATGTTGCGCATTAGTTATAAGCTCAACGGCTCCACCGATTATTAAATGTATCGTCTTATCCGCACGAGGCTCCCATGACCAATTCTTTTCATCCTCCCATAAGAACACTCATGGGCCCTGGACCCTCTGACGTCAATCCGCGCATTTTAGAGGCTCTATCTCGACCGACTATAGGCCATCTCGACCCCGCTTTTATTCAAATGATGGACGAGGTTAAAGCGCTGCTGCAATACGCTTTTCAGACAGAAAATGAGCTTACTCTGCCGGTTTCGGCTCCCGGATCGGCGGGTATGGAAACTGCGTTCGCCAATTTGTTAGAGCGCGGTGACAAAGCAATAGTCTGTCAGAACGGCGTGTTTGGCGGACGCATGAAGGAGAACGTAGAACGCTGCGGTGCGATAGCTGTGATGGTTCAAGACGACTGGGGCTGTGCGGTCGATCTAAATAAGGTCGAAGACGCATTAAAAGCTAATCCCGATGCGAAACTGCTGGCTTTTGTTCATGCAGAAACATCAACAGGCGTTAGATCCGATGCGAAGGCACTGTGCGCACTCGCACGTCAGTATGATTGCCTCGCGGTAGTCGATGCGGTGACCTCCCTTGCGGGTATCGAACTCAAGGTAGACGAGTGGGGAATAGATGCTATTTACTCGGGGACTCAGAAGTGTCTTTCGTGTGTGCCGGGTTTGTCTCCCGTGTCGTTTTCAGAGCGCGCTGCGAAGGTTATTCGGGAACGTAAGACACCCGTGCAAAGTTGGTTTCTCGATCTTAATCTCGTGATGGGCTATTGGGGCGGGAGTAACAAGCGCGCTTACCATCATACTGCCCCAGTAAATTCGCTTTATGCGCTGCACGAGTCTTTGGTGATCGTGCAGGAGGAAGGTTTAGAGCAGTCATGGCAACGGCATGACAGAAACCACCGTGCTCTCGTTGCGGGTATCGAAGCGCTAGGCTTAAGCTTTGTGGTAGATGCAGAGAATCGGCTACCGCAATTAAACCTCGTGAGATTTCCGGAAACTGTCGACGACGCAGCTGTACGCAATACGTTGCTCAACGACTATAGCCTGGAGATCGGGTCTGGACTTGGCGCTCTTGCGGGCAAGGTTTGGCGTATCGGACTCATGGGTTTCGCCAGCAGTCAGGCGAATGTTTATCTGTGCCTCTCGGCGCTAGGTAACGTCTTACGCCAGCAAGGCCTTGACGTTGACCCGGCTGCCGCCGTGCTTGCCGCGAAGCAGACTTACTAGCCCTGACCCTTCTCTTAGTGCGCGAAAGTGGCTTTGCCGCGCGAGGATTACTCTGTGAATGACAAGCTCGAATTGCGCGACTGGATAAGCCTGCTCGCGCTCTCCGCTATTTGGGGTGCCTCGTTTTTCTTTCTGCGCGTTACCGCGCCTGTTTTTGGCCCCGTGCCGCTGATAGCTGCGCGTGTTTTCTTTGGACTTTGCTTGCTACTCCCGGTGTTTCTCTACCGAGGCCTATTCTCTCAGTTGCTCGCCCACTGGCGCATAATCTATGTGGTGAGCCTTACAAATATGAGCCTACCTTTTTGCCTCTTAGCCTACGCTTCGCTCGAACTGAATGCGGGCATCACGTCGATATTAAATGCTACGGTTCCTTTTTTCGCTGCACTCATTGCGTTTAGTTTCTGGAAAGTAAGGCTTACACAAGTAGCGCTTATTGGCATGGCGATTGGCTTTGGGGGCGTTGTGCTTATTGTGTTCGACCCTGAGGCAATCGAGTTCGGTGCTCAGGCGCTTTTATCGATCGGAGCCGGCCTGTGCGCCTCACTACTCTATGGCACGGCGAGCAATTTGGCTCAGCATCGCCTACAGGGAGTGAGTGGGCTCACAGTGACCGTGGGAAGCCTTGCTTTCGCCACGTTGACGCTGGCACCGCTGGCATGGTGGCAATGGCCAGAGGCCGCGCCTAGCACGTCGATGTGGCTGAGTGTCTTTGCGCTCGGTTCGCTCTGCACAGGCGTTGCTTACCTAATATTCTATAAGCTCATCGCCCGTATCGGCGCTGCACGCGCGTTGAACACGACGTTTCTCGTTCCTGCATTTAGCCTACTCTGGTCGAGTGTTTTTCTTGGTGAGCCGATCACTTTCTATATGCTTGGCGGCTGCGCGCTAATTCTTTTTGGTGTGGCGCTGACCACAGGAAAGCTCCACGCTTTTTGGGTCAGGGCGTCTCAGGCTTAGCACCGCGCGCTTGCCATAGGCCGATTGCCAACATCGGCCAGATCCCCAGATGGATCATCACGTCTGCGGTGTTGAACACATAGTGCCAGTAGGGAATACCCTGAACGTCGATGAAGTCGATGACGCTGCCGTAAATTAGTCGGTCCAACACATTGCTCGCGCCGCCACCAACAATCAGTCCGAAACAGAGATATTCGGCGCGGGCGAGCGCCTCGCCAAACCTTAGGTAGGCGGCAACCCCACCTAGAAGAACTGCGCTGAACAAGCCGAAAACCCAGCCTTGTCCCTGCAGCAATCCAAACACGCCGCCGTGATTGCGCACGTGGGTAAAAAAGAGAAAGGGGTTTATCTCTATGCTGCTATGCAGAGGAATTGTCTCATTGACCCAGTAGCCAATCGCTTGGGAAAGCGCTAAGACTGACAGCGCGACAACCGCGAAGAGGCCGAACTGGCGTGTATTTTTGTGCGGATGTTGATTCATAATTGGCGATAGTTGTCTGTAGTAAGCGTGTTTAGCCGCTTGGGTTAGAGTGCTAGGGTATGTCCATCAGCGCAAAAAAAGCACGCAAGCGATTGGCATTAGCACCCACATCACCGACCCCGACACGCGAGGTAGAGCGTGCGTTCACGACCACGTTATTGCTCTGCGTGCCGAATGTAATCACTATGTCATCCTTAAATCGAAACCATAAAGTGGTGTCTGTCGCCTCGATGCGGCGGCTGTCGAAGTCTGCAGAGACAATCTCCCAACCTAAAGTTTCCACTGCATTTAGCGCGCGTCGATAGACATCGGCATGGCGCTCGTCATACACCCGAGGAATCAGATCCGGATAGGCTTCTTTGGTGAGCGCTGCCAGTTCTTCGGCGGTGACATTCTCAGCGCCGCCATAGAGTACGCTATTCGATTCGGTCCCGCGCAGAGGCAGAATGTCGACAAACTGCGGGGGATAGTCGGTATTGGTGGTGATGTCATGAATCATGGGGTAATTCACTCCCTCAGGAGGCCTGAAGCTCTCGGGGACAGCGTAGCCTAGTGCCGCAATTGCTGTACCAATGCCTGCGTAGACGATGAGTCTTCCTCTATCTTGATGTGCCATCAACAGGGCAAACAACGCTGTGGCTATGCCAAGCGCGAGGCAGCTCCAAAAGAGATAGGGGGCTGCAGTATTCGCCATGCGCAAAACACCAAGGCCGGTACGAAAATCCCATGCCCCCACCCATATACCCACTGCAGAGGAGAGGGTGAAAAGTCCGAGGCTTACGCCCGCAAACAGAACGAGAAGAGCGCTTAAACGCAGCGGAATATCGAGCTTATTCGGCAGAGATGATTGTGCTATTGAGCTCATACATGGCCTCCTGTAAACGATGTGCTTAGCCAACAGGCTCGTCTGCGTATTGAACTATCTTAGCGCTACCGTCGGCCGCGATCTCTACGATGCTATGGCAGCAATTATGCATTGTTGGAGGCTCCCAAAAGCGATCCAGCGGTCGACCCTCAACATGACAAAGGTAGGATTTTATGAGCGCGCCATGGCTAACAAGTGCGACTCGTTCGCCCGCGTGCGCGGCGGCTATCTCTGCCACTGCGGCGACTGCCCTTCGCTGTAAGTCATGAAAACTCTCGGCGCCTTGCACAGCGAATAAATGCGGTTGTTCCCAAAAATGTTTGTAAGAGTCGGGCTCGCGTTCAGCCATGTCGGCGTAGAGGTTTCCTTCCCAAGGACCGAGATAAATCTCGCGCAGCTCATCACGGAAACGAACGTCTGATGCAGCGGGAAAGGCGTGTTCCGTTGTTTGCCGCGTACGCACGCTACTGCTGCTGTAATGTGCAGCATAGTCGATTTCACGCAGACGCTCACCCAAGGCTCGTGCCTGACTAACGCCGAGTTCAGTTAGAATCGAATCGCTTTGGCCCTGTATACGTTTCTCTTCGTTCCAGTTGGTTTGGCCATGGCGGATGAGATGGAGCTGCATGCGTTGATTCCTAATGTAATGATGCGCTGGTGAGCGTTAACCGCGCGCTGAGAATGAGTGCTAGCAATGCGCGAAGCACGCTTTAGTCACAGGGCCGCTGAGTCTACCCCGACGACCTCGTGCGATCTACCGCCTCGAGCCAGCCTGTGTAGTGACGAACGCGCCAGTCTTCGGACTGCACCTGCTGCCATGACGAGTCGAGCTGCCAGCGCGCGGCAAGTGCATCAAGCGATTCCACAAGGCCCAGCTGTAAGCACGCCATATAGGCGGCACCCAATGCGGTGGTTTCAACGAGGGTTGGTCGCTGAACAGTGCAGCCGAGAACGTCGGCGAGCTTCTGCATAACCCAATCATTATTTGCCATGCCACCGTCGACTCGTAAATCCTCGAGTGTGGCACCGTCGCCGCGAATGGCTTCAACGAGATCACGGGTTTGGTAGCACACCGACAGCAATCCCGCAGTCACCACCTCTTTTATGCCGGTGTCGCGGGTAAGCCCATAGAGTGCGCCGCGAGCCTCCGCGTCCCAGTAGGGTGCGCCAAGACCAGTAAAAGCGGGCACTAAATAGACACTGAGTTCATCGCCAGTCTCTATCGCAAGCGCCTCGCTCGCGGCGGCATCGTCTATTAGCTTAAGTCCGTCGCGAATCCACTGCATAGTCGCGCCGGCCATAAAAATACTGCCTTCTACAGCGTAGGTGGCAACGCCATTAAGACGGTACGCAACTGTGCTTAGCAGTCTGTGCTCAGAGCGCACAATGTTGGCACCCGTATTCATTAACAGGAAACAGCCGGTGCCATAGGTGCTTTTCGCCATGCCCGCGTCGAAACAGCATTGGCCAAACGCCGCCGCTTGCTGATCGCCAATCATCCCTACGATAGGAATCGCGGCTCCAAACAGCGCGGGGTCAGTCGTCCCGAAGTCCGAGGCACAATCTTTGACCTGTGGGAGCATCGAGTCAGGGATGCCGAAAAGGGTGAGAAGTCTCTCGTCCCATTCTTGGCTGGTAATATTGAAAAGCTGTGTTCGAGAAGCATTGGTGGCATCGGTGCAATGGCTTTTACCGCCGCTAAGACGCCAAAGCAAAAAGCTATCGATGGTGCCAAAAGCGAGTTCACCTGCTTCCGCACGTGTGCGTGCATTGGGCACGTTGTCGAGTAGCCAGCGAAGTTTGCTTGCCGAAAAATACGAATCGATCAGTAAGCCGGTCGCCTCCTGCACCATCGGTTCGTGGCCCGCACGACGAAGCCCGTCGCAATACTCAGCGGTGCGTCGATCCTGCCAGACGATAGCGTTAGCTATAGGCTTTCCGGTCAGCCTGTCCCACACAACGGTAGTTTCACGTTGATTGGTTATGCCAATTCCCGCGATGTCCTGTGCGCTAATCGACGAGCCGAGATTCTTACCCGCGGCGTCAATGGCATCGTGACAGGACTTTAAGGTGGATTCCCATAACTCCTCTGCGTCATGCTCTACCCATCCATTACTCGGGAAGTGCTGGGCGAACTCGTGTTGGCCAACGCCGACTATTTGAAAAGATGCATCGAAGAGCAGTGCTCGACTTGAGGTGGTGCCTTGGTCTATTGCGAGAATGTATTTTTTCATTCCCTGATTCTACCCGAAGCAGGAGAAGGTTAAAGACTTGGATTCAAGTTTGCGTGCTGTGATCTACCGCTGCTTTTTGGCAGATGCATGCCCAGAACTATTGGCTTGCTGAGTCTGCGTGGTACACTCGAAGCATCGCTTACCGGCCTTTAAATACATCTAGCCCCGACCGCTAGTTCTGGCCGCTAGTCCCGAAAACAAAGATTACACAGTGACCCATACCCGTGGCTGATTCCCCCGTAGTAACCGACCTCCTTGTCATCGGCGGGGGCATCAATGGTGCCGGCGTAGCAGCCGATGCTGCGGGTCGCGGCCTTTCCGTGATGCTGATCGAAAAAGGCGACCTCGCCTCGGGCACCTCCTCATGGAGCACTAAACTTATTCACGGGGGGCTACGGTACCTCGAATTTTACGAATTCGGCCTCGTGCGTAAAGCGCTTTTAGAGCGGGATGTGCTGACCAAGGCGGCGCCGCATATCATTCGGCCGCTTGCTTTCAATATTCCACAGCTGCCGATTTCACGCCCTGCTTGGATGCTTCGCGCAGGACTATTCCTCTACGATTTTCTCGCGAAAAGTGGGATCTTCAAACAATCACGAGCGATTCGCTTCGGTAACGACAGTCCTCTAAACGGAGGCATTACGAAGGGATTCGAATATTGGGACGCGCAGGTCGATGACTCGCGACTCGTTGTGCTCAACGCGCAGCAAGCCGCTGAACATGGCGCTGATGTGCGTACCTATACCGAATGCGTTGCGCTCGAAGAAGGTAAGGGGCATTGGATTGTTACCCTGAGAGAGGCGTCGAGTGGCATCGAACAGGTCGTTCATGCCAAGGCAGTCGTTAACGCCGCTGGCCCCTGGGTTGCGCGCCTGCTCGAAAAGCTGTTTGCCAAGAAGCCATCACTCGATACGCGCCTTGTTAAAGGTAGCCATATTGTTGTCCCGCGCCTTCACAACGGCGATCAGGCATTTATGCTGCAACATACTGACGGCCGAGTTATTTTCGTTATTCCTTACCTCGACGACTATTCGCTTATCGGTACAACCGAAGCGGAGTTCGATGGTGTGCTCGAGACTGTGCACATAGACGAAGACGAAATCGCTTATCTAATCGAGGTTGCTAACGGCTATTTTAAGAGGCAGCTGAGCCGAAACGACGTAATCTCGACCTACTCAGGCGTGCGGCCGCTGATCGACGAAGAAGGAAAAGACGCAACGAAGGTGTCGCGGGATTATCATCTCGAGCCACATAAAAGCGCCGTGCCCTTACTATCGATTTATGGCGGCAAAGTGACTACCTACAGAACCCTTGCCGAAGACGTGATGAAGGCGCTGGCGCCTACGTTTCCGAAGATGGGCGCGCCTTGGACAAAGCTGGCCCCACTCCCCGGCGGCAACTACTCCGCGCAGTTTGGCGGTAAAAACGGAGAACTGCAAAGCGGGCGCGATGCAAAGGCTAGTGCAGAGGATGAAGCAACTTTGTCGGCACTGCTCTCGGCGCAAGCACCTTGGCTGCAAGTCTCGCTGCTTAAGCGCTGGCTTCAAACTTATGGAACCGAGACCCAAACGCTTCTCGGTGATGCAAGCTCCGCTTCAGATCTAGGGATGCATCTAGGCGCAGACCTCTACTCACGCGAGGTCGACTATTTAATTGCCCACGAGTGGGCTCGTAACGCTGACGATATACTCTGGCGTCGGACCAAATTGGGCTATTTATTCGACGAGCGAGGCAAGGCAGTGCTTGCCGATTACATCACTACCGTTCGTGCCGCTGCGGCTAAGGGAGCGGGTTAGAAAAGATGTTATGCCTTAACAATATCACTCGCCATGTCGACTCACATAACAGTCTGCAAGACATAAGCCTCGAGCTAAAGCGAGGCGAACTCAATATACTGCTTGGCCCAACTCTGTCGGGTAAAACCTCGCTTATGCGCGTGATGGCAGGTCTCGATCAACCTGATTCGGGCGAGCTCACCTTCGACGGAGAGACGGTGATCGGTGTTCCTGTGCAGAAGCGCGAGCTTGCGATGGTCTACCAGCAGTTCATTAATTACCCCTCTCTGAGTGTGTACGAAAATATCGCGTCGCCACTGCGTGTGGCAGGTCTGGCTAAAAGCGAGATAGAGGCGCGTGTCGCACAGGCGGCGCAGCTACTCAAACTCGAGCCGTATCTAACGCGCAAGCCGGCCAATTTGTCGGGCGGCCAACAGCAGCGTGTCGCGCTGGCTCGTGCGCTGGTTAAGCGCGCCTCGCTTGTCTTGCTCGACGAACCTCTCGCGAATCTCGACTACAAACTGCGCGAAGAGCTTCGCGCAGAACTGCCAGTTCTGTTCGCCGAGCTTGGTGCTGTATTAGTCTATGCGACAACTGAACCCAGCGAAGCACTGGTTTTAGGTGGTAAGACTGCCTGTCTCAATCGGGGCAGGGTAGAGCAGTTTGGGCCGACGCTCGATCTCTATCGTGATCCCGACACCCTCATGGCGGCGCGCCTTTTCTCCGATCCACCGCTTAACAGTTTGGCGCTTAATCATGATGATGCCGGCGGCCTGCGCTTCGCCGGTGCAGAGCAAGCACTTCCCGCTGCCGTTGCGTCAGAGCTATTGAGCGCGGTGAATCCTGCAGAGGCAGCGTCGAATCTTACTCTCGCCGTGCGCGGCCATCACCTGCGGTTAGGCTCCGACCCATTGCCTGGCGGCGAGTCTACTGCCAGTAACCCACTGATCGAAATACGCGGTACTGTCGACGTAACCGAGATCACCGGCTCCGAAAGTTTTGTGCACTTTAGCTTTATGGGGCAGCCATGGGTTGCCCTGTTAGATGGAATACACGCTCTCGCCGGCGGCGCGGAGATAGTCCTTTATGTGAGGCCGCAGGACTGTTTTTTGTTTAATACCTTAACAGGCAAGCGCGTGCGCAAACTCAGCGGAGGCAGATAAGGACATGGCGAGCATACACCTAAAAAATCTCGGCCATCGCTATCCCGCTTCCGGCGCAGAGTCAGACAATCCTTACGCGCTCAATCCGCTCGATCAAGTGTGGGAAGACGGTGGCGCTTATGCATTGTTGGGCCCTTCGGGCTGCGGCAAAACGACGCTGCTTAATATTATTTCGGGGCTTTTACGGCCTAGCGAAGGCCGCGTGCTTTTCGATGGCGAAGACGTGACAGATCTCAGTACCGAGCGTCGCAATATCGCGCAGGTATTTCAGTTTCCTGTGGTCTACGACACGCTTACCGTGGCTGAGAATCTCGCGTTTCCTCTGCGTAATCGCGGTATCGACAACGCGACGATTGAGGCGCGCGTAGCCGATACCCTCTCGATGCTTGGACTGGACGCCCGGGCTAATGAGCGTGCGCGGAGCTTAAACGCAGACGACAAACAAAAAATCTCGTTAGGGCGTGGGCTCGTGCGCACCGATGTGCGCGCTATTCTATTCGACGAGCCGCTGACGGTTATCGACCCGCACCTTAAATGGCAGCTTAGAACCGAGCTCAAAAAAATTCATGAACGCTTCGGGCACACCATGATCTATGTAACACACGATCAGACCGAAGCCTTAACCTTCGCCGATAAAGTAGTGGTAATGAATGCAGGCTCTATTCTGCAAGTAGGCACGCCGAAGGAATTGTTCGACAGACCTCGGCACACATTCGTCGGCACGTTTATCGGCTCTCCAGGTATGAATGTGCTGAGCTGCACATTCGATAGCACAGCAGCGATTGTCGATGGCGTGAGAATAGCGCTCGACCAGGCGACGCTCGCGGCGGCGCAGGCGCAGGGGTTGGCTTCGACTAACGCTGCACTCGAAATAGGTATGAGGCCTGAGTCTTTGCAAGTGATTGCCGCAGATGCGAACACTGCCAACGACACGCATTGCGTCAATGTCGAGGTGGTAGGTGTAGAAGACTTAGGCCGGCACTCGTTAGTGCGTTTGCGGTTGGGAGAGCAGCTGCTGTGCGCGCTGCATCCAGAGGGCGCTGGTATTCCCGAAGCAGCGGCGCTGCGAATTGATCCGGCTTGCACGTTGCTCTATGCAGATGCGTTGCTGGTCGAAGCAAATAATGAGCCGTTGTTGCCCTAGAGTTTTTTAGAGCGAACCGTTAGAAAA
>TARA_B110000503_G_scaffold58833_1_pt1 | contig 10158 bp, 9 predicted proteins | sample TARA_B110000503 | Tara Oceans TARA_B110000503 (sample SAMEA4397472) | marine metagenome | biome: Polar Biome; feature: [SRF] surface water layer (ENVO:00010504); material: water (ENVO:00002006), including particulate matter (ENVO:01000060) such as... | depth 5 m
GGCGCACTCGAAGAACCAGAGTTATTGGTAGAAGATATTCGCACTTTTGCTAGAAAATTACGCTCTCAATAAATTAAACTTTATGACAAAGGAATCATTCGATGTCTACCTTACTCACTCATAACGAATATAGCGTTATAGCTAAAAATATAACCTTCTCTGTTAATCCATTTGTAAATGGCAAGTTTTCTAAGCCTTTGTCAGGTAAGACAATGGAGACGATTAATCCAGCTACTGGCGATGTTTTAGCCACCGTTGCAGCATGTGGTGCAGAAGATGTTGATGCTGCTGTCATTGTCGCTCAGCAAGCCTTTGACAGTGGTAGGTGGTCACGCTTACATCCTACCGAACGCAAAAAAATTATCATTGCGCTAGCCAATTTGATTGAAAAAAATCAACATGAGTTAGCTGTTTTAGAAAGTCTCGAAAGTGGTAAGCCGATTAGTGAATGCCAAATGACAGACCTGCCTGAAACGGTGAGTACCCTCAAATGGCATGCTGAAGCTGCTGATAAAATTTACGATCAAATCTCACCAGCTAATGAGAATGGAATTGGACTCATTGTACGCGAACCTATAGGCGTCGTTGGTGCAGTTTTACCCTGGAACTTTCCTCTAATGATGCTGGCTTGGAAAATTGGCCCCGCTCTGGCAACAGGTAATAGCGTCATTGTAAAACCTGCGGAACAAACATCATTAACTACCTTGCGTGTGGCTGAACTTGCGCTCGAAGCTGGCATCCCTGCAGGCGTGTTAAATGTGCTACCGGGTTTAGGACCTGACGTAGGTGAGCCAATGGGACGTCATCAGGGTATTGGTGCCATTTCGTTTACTGGCTCCACTGAAGTGGGTCGCTTGTTTGTAGAATTTTCTGCAAAAAGCAACTTGAAAAAAATTATTCTTGAATGCGGTGGAAAAAATCCAGCAGTGGTGCTCTCTGATGCAAAAAATCTTGATAATATAGCCAAACATGTCGCCTTTTCAGCCTTATGGAATATGGGTCAAAATTGCACTGCTAATTCACGTTTAATTGTACACAAAGATTTGAAAAAACCACTTGTTGAAAAGGTTTTAAAAGAATTTGATAACTGGAAAACAGGTGATCCACTCGATCCTAGTAATCAACTCAGTGCAATCATTTCACCAGAACAATACAGCAAGATTTTAAACTACATTGATATTGCAGCCAAAGAGGGCGCTGATTTAATTTATGGGGGTAACGCCATTCAAAGCGGCAACGGCATGTTTATAGAACCTACTATTTTTGATAATGTCACTCCTGACATGACGATCGCCAAAGAAGAAATATTCGGTCCCATTTTAGGCATTATGTCGGTAGATTCTGATGCAGCCGCAATCGAACTAGCTAATGATACTTGCTACGGCCTACAAACCTCTCTGTTCACTTCCAATGTTACTAATGCTCATCGTTTTGCGCGTCAGCTTCAGGCAGGTACTGTGTCGGTTAATTGCTACGGTGAAGGGGATATCACCACCCCATTTGGTGGCTATAAACTGTCTGGCTTTGGTGGTCGCGATAATGGCTTTTCAGCACATGACCAATACACAGAAACCAAAACGATTTGGATTGATCTGAGTGAAGACAGTGTGTAGCTAAATTTGCCACAGTAAGCTGTGGCAAAAAGCTTCAATTTGGTTGAGAAAGGCCCAGATTAGAGAAGTACTAAAAAATACTTCGTCTCCACCTTAGTGGTGTAATTCAACTAAAAAACCCGATATTAGTCGGGCTCATTCTTTTTACATTTCAGCAAAGCAGGAGTATGCAGGGACTCTTTCTGAATTGTAGAATGAATCACGTTTTAGACACTCAAAACCGAGCCAACATAAGGTGGTTTTATGCATGAGTGCCACTAAGTCAGATACCTCCCTTTTGCCAGAAATTACCCTATTAGATGGAGGCATGGGCCAAGAGTTACTCAAACGCAGTAGCCAAGACATCACACCCCTTTGCTCAACTCAGGTGATTGATTTCAAAGGAGCCCACTATCCCTATGAAGTGACACTTTACGCTGTATTTTTTTAAGTAAGGTATGGCGTTTCAGTAGATCACCCACATTTAACCGATGGGTAGTGCGCTATTCGCCACAAAAATAAATGGTAAGGGAAACGGGGACTATTTTTACTTTTTTATGTGTTTTACCTACAACTGGCTATCCATACAGTATGACTCTGTTATTAGAAATAAAGATCCGAAACTGTTGGGGTATTTAAAATTTTTATGTTACTAGGTAAATACTTTACGTTAAGCAACAGCTTTGATTATTCGAGCAAGAGCTGCATAGCTATTGACAACAATGTCCGCGCCAGAGGCGCTTAACTTTGTGACATCTTCAGATGTTCTTGGAAAGGAATCGGCGGCAATACCAACACACATCATGCCAGCTCTTTTTGCAGCCAAGACACCAGCGGGACTGTCTTCTATAACCAAACACTCGCTGGGACTGGCTGAGCATTCACGCGCTGCATGTAAAAAAAGATCTGGTTCAGGCTTCCCTAGTTTGACTTGGGTTGCAGAAAACAGACGATTCCCAAAGTAGCTATCTAGGCCTGTTGACTGCAGTGCACATTTAATACGAGAGGGGTCTCCTGAAGAAGCAACGCAATAAGGCTGAGTTAATAAGCTAATGAATTCTTCTACTCCAGGTACCTGGCGCAGGTCAGTTTTAAATTTTTCAAGAAGCCCTTGATGCATCCGATCGACGGCCTCATCACGTAATTCGATATTAAAATATGTGCGCAGACTATGCCTCGTATCAATCAGGCTTCGCCCCTTAAACCTGCTGGCGACTTCTTCGTAAGTTAATTCCAAATTGTGTTCTGAAAAGAGATCTTTAAGCGCACCAATCGACATCGGTTCGCTATCGACAAGTACGCCATCGCAATCGAAAATAATTAACTTAGGACTCGAAATCAGGCTCATTTGCGTAACTCTGAACCAAGACTTTGTAATTTCAGAAATGCTTGATATCGTCTCTCATGAAGCTCAGATAGTGCCCCTTTACAAGGCGTATACACTTTATCAAAAAAGGACATTGACTCCATACTGTGCTGCAAAGATAAAAAATGACCGCTAGAGGTTGCTCCCAACATAGCGGCTCCCAGCAATACTGGCTCTTCAGCCTTAGGACTGACTACTTGAATGCCAGTTGCGTCAGCAATAGATTGACGAATCAGTGGATCACTTCCAGCACCACCACTGACTGCAATCTTGTCAATGAATACTCCCTTTTCTTCCTGTGCAGCAATAATCTGCCTTAGCCCATAACCCAAACCCGATATTCCTGCCATGTAGAGCGATAGTAAACCATTGATAGACGTATCCATGCCAAGACCAACGATTATAGCTTTCGCACTGGGGTCTGCAAACGGTGCTCTGTTGCCAAGAAATTCCGGCACAACATGCGTACCATCGGCAATTTTAATAGCATCGCTAACGTTGTTATATTTTGATTTAATGACAACCGAAATCCATTGCGCTACACCAATACCTTCTTCATCGGCGATTTTTTTGGCATCGTTGAACGCAGGGCTCATTGATATTAAATGATCAATGGCGGCACCTGCAGCTGACTGTCCAGCTTCCAGCAACCACATATCGGGCAACATTGCAGAGTAATAAGGTCCCCAAACACCAGCCACACTGACTGCTTTTGAAGTTGTTGTCATAGTGCATGCCGAGGTACCAAACACATAGGCAAGACACGATTCCGGATTTGTACCATTAAGGTTAGCCGCACCAACGGTCCCAACTCCGCCAGCATGCGCATCAATTAGTCCGGCTGGTACAGATGCACCTATAGGTAGGCCTAAGTCTTCTGCGGCCGATGATGTCAGCCCATTACCCAGAGGAGTGCCTGGAAGCACAACTTCAGATCCAATTTTAGCGAAGTTATCGGCTGTAATATCACTGAGACCGATCTTCCTAAAATAACTCTCATCCCAACGCGACTCATGAGCAAGGTACGTCCATTTACAGGCCACTGTACATGCAGATCGCTGAAGCGACCCAGATGCTTTCCATGTTAGGAAGTCGGCCAAATCAAAAAAATGGCTCGCAGCTTTATAGGTTGATTGAAGATTTTCTTTTAACCATAGCAGTTTCGGCGTCTCCATTTCAGGTGAAATTTTACCGCCTACGTAGTTAAGTACTGCATGCTTTGTGCGGTTTATTCTCTGTGCTTGGTCAATTGAACGATGGTCCATCCAGACAATAATATTGCGCTCTGGTTCGCCATGGTCTCCAACCGGTAGGCCATTGTTATCATCTCCAATTACTACCAAAGAACAAGTCGCATCAAAGCCGATCGATGCAATTTTATTCACGTCCACCTTACTTTCTTTGACCGCTTTGCGCACACTGAAGCAAACGGCGGACCAAATATCAGCACTTGATTGCTCAACGAAGTCATTCCCATATTTGAAGATTTTTAGATCTTTTTTTCCTAACCCTAGCATCTCTCCAGTTTGAGTGAACACGCCAGCTCGCGCACTTCCTGTACCAACATCGACACCAACAAAGTATTTAGGCATTACATAGACTCTCTTACAGATCCACTGTATTCGGTAGCAAGACTAAGTCACGTACAGTGACACCGCGTGATCGAGACAGCATGAACGTAACTGCTTCAGCGACTTCCTCAGGTTGCATTAGACTTCCATTAGCCAGAGCCTCCTTCATTTTTTCTTCAGGCCAATCGTCGAGTAAAGATGTAACTACTGGACCAGGTGCAACTGCGCCGACTCTGACACCATGTTGTGAAACTTGTTGGCGAAGTGTATGAACGAACGCTTGGATGGCATGCTTAGACGCGGTATAAACTGGCTCCCAAACAACAGGTACTAAGCCTGCTACCGAACTGGTGATGATGATGTCGCCGCTTTTTTGTGCGATGAAGTGCGGTAAAATAGCGCGAACAGATCTAAATACAGAATTTACATTGAGCTCCAATACTTTATCCCATTCATCTGGATCGCCTTCAACAAAGACCCCACCGTTATATGCCCCAGCGTTTGCATGAAAAGCATCTAGTCGACCCCATTTTTCTAGGAGACGATCGAGCATTGCATCAACTTCTGGTTTATTTAACAGATCTATTTCAACACCAAAAGAATTTTCGCCGAGCTCACTAACTGCTTTTTCCAAGGCTTTAGCACTACGATCTACAAGGACTACTTTTGCACCGCGATCAATCAGGTCTTTCGCGCAGGCATAGCCAATACCTGCAGCTGCCCCTGTAATTGCAATGACTTTGTCTTCTAAAGACTGGCTCATGATATTTCTTCCTGTTGAGACTATGCCTTGCCGTGAGAAACACGACTTTTACGTGCAAGACTATCGATAACTACTGCAATGGCGAGCACCGCACCTGTGATCATGTAACGGTGAGCAGAAGATAGATTAAGTAACGTTAGACCATTGGATATTGACATAATAACGATAACGCCGAGCAGAGCTGCCCAAGCTGAACCCCTACCACCAAAGAGGCTAGTACCGCCGATGACTGCAGCGGCGATGGCATTTAAATTGACATCAGCTGTGCCTGCTTGCTGACTAGCAGAGGCTAATCGAGACGCCGCCAACATTCCGCCCATAGTTGCCAAGGTAGAGCACAATACAAACGCACTTATATATACTGCTTTAATATTTATTCCAGCTCTACGTGCCGCTTCGGCATTGCCACCAACAGCAAACATTGCTCGCCCCCACTTAGTTCGAGTAAGGGCATAATCCATAACGATGACGAACAGAACAAACAAGCCAAATATCCATGGTACACCCCGGGAAAAATTGAGGTAGTACGCACAGCCTTGCAGAAATATAGTGAACAGGATGGCGCGTATAAAAACAACTTGTAATCCAGCAGACGATAAGTTCGCTGCTAGTCGCTTTTTATGAACCTGAACGCCCATTATTATGATGTAAATTCCAGGAAGTAAGGCAAGTGAATGGGACACGGCTGAGTCCATGAGCATGATTTGCCCAAAGTTCACAAGCTTTGACCCATAAGGCAAGTTGATCGAGCCAGTAGCCCCTAATAGATAAAGTTGGAAACCTAAAAGAGCCAACAACCCAGCAAGTGTCGATACAAAACTGGGCATACCCAACTCAGTCCTCAACAAAGCATAAATTAAACCGACGACTCCACCAAGCAAGACCGCTAAAAGTATGACCAGTGGTAAAGGATATCCAGCCTCGACCCACATGACACCCAAAATTGCAGAACCAACGCCGCTCATTGACCCAATTGAAAGATCAATTTCCCCTAATAATAAAACACAAACAACGCCTAATGCGATAAGGCCGACTGTGGCACTGTCAAACAATAAATTGACGAGATTGTTAGGTGATAAAAAAACTGGATTCACAATTGAAAATACAGTGCAGATGATAATTAAGCCGACAACGACGGGTAATGAACCTAAATCACCGGCCTTAATTTTTTGGGTGAAGTCTTTTAAATAATCGCCAACCGAGTGATTGTGTGACATACGCGAGTCCGCACGATCTAGAGGAAGTCCATTAGTATTTTTTTGCTGTTGTTCAGTCATATCTCACTCCCTCTTTAGCGATCAGCTACAGCTTTCGCACGGCGGGTAACCGCATTTTCCGTGGCGCCTGTTATGGCCCCGATTACGTCTTCATTTGAGGCATCGGCTGAAAAAACACCGTTATTTTTACCAAGGCGCAACACCACTATTCGGTCGGCAATGGCACGAACATCTTCCATGTTATGGGAGATAATTATCACACCCAAACCCCTTTCTTTAACACGCTCGACAAGGTTTAAAACTTCGGCCGTTTGGGCCACACCTAGCGCGGCTGTGGGCTCATCAAGCATGATCACTTTTGGATCTGTTAGCAGTGAACGAGCGATTGCAACCGTCTGCCTTTGCCCACCAGATAACGAGGCCACAGGCTCTCTTATATTCGGTATTCGAGCTGCAAGGTCATTGAGCAACGTCCATGCTCGTGCCTCCATAGCAGTTTCATCTAAATGCCAAGCATTGAGCTCTTGGCCCAAGAAAATATTAGAAACAACATCTAAATTTTCACACAGTGCAAGGTCCTGAAAGACGGTCGCCATACCGAGTTCTATAGCTCGACTAGGACTGTCAATATCAACCTTCTTGCCTTCGAAATAAATTTCGCCTGCAGTTGGCTGATTAGCTCCAGCCAACGTTTTAATTAGTGTTGACTTACCAGCCCCGTTATCTCCAACTAACGCTACAACTTCGCCGGGGTAAACAGTGAGGTCTATATCGGTCAGCGCAGACACTGCACCAAACCTTTTGGAAACTTTTTTTAGCTCTAACAACGGCGAAACACCGTGTCGCCTGTTTTTTTCTTCTGTATTAGTCACGTTCAACCTACCTGCAATAAATAGCACCAACCGCGTATTTTACGCGGCTGATGCTTTGCTTTACTTAATGCCCAATGCAACACAACCAGCGGCGTAACGACCAGTGCAAACATCAGAAGCCGATGCAATGCCCGTGTCGAACACAATTTCTTTGATATTCTGACGAGTCACTACCGCAGGAACAAACAGTTCTGATGGCGTGTTATAGAGTTCTGTTTTAGCTTCAGGTGTTTCACCATTCAGCATTTGTACTGCAACCCTTGCAGCCGCAGCTGCCACAATTTCAGATGGCTTAGAAATGGTATTATACTGATCCCCTGCAATAATTAACTGCAAAGCAGCTTGGGTTGCATCGTTACCAGTTACTGGGGGAACAGGGTTCACACCAGCAGCTTTCATAGCAGCAATTGCTCCGCCGCCTGTGCCATCATTTGCAGCAACAACACCGATAATACTGTCGCCAAATCGAGCAATTTGGCCACTCGCCCATGTTTGTGCGCGAGCTGGAGCCCAGCCTGGTGTATCGTACTCTGAAAGTGTGGTGTAGCCACTAGCATCAAGCGCAGAGTCAATGCCGTCACGAATCAATCCTGCGGCGGCATCGGTAGGCGAGCCATTAATTTGTAGAATACCACCCTGGTCTTTCGGTACACCTTGGCTTTCTAAATAGTCAACTAAGCTTGCAGCAATAGCGCGGCCAATACCTTCATTATCAAAGGATACATAATAATCAGCTACACGATCAGGGATCGGACGATCGTAGGCTATTACTTTAACCCCTTGACTTTGAGCAATATTAACTAGCGATGCAGCAGCGCTAGAGTCTACCGGGTCAAGCACAACAACTGTCGCACCTTGAGCAATTACTGAATTAAACTGCTGTTGCTGAAGTGAAACGTCACCGTTGGCATTTTGATAAATCACCTTGCAATCAGAGCACAGCTTAGCCATTTCTGCTTTAAAGCCAGGGTAATCATGTTCTTCGTATCGTGTTGAAGACTGGTCTGGCATCAGAAATGCCACTGTATCTGCGACTGCAGCGGTCGCTACGACCACGCTTAAAAGAGAAGCAGCACCGATTGTTTTAATTATTTTTTTATTCATTGTAGGACCTCTAAATTATATTTTATACTGACGAAATTAATCCCTCCGTATAATTGGAATACGAAGCGTTCTTCACATCACTATGGATAACTGGTAAAATAGAGGAGACGTCCACGTCATATGCTGCTGGGATGGGTTACCAAACCAGCGGCTTACTCTATTCGTTATACCAACAGGTGATTCTTTTTTATCGACTAGCCTAGATTAAAGGCTGGCGCAATATAATCCTGTCTTAATTTTTCTTCGACCTGATAACCTCTGAATCATACTTAAGCTTGTTTTGACTCTTTAATCGCAATTACTCTATTATTTATGTCCATGACAGACTTCCGTTCTACCAGTTCCGCTGCCAGGACTATCGACTGGGTAGCCATTTCAGGGTCGGAACTTTCTATGCGCTCGAACAATCTTGCCCAGGCAGCTGATGCGATCTCTTTAACGGGTTGCCTGATGGCTGTGAGACCGGTCAACCTTGCTGACATCCATAAATCATCATCAAACGCGATAAAAGAGATATCCTGCCCCACCGCTAATTTCAAATCTGAAAAAGCAGATAAACTATCGAGTGTAGTCATATAGTTGAGAGCAATAACAGCAGTTATGTTTGGATTATTTCGAAGCTGATTTACAACTCCTTGGTGACCGTTCAGATGTCCATCACCTAACTCTACAACCTGAACTCTATCCTCTGTGGAAGAACAAGACTCCAAAAGACCTTCAAGTCGAGAGGCAATAGGTGGGTAGCTAAGATTAGAGGCTACTATTAAAATATGCCGATGACCTTTTGCTTTAACATAAGAGCCTGTTGAATAACCTATTTTCTTATTATCAATTGTTACAGTGTCAAATTCGTTTTTTTCTGGATCTGTTCTGTCTACAAGTACCATTGGTACTTTGGCTATATTCGAACGAAAGTAATCGGGGATGCCTCCAGTAGTAGGCACCAAAATCAAGCCAGCGGGCCGCCAGGACATCAAAGCTAATATACGACTTGCTTCCACCTCTGCCAATCCGTGTGTGCTCGCGACGAGAATGTCATAACCTTTATTAATGGCCAACCGCTCAAGTTCGGAGACGATTGTTGAAAAAAACCTATCTGCTATGCTCGGAACTAAAACAGCGATTGTCTTGTTTGTGCCAGACCTTAATTGTGAGGCAGCACGATCTACATGATAGCCCAAGCGGTCAGCGGCTTCTTTGACCCTTCGCGCTGAGGATTCTGTAACGCGTTTCTTACCAGAAAAGACGTTGGACACTGTCGCCAATGAGACTCCTGCCGCTTTTGCAACATCACGAATAGTCGTTTTCTTAGAGTTCATAGTGCGTTTTTTTCTTATTTAAGTTAAACGTTTTACCAGAGAGTAGTGCAGCCTAAATCTCATGTCAACAACTTCTTGTAAAACGTTTAACTTTTTATCATCGCTAGTTGCTATCTTGATGCCGAGAGCCGCTTATCTAGGCGTTTTTTAATAATTTTAAGTATTATTTTAAATCTCTACTAGTGCGCACAAAAATTCAAGACTACTTCCTCAAACTGGTCCTGTGTAAGCATAGTAGCCGAGTAAATCTGGCCACAACATTAGAGACAGTCTGCTTTTTTCGTCTGTTCTATTCATACCTGAAAGAGTTAGATGAAAATATCAAACCTACTCACGATCCAAGCACTAAGGCTC
>TARA_B110000503_G_scaffold37201_2_pt1 | contig 10153 bp, 12 predicted proteins | sample TARA_B110000503 | Tara Oceans TARA_B110000503 (sample SAMEA4397472) | marine metagenome | biome: Polar Biome; feature: [SRF] surface water layer (ENVO:00010504); material: water (ENVO:00002006), including particulate matter (ENVO:01000060) such as... | depth 5 m
TGGAGAACGCGACCGGAGAAAGCGTGATCATGAGATAGAGCAGAGCTACAATTATTCTCATTGCTTTCTTTAGCCTCGTGGATTTGCCGTATAATGAGGTCTAATTAATGGCAGGTCGGCATAGGTTCGGATGCCCGCTTTAGCTTCGCATACCACTCCGATAGCGCTAATTACCGGCATCGCAGTGACAACATTGGCCAAGTCAGCAGGGCGACCGCCCTGCATTTGCGCCGTCGAGGGCACAAATTTCACTCGGGTATGTATATTTGGGTCGCCTTGTACCTCCATGGTATAGCCATGGTGCACCGGCCAGTCAGGTTGCAGATTTTTTCCCGCATTCCAGACTACTTCTAGTTCAATCACAGCCTCGTCGCCTACCATACCGAGCCACTGACACTTTTGGCCTGCAATTGTGCCGGCGGGAATTGAGTAGCCATAAAATATGCGATCATCGGTGGCGACTGCACATTCGTAGTCAAACCGAATTTCGGTAATGGGGATGTGCAATAAGTCTGCAATCACATCGATACACTCGGCGTAAGTGCCCAACACATTTTCACTGGCAGCGCGCCATTTTTCTTCCGGTGGATGCCCCCAACCCAGGTTGGCGTAGTTGGCTATAGCCTCATAATGGGCGACATTCACCGATTCCAGAAAGCGGATTTTGCTAAAGCCATAACTCGCCGACGCCATTAATGCGGCGACAAAATTGGCAAAGCCAGGAAATATTCCCGAGCCAAACAAGCTGACGCCGCCTCTTTCTGCCGCGTTGATGAGTCGATTCTGGACGTCTTCTCCCCAGGAACGGGCGTTAATAAAGTAGCTGGACACAACATTCTTGCCAGCCCCAAGGATACGCTCGAGTTCGTCAATGTCGGGGAAGGTTGGCATATAGCACACACAATCTGCGTCCATTGCCAGCAGTTGATCGATATCGTCAGTGGCAATAACTCCCGTAGCATCAATGCCACACAGCTCACCGACATCCTTGCCCACTTTACCCTTACTCCAGGCGTAGCAGCCCACCAACTGCAATTGCGGGTGGCGCACAATACCCTTTACCGCTTCTCTGCCAACATGACCGGTCGTCCATTGAATTACTTTGTACGTCACGAGTTCCGATCCTTTTTAAGCATTACTCTCAAGCCCAGAGCCATCGGCGCAAGCAACCAGGGAAGGTTAAATATCAGGTAATAGGCCATGTTGGGTGGCGGGTGATCACCTAAAAATGTCTGGGTAAAATAGAAGAACATATTAGTTGTTCCGGCCCCCGCGTAGATAAGGCCCAGCGGCCTGACCCACTGACGTTGGCGAATCAATCCGACAACGATAAACAACAGCATAGGTGCCTGAAAGAACCCATCAAATAGACAAGCGGCAATCAAATTGGGTGGCGGATCAAGGTGCGCCGCTTCCTCCGCGACGGCCCAGGCGTGGAGCCAGCGTAAGGGTGGCCATGGGCTATCAGGTGAAACAGGCACCCCTATTCCCTCCGGCAGGCTGAATAGAAATCCGTAGAGGATAGAAATTGAAAAGAATGCAATAAAAAGCATATCAACCGGGCGTCGGTAGACAGGGATCATAGTTGTTTCCCTACCGCTGCCGATGTGGCGAGTGTCTCATGAGATTCCTTATTTGGCATCACTAAACACTCCCGGTAGGTGGGCCCTGGCTCGGGTATAGCCGTAGACCAATCCGGGTTGCGCGGAGGCATATTGAATTCGATCGGAGGCTGCCACTGCATTATTCACCAGCACATCGATCCTGCCCATTGACTGTAGCGCGGTCTCAACCAGCGATTCAAGTTGCTCTTCCTGCATAACATCCGTCTGGACAGTAAGTACCTTCACGCCCAACTTGCGCAGTTGCGCTGCGGTTTTTTCGAGCGGCACTTCGTCGCGAGCCGCCAACACAAGATCTGCACCGGCCTCCGCGTAAGCTTTCGCAATGGCGGCGCCAATACCGCGACTACCACCGGTTATCAAGGCAACCTTTCCGGTCAGCTTGAATCTGTCAAGTATGCTCATTCACATGCGCCTCAAAATTTTGAGATTGGGTTTAAGCCACAGCGTTTACAAGGGTGTAACCGGCACCGCCATTGCTGGCGATTCACAACCACCGTCAATTTGAAAAATCTTACCCGTCACCCACGATGCAGCAGGCGAGGCGAGATACAAAGCAGCCGCTGCAATGTCCTCCGGCTCCCCTGCCCTTCGCATCGGCGTATTTTCCATGAACATTGCACGCAAGGCATCGTTGGTCAGCACGACTTCCAGCGAGTCGGTGGCAACACCACCCACGGAGAGTGCGTTGATTCGAACTTTCGGCGCAAATTCTATCGCCATATTCCTGGTCATCATATTCAGTGCGGCCTTGGATGCGCCGTAGGCGACGAATGCGGTTTGCACCATATCGCTGGAGCGAGAGGAGATATTCACTATCGAACCTCCTCCTGCAGTCTCCACCATTGTTGGCACAACCAATTTGGTCAGCTCAAAGGCAGACAGCACGTTAAACTCAAACGCGCGCTTGAAATACCCCGTGCTGGTCTCCAGTGCCGAGCGAGGAGCGCTGCCACCAGCATTGTTGACCAGAATATCAACCTTGCCGAATGCAGCAAGGCTGCTCGCCAACAGGTTTTCCAGTTGTTCGGTGTTGGTTACATCAGTCACCACCGCAAGTCCCTGCCGACCTGGCCACCAGGGGTAGATCCAGGTAGCTGGCAATTCCGGGTTTGGCGCGGCAAACGTAAGGTAGCGCGCTGACACAGGCAATAGCGGTGGCTACTATGCCTGGATTGCGCTTGAGGCCCTCCGCAATGGACTCGGGATGCCAACCGTGAAAAGTCACCTTTGATGTCGGGTCACCGGTAACTTCCACTTCAAAGCGCTCACCCTCCGGACCAAAGTTCCAAGGTGGATCCAGGTGCTCCTCTCCCATAAACCAGTTGGTCCGGACGGTAATTACGACTTCGCCATTTACAGTGCCCTGCCAGGTAAAACGTTGCGCAGCGACCTGCCCGGGTTCAATAATTGTAATGGGCGAATCAATCGGCTGTGTTGCCACGGAGATCTCATGCGTCGACACGGGCTTGGGATCGAGGTTGAAACCCAATTCATGGACGACCATTTCCATCGACTGGATAAACCCATCCCCCATAAATGCCAGCATCGGGCTATTGGCCGCCTCTTCAGGCGTTTTTCCAAACAGCATAATCTCACCGACAACATAGGGCGCACCGCAGGTTCGTATGTCAGAGAACTCCTCGGCTCGCACATGGGTGATCGCGTTACTCAATGCAGACACCATCAGTGGAAAACGCTCGGAATTCCGCCAGGATGGATGCCTGTCCCATGCAGGGTACTGCTACCCTGCTGGCACGCCCCCTCCAGCAAGGACACATCGCGCTTGCCTGGGAAAAACCAGCCCAGTGGCGTCACCACATTTTTGCCACTGGCCAGTAGACGCGCCACAACATTTTTGTCGGCCATGATTGGGCTGTACAACACAATATCAGCCTCCATCGCGACCAGCGCGTCGATATCATTGGTGGCAGTCACCCCAAGCGGTTTCATTCCACACAGATCACCGACATCCTTGCCCACCTTATCAGGCCTGTGCACCCAGCAAGCTACAAGGCTCAACTCCGGATGACTAACAATCCCCTCAATTGCCGCCCGGCCTACCCCGCCCGTAGCCCACTGGATTAGCCGATAAGTCATGACTCGCCTCCGTTACCCTGAATTGATGTTCCGTAGAGTTTTTTTGAGAAGACTACCCACTAAATATATTATAGTTGATACTATTTGTTATAGCTTGTACTATAATAAACACAGAATGATAACACTGGCAAGATTAATGCTGTGTATTTTTCGAAAAGGTGAGGCCCGGGAGCCACAGGTACCGGGCACTGATTACAATCATAATTTGTAATATACTATTTCTGTCTGAGGGCGATACTATGGTTTACCGCGTAATTCAATGGGGTACAGGTAATGTTGGCTACCACAGCCTGCGTCACCTCATCCAGCACCCGGATTACGAACTGGTAGGACTGCACGCACACAGCGAGTCCAAGATTGGCACGGATGCGGCCGAGATCGCCGGCCTGAAAGAAGCCACTGGAATTGTTGCCAGCGACGACTGCGATGCATTGCTCGCACTGAAACCAGATTGTGTTATTTACAACGCAAATGGTGAGAATCGTCCCGAGGCCGCAATTGAAGATATGGCCAAAATATTGGCTGCGGGAATTAATGTACTTTCCTCAGCCATGATTTTTCTTATCTACCCGCCCTTTGCCAGCAGCTCAATGCGCGAACCTCTTGAAAGGGCTGCCCATGAAGGTAATGCAACTCTCTATATTAATGGGGTTGATCCCGGCTTTTCTGGTGACGTAATGCCCCTTGCCTGCCTACAACTATCTGATCAAATTGAAGAAATTTTGGTTCAGGAGTTAATCGACTACTCAAGTTATGAAGACCCGGACTTTACCGGCGTCGTCTTTGGTTTTGGCAGACCGGAGAGCGATAAACCGATCATGGGTCAACCTGGCGTGCTCACAGCTGGATGGGGCGGCATGGTACAAATGATCGCAGACCGGCTTGGCATTGAACTCGACGAAATTCGTGAAAGTTATGCACGAGAATTCACTGACGAGGCCTTTGATACGCCAATGATGCATGTTCCCAAAAATACATGCGCCGCTGTGCGTTTCAGGCTTGAAGGAATGGCCCACGGTCGTGCGGTGATTATCACCGAACACGTTAATCGCCTGCGCGATGACATCGCCCCCCACTGGCCAATACCGCCAGATGGCCGACAAGGTGTGCATCGCTGCGTGGTGACAGGAAATCCCAGTGTGCAAATGGAATGTTTTCTGAAAGGCTTTGACGGGGACTACAATACCGGCGGAGTGCAAAGTACAGCGATGCGCCTTATCAACGCGATCCCTGCAGTCTGCTGCCATGATGCAGGACTTATCAGCACACTTGATTTACCTTACACCCCAAGTACCAATATTGTTCCCTAAAATCCATGCTTGAAAGGCCAGCCATTACTTTTGAGGAATTCGAGTAATCGAGACGACTACATGGGCAAAAAACAAGAATCAAAAAAACCTGTAAAAGTCCAGCCAGCACAAAAAATGCAGGGTCGCCGCCCTACAGCTCGCAGTGAAAAAACCCGCCTACAAGTTCTGAACGCCGCAGCCCTGTGTATTACCCAACAGGGTTTTGCCGCCGCCAGTACGATCCTCATTGCGCAACAGGCCGGCGTTAGCTGGGGGGTGTTGCAGTATCACTTCGGCGACAAGGACGGGCTTATGACCGCAGTACTGGAATACAGTATGGAACAAACCGAGAATCGTCTTAACAACCTCATCACAACCGGATTTACAGCTGACACTCCCGTGGAGCGTTTACGCGCTCTCACCCGTGAGGCCTGGAAAATCTATTCATCTCCGTTGGCTCGAGCGGCAACTGAGATTGTCATCAACAACCGTAACAAGTGGCAGGATGACGAGGAAAAAGATCGCTTTCTACTAGATCTGGATAAAGCACAAATAGGTTTAGCTCGCCGCGTTATTTTTTGCGCCATCAACGACAAGAAACTGGCAAATATGTTAGCTGGAATATTTCTGGCGACCTTACATGGATTGGAAGTGCGTCTGCTGTTGTACAACTCCGAACATACACTGCCAAGAGAACTGGACACCCTGGCGGAAGTTCTTGCCGCTTACGTGACCAGGGAGGGGTAAAGCACGCTTAGTCCAGACGATCACTATTAACCAGTGTGGGGAGAAATTTTTCCACTAACAAAAATGAGAATACGATGGCCTTTAGCACTGACCCAGGACCTGCAAATCATGCCTTAACCTCCGATGACAGCAGTACCACGTTTGCTTTTTCTGCCATGACAGTATTGTTCTTTATTTGGGGGTTCATCACAGCACTGAATGACATCTTAATACCTCACCTCAAAGGCACATTCGATCTAAACTATACGCAGGCTATGCTCGTACAATTTTGCTTTTTTGGAGCCTACTTTGGTGTTTCGCCATTCGCCGGAAAGTTACTGGAAGCTGTCGGATACAAACGCGGTATTTTTATTGGCCTACTTCTTATGGCTGCTGGTTGCTTAATGTTTTACCCGGCTGCGGAAAACGGAGTTTACGCGATTTTTCTTATTGCTCTTTTTGTACTTGCTAGTGGAATTACGATTTTGCAGGTGTCTGCTAATCCTTATGTGTCTGCTCTTGGTCCAGAGCGCACAGCCACCAGCCGTCTAAATCTGGCCCAGGCCATCAATTCACTTGGACACACATTAGGCCCACTGTTTGGAGCGCTACTGATACTTGGCGCCGGCAGTGGTGCTGCTGAATCGACCAAGTCTGTCCAGGTACCTTATATGATTCTAGCGACTGCTATCGTATTGGTGGCCCTTGGATTTTTGCGTCTAAAACTGCCTGCCATAAACGCTATCGAATCTTCTGCTCGGACAGATGCAAGTACAGAGTCAATTTGGAAGCATAAAAAACTGGTGTTCGGCGCACTTGCCATCTTCCTCTACGTGGGTGCTGAAGTGTCTGTCGGGAGCTTCCTGGTTAACTTTTTCGCAGAAGAACATATTGGCGGCCTGGCAGCTCAGGATGCAGGTAAACTAGTCTCCTACTACTGGGGGGCTGCAATGATTGGTCGTTTTATCGGCGCTGCAGCAACGCGTTACATTGAGCCGGTTTATGTGTTGGCATTTAACGGGCTCTGCGCCATAACGCTGATAGTCTTTACTATAGTCAGCTCAGGTGAAACGGCGATGTGGAGTATTCTCGCGGTAGGCTTTTTCAATTCAGTTATGTTCCCCACGATTTTTACCTTGGCGATTCGCAGACTAGGGCCACTTACCAGTCGTGGATCAGGTCTGCTGTGCCAGGCCATTGTGGGCGGGGCAATACTGCCTCTGATACAAGGCTTGGTAGCCGACACAAGCTCCATTCAAACTAGTTTTATAGTTCCCGCCTGCTGCTATGTTTACATTATTTGGTATGCTCTGAAAGGTTCCTTTCTCGATGAAGGGAAGGATAATTCGAATGACATGGCAGGCTCCACTGCGTGAAAACCGTTCTTTGCTTTGGTGAAGCACTGGTCGATATTCTCACAACGGGTCACCATGTAGAAGAGAGACTACAGCTACCAAATTACAGGCAGTACCCCGGTGGCGCTCCCGCAAATGCCGCCGTCGCCGTCGCCAAGCTGGGCGGGCAGGCAAAGTTTATCGGTCAGGTTGGCGGGGACGCTTTTGGTAAATTTCTGATTGACGCCCTCCAAAGTTACAACGTCGATACCAGTCTTATGGCGGTATCTGATGACGCTCAAACAGCATTGGCATTTGTATGTCTCGACCACGCTGGTGACCGCAGTTTTTACTTTTACCGGGATAAAACAGCGGACCTTCTCTTCGAGCAAGATCAAATTGACACGAGCTGGTTTGATGAAAATTCAATTTTGCATTTTTGCAGTAATACGCTCACCGATAAGGATATAGCCAATACTACAGAAACCATTGTTACCACAGCCACGAACGCTGGTTCGGTTGTTAGCTTTGACGTTAATCTACGGCACAATCTGTGGCCAGAAAAAATGGTCAATATAGACCAAGTGAACTGTCTCGTGGATCGGGCTCATATTTTGAAATTCACCCGGGAAGAGCTGATGTACTTGGCCCGCAGCAGTGAACAGGCTTACTTGACGACGCTGTTAGAAAATAACGGAAGGTTAATTTTAGTTACGGATGGTGAACATCCGGTCAGCTATTACACAGAAGACTACCACGGAACAATCACACCCCCAACAGTTACCGCCGTGGACACCACTGCTGGGGGCGATGCCTTTATCGGATCATTTCTTTTTGGCTTAAGCCGTAGGAAAAGTCTGGATACCCTTCTTAGCCAACAGAAATTACTGGAGGCATTGCTTTCCTTCTGCGTGCAATGCGGTACGTATACGGTCAGTCGCCACGGCGCTTTTACTGCGCTGCCAGAGTTTGAAGATGTCCAGCAGCACTGGAGCGAGATATGATTGATTATCGCTCCTCTGGATATTTACGTGCTCACGTAAAAGACATACTTAATTTCTACGAACCGAACGTCATAGACCCAAACGGGGGGTTTTTTCAAAACTTTCTAGATGACGGCCAAGTCTTTGACCCCAATATGCGCCATTTGGTGAGTAGTACGAGGATGACGTTCAATTACTGCAAGGCTTACCAAATATTTGGGGAACAGCGCTATCTGGATTATGCGAAACATGGTATACGTTTTATCCGTAAATACCACTGGGACGCTGGGCGGGAGGGCTATCACTGGGTGCTTTTCGATCGCCAGCCACAGGATCAAACCAACCACTGCTATGGTCTCGCATTCGTTGTTCTGGCATTCGCAACTGCCTATGAAACAGGGATTAAGAGCGCAAAGATTGATCTGGAGCGCGCCTATCACATCATGGAAGACCAGCTGTGGCTCAAAGACCAGGGGCTATATGCCGACGAGGCTACCCCGGATTGGAGTCATATAGAAAACTACCGCGGGCAAAATGCCAACATGCATTCCTGCGAGGCCATGCTCGCTGCCTACAAGGCTACTGGCGACCACCACTACCTGGAGCGAGCCTGGTGTTTGGCGAATAAGTTCACCCGCGAACTGGCACTGAAGTCCGACGGCTTGGTATGGGAGCATTATCGACCCAATCTCAACATTGATTGGACATACAACAAAGAGGATCCCAAAAACCTTTACCGACCCTGGGGATTTCAGCCCGGCCATCAAACTGAATGGGCCAAGTTGCTACTAATTCTATATCGGTATCAGCCGGAGAATTGGATGATAGACCGAGCCCGTGAATTATTTGATCGTGCTCTCGAAGTCTGTTGGGACCCCCTATATGGCGGAATTTGTTACGGGTTCTCACCCAATATGAAAATCTGTGACGATGACAAATATTTTTGGGTGCAGGCAGAGTCAATTGCCGCCGCTGCGCGCCTGGCGCAGGTCACAGGTGACGCGCAGTACTGGCGCTGGTACCAAAAAATATGGGACTACGCGAATGAACATATGGTTGATCACAAAAACGGTGCATGGTATCGCCGGCTGACATGTAACAACAAGAAAACGTCTAATCAAAAATCTATCGCTGGTGGGAAATGTGATTATCACACTTTGGGAGCCTGCTGCGATGTGCTTGAATCGAGCAACTTACTGAAGTAAAACGGTGGCCTGGGTTCGCGCACTGGTATAGGCAAATTAACTTCTTTAGATCACAGAACCCGAAGTCTACGTTCAAGCTACCGCCCTACTCTAACCCTCAAACGCACTAACCTTCAGATCTCGATAATGCTCCGCCCTGACTAGATGCCGCACTAAATTTAACATACTCAGAACTGCAGCATGTGCTGTCACAAATCGCTGTGCTCAGCGAAGAATTTAGACTTTCGCATCCCCATTCCCCTAACCCTATTTGCCTCATGGGACTGCTCAGCCTAATTATTCACTTATTTTTTGTGCTATGAATCACATCCGCCATCGGCTCCCTGTGGGATACGCCCTAACTCATAAGTTTGTCCGTAACGATATTTCTGGGTTCATTGTCATGATTACGTAATAGCCGTTTGAAGAACCACTTTACAGCGGCACCATCTCACTTTGCTTGAAGACAGACATCAACAACCTCGCCATCTTGATCGACAGCCCTCCGCAAGTAATGTGGCTTACCGTTGATCTTTACGAAGACTTTATCGATGAAGAACCTATCGCCATAACCAGGGTGCCTTCTTTTAAATCGTCGAGTGTAGATTGCTCCGAACTTGATGCAGAGCCTGCCCCATGAGCGCAGCGAGTGCTTTGGGTAGCATAGGTGGATTGACTCCCTAGTGACAGTGATGCCTCGCTCTGCCGTGAGGTCTTCGATATCATGGTGGCTGAGATTGAAGCAATAGTAGAGCCAGCCAGCGTAGAAGATGATATCGGGTGGGAATCGGTGGCGTTTATAGGTATTCATGGACGGATTCAACTATCTGGCGCAGATGATTACCAGGGTGAAATTCACAGATGCAATCGAGGCAAAGGCAGTTGAACAGGTCGCCGCCCAACTCAGGTGCCCAA
>TARA_B110000503_G_C7171773_1_pt1 | contig 10125 bp, 8 predicted proteins | sample TARA_B110000503 | Tara Oceans TARA_B110000503 (sample SAMEA4397472) | marine metagenome | biome: Polar Biome; feature: [SRF] surface water layer (ENVO:00010504); material: water (ENVO:00002006), including particulate matter (ENVO:01000060) such as... | depth 5 m
CCGTGCTACGGGGTTTTTTATTTTGTGCGTTATCGGGTCGGACACGGCACCTGGTTACGAGTAAAATGGTGCGCGTTCCACAACGGCGTCAAAAGAGACTAACTAAATGCGTGTAATTTCCGCTACAAACGAGAGGTGTGTAGGTGGTTGATACCATATTGTCTTCCGAGATCGGCAGTAGAAGAACCTTTGCTATCATCTCCCACCCGGATGCGGGTAAAACAACGATTACGGAGAAACTGCTGCTACTGGGAAACGCTATTCAGGTCGCGGGAAGTGTGAAGGGAAAGAAAGGCCCTCACGCAACTTCAGACTGGATGAGCATGGAACAGGAGCGAGGTATATCCGTCACCTCCTCTGTGATGCAATTCCCCTATAACGATTGTACTGTTAATCTGTTGGACACACCGGGCCACGAAGACTTCTCGGAGGATACCTACCGCACGCTCACGGCAGTGGATTCTGCACTGATGGTGATTGACGGCGCCAAGGGCGTGGAGGACCGCACCATCAAGTTGATGAATGTCTGTCGCCTGCGGGATACACCGATATTCAGTTTTGTAAACAAGATGGACAGAGACATCCGCGATCCCATCGAGCTGTTGGACGAAATCGAAGACGTCCTGAAAATACAAGGCGCGCCGATTAACTGGCCTATCGGCATGGGCCATGAGTTCAAGGGCGTATACAATCTGTATACCGACACTATTCATCTCTACACTCCGGGTAAGGGCAATGTGTTATCGCCGGATGTACGTATCAATGGTCTGGACAGTGCCGAAGCGCGTGAATTGCTGTCAGATGAGTATGAAAAGTTCTGTGAGGAGGTCGAATTGGTGCGCGGTGCCAGCCATGAGTTTGAACTGGAGGCCTATCTCGCTGGCCAGTTGAGTCCAGTATTTTTTGGCACAGCACTGGGCAATTTTGGTGTGCGGGAAATGCTGGACGATTTCGTGCAGTGGGCGCCTGCGCCGCTGGACAGGGTTGCTACTGATCGTACCGTTGAGGCCACTGAGGAAAAGTTCAGCGGCTTTGTCTTCAAAATACAAGCCAATATGGATCCGCGTCACCGCGACCGTATCGCCTTTCTGCGGGTTTGCTCCGGTCGCTACCTCAAAGGCATGAAGATGCAGCACGTGCGCATAGGCAAGGATGTAAAAATTGCCGATGCAGTTACCTTCCACGCGGGGGAGCGCGTGCTGGTAGAGGAGGCGGTATCTGGCGACATCATTGGCCTGCACAACCACGGCACTATTCAGATTGGCGATACGTTCACAGAGGGTGAGCCGCTGCAGTACACCGGTATCCCACATTTTGCGCCAGAACTGTTTCGCCGTATCCGCCTGACTGACCCGATGAAATCCAAACAACTACAGCGCGGTCTGGAGCAGTTATCGGAAGAGGGATCAACTCAGGTCTTCTCGCCGATCAACTCTACAGACGTGGTGGTGGGCGCAGTAGGGCCGTTGCAGTTCGAAGTAGTGACTTACCGACTCAAGGATGAGTACAAAGTAGAGGCGCGCTATGAGCCAGTAAATGTGTACACGGCGCGCTGGGTCACCTGCAACGATAGGCGCAAGTTGGACGATTTTCGCAAGAAGGCCGCCGATCATCTCTCAATAGACGGTGGTGGCCATCTCACTTATCTGGCACCGACCAGAGTCAATCTGGCGTTGATGGAAGAGCGGTGGCCCGATCTGGAGTTCAGGGCCACGCGAGAGCATTAGGCCTCTCAGGCCAGTAGCTTTTCAATATCCTTGGCGATTGCCTTGGGCGCGTCTTTCGGCGCGTATCGCTTGATGACGGTACCGGAGCGGTCGATCAGGAACTTGGTAAAGTTCCACTTGATGCCCTCAGTACCCAGTGCGCCGGGCGCGGCCTTTTTGAGGTGTTTGAACAGGGGGTCTGCATTGGAGCCGTTTACTTCAATCTTACCGAACATCGAGAAACTGACACCGTAGTTTAGCTGGCAGAACTCCATAATCGCGTCATTGCTGCCCGGGTCCTGCTTGCCGAACTGATTGCAGGGGAATCCCAGAATTTCCAGGCCTTTATCCTTGTACTTTTCGTACAGCTCTTCGAGGCCCCCAAACTGTGGTGTGAAACCGCACTTGGAGGCGGTGTTGACCACCAACAGTACTTTGCCCTCGTAGTCTTTAAGGGATTTTTTGTCGCCACCGGGTGTTTGGCAGCTGTACTCGTAAACGGTATTACTCATGGTGTTTTCTCCGAAACAGAGTGCTTAAGCCATCTGGGCTTGATGAAAATGAACCTGTTCCATTAAAAGGCTCAGGCGCTTGCGCTGCATTTTGAGAGAATATTCCAGCGTTTTCAACTTGGTGTGCAGTGCGGCATTATCCCACTTCTGTTGTAGGTGGTGCTTGCCCTCTTCGAATGCGCCACTCAGTTGCTCCTTGGTGCGCTCATAGCGCTCTGCCTGCAGAGCCGTCCACTGGTTAATCGAGTCAGTGAACAACTGGTATTCACGCTCCAGCATCTCCCGCAGGGACTCGCTATCTTGAGCCTGTTCGAGTTTGTTGCGAGCGCGCATGAAAGCGGTGTCGAGTATGGCGCGCTGGATCTTGAAATCAGAGACTTTATTCAGGTTGTGGGCAAGGCCAATACGGTGGCACAGAGCGATCATCCACTTGGTGGGGTCCCATTGCCACCAGCGGACACCGTTGCGATAGTCCGCCTGGAAAATGTGATGGTAGTTGTGGTAGCCTTCACCATACGTGAGAAATGCCAGGAAGCCGTTGTCCCGTGCGCTGTTGGATTCGGTGTAGGGCCGGCTGCCCCAAAAATGTGCAAGGGAATTAATGAAGAAGGTGACGTGGTGATTCACCACCAGGCGCAGCAGGCCCACCAGCAGTAGTGTGCCGATGATGTCGCCGTGCCATATGCCCAACAGTAGCGGCAGGCCCAGGTTCATGAACAGTGTGAGTGGCACGTAGTATTTGTGCTGCCATACGACGACCGGGTCACGCAGTAAATCCGGGACGTTGCTAAAATCCTGTGCTTCGCTATTGTACTCTCGCAGCATCCAGCCCATATGACTAAACCACAACCCGCGTCTAGCACAGTAGGGGTCGCGCTCGTTGTCATCCACGTGGCGATGGTGTCTGCGGTGGTCCGAGGCCCAGATCAAAATGCTGTTCTGTAGAGCGCCTGCGCCCCAGCATGCGAAAAACCACTTGAGCACCGAGCTGGCTTCATATGCTTTGTGGGACCATAGTCTGTGGTACCCGCCAGTAATCGATAGGCCATTCAGGTATAGGAAGGCAACCGCCCATAACCACTGGAAGCCGTCGTAGCCATGGTGAATCCCCCATAGAGGCACCAATAGCAGCGCCGCAATGGGCAAGCCAGCAAAAATGATGACATTGACCAGGTTCAGTGGAGGTTTGCTTGTGTTTGTCGTCATAGGTGTTATCGAGTCTCCGATAGCCTGAAATCTTGATAATCGTTAGTTTTCGTTCATTAAAGTTTGTTTGAACGACAAGAGCCTCCTGTAAAAATATCGGGGCCAGGTTGTAGGGTATCACGAATCGCACAATTCCAGCCTACCTGCTGGTAGATTACGCGTCCTTGTTCAACGGTAAGCGTGCTACTCCGTCCACAGCGTTGCAGCGGAAGCTCCACTCGTCGGCGTTAGGCCCCCCAGCTAGCCAAAATGCTAGAGCTTTTCCAGATAAGACTGATATTCGAGAAGGGTAATGCGTTTGCGAAATTCTTCAACTTCCTGCTGCTTGGTCAGGGTGTAAATGCGCTGCAATTCACTGCCGAGGCTGTGGTGGATAAAGTCTGACTCGCTAAAGAGCTTTACTGCATCAGGCATGTACACCGGAAGTTTCCCTTTTTCCTGTGCGTAACCGTCGCCGGTAATAGGGTCACCGGGTGAGAGGTTTTGCTCGATGCCATCGAGCATGGCGGACAGCAATACGGCAAACAGTAGATACGGATTTGCATCCGCGCCGGCGACCCGATGCTCCAGCCGGCGGGCGGTGTGACTTCCCGCAGGCACGCGCACCGCAACGGTACGATTTTCATAGCCCCAGCTGGGATAGGTAGGGGCGTGACAGCCTGCCTGAAAGCGGCGGTAGCCGTTGTAACTCGGTGAAAAAATGACCATCGAGTCCGCCATATTCGCCAGGCAGCCGCCAATGGCGTTGAGTAAAAGGGGAGACCCCTTCTCTGTACCATCGTCGAAAACATTGGTTCCGCTTTCATCCAGCATGCTGCAGTGCACATGCATACCGTTGCCCGATTCCGTTTCAAACGGCTTGGGCATAAAGCTGGCAATCAGGTTGTGCTTGGCGGCAACGCCCTTGACCAATCGCTTCATCATAAGAATCTGTTTTGCGGCCAATACCGGATTGTCCACGTGTTGCATGTTGATTTCGTACTGCGAGGGGGCGGACTCCTTAACTACGCCGTCAAAGGGAATATCCTGGACGTCGCAGGCCAGCCGTAAATCTTCTAGCATGGCATGGTGGTGGTTGAGCACATCCAGGCCATAGGTGTTGCCACCAATCGGGGAGCCGCCAACAGGCGAGGGGCAGGTGTGCAGCGGAACCGAAGCATCCCACTCGACCAGGCTAAATTCGAGCTCCGCCGCGACCACCGGACGCCAGCCAGCTTTGTGAAACCGTGTTAATACTTGTTTTAGCACCTGGCGAGGATCTCCCGCGTAGGGAGTACCATCGACGTCAAATATGGAGAGCATGACCTGCCCGTGGTTGCCACCGGGGGCCCAAGGTGTTGGCAGCAATGAACCTTCCACCGGGCGGCAGATGCCGTCGGCATCGCCGCTTGCAAACACCAGTTGCTCAACGTCGCGACCCCAGATATCGAGGCTGAGTGCCGTCTTGGGAAGTTTCAGTTCGCCGTCGAAGATGGTGCTGAGTTTATGACGGGGAACCCATTTGCCTCGCATTATCCCATTGCAGTCGGGGAGCAGCGCTTCTATTGTAGTAATTTCAGGGTGAGCCCGAAGGAACCAATCGGCTTCAAGCGACATGCATCCACCGCACAGTTATTGATAATGCAGCACTATCCATGGTTAGGCGAGATCACTCAATACCCTACATGGGGCAGGTTATAAAGGCTTGTCACGCGAGCGAATTGCGTGTTCGATTCTCCTCCCTGTGTGTCACTGAAACGCATTTCTTCGATGCGCAATCACGTTCCGGGAGGCGACATATAAATACTGAGGGGATCTTCTCCCGCGGCCTCACCCATGCAAGACATCGCGTTCAGAAACAGTGAAAAGAGATCCGTTTGAGAGCTTACATCCAGTTTACGATAGATACTCTTGCGATGCCGGCGCACTGTTTCCACAGCGATAGCCAGGCGCTCTGCGGAGATGTGAGTGCTGTAGCCGCGCAGCATGAGTTCCAGAACGTCTTTTTCCCTGGGTGATAACAGTGAGGCCCCGAACGTGCGAAACGCGAGATTGATCTGATGATCGATGCCCGGCTGGATGAGATGTGTCGCGGCAAAGTCGTTGTGTTCAGTATGGCTCTTGAGCAATTCCGAAACCGGTTCGGCCAATAGATAGAGCGATTCATATTCCTGATCACTGAACGGCAAGCGGTCGGCCAGGCGCATCATGCTCAGGTTGATGACGTTGCCAGCCTGCAATTTAGCCAGGTACACCACCTCGTCACAGGTGCCAGTGTCAGCATAGTAGTTGCGATAGTAATTCGATTCCTGCAGTTTGCCCATGGTAACGCGCGACAGCCGGTAGATTTTGGAGCGCGGTTGATGCATGGACGTCTGGTAAAACGGATCCTCCCGGTAAGGTCCCTCGAGATATTGATCAATTTGACTGGCCACCGCATGTTTGGGTATACCGTGATACAAAATTTGAGGTGGCAGATCCCTGTGGTAGAGCCAGATCTGGGGATAATCGATTTTAACTTGCTCATTGATGGCGTCGATGAGCGTGGGGAAAAACTGCTCAGTACCCAGTGCAGCAATTACCCTGGATATACCCCTGTTCCACTTGCTGAGTTGATTTATGTCTGTCATTTATGGTGTGCTATTTATAGGTAGCGTCTCGCCTACATAGTGATCAGGCGTCACAGTGATGTCAAACCCGGAGTCCAACTAATTTTCGCTCGTCTGCACAGAGTTCGCAGGGATGCGCTATGCTGTGCTACTTGTCAGGAGGATGTTTTCAACTTGTCGAAAGAGGCGATCAACGCAGCGCTATACAATGAACCGGTGCCCATGGAGTTCACCAGGGCGCTATTGGCACAGGCTCGAGCCTACAACCGGGATCTGGACGCAATTTTGCGCGCTGCCCGATTTCCGTTCGATCCGCTGTGTCAGGATGTACAGACGGCGTTTGTCTCACGTGAGCAGTATTCTCGGCTATGCCTGGAGCTAATTCGCGAACTCGGTGATGAATCGGGTGGTGTGATGCCTGATGTGCGAACACCGCTGGGCACCACGCGGATGATCGCTATCAGCATGATCAACAGTTCTACCCTGGCCGCAGCAATGCACCGTGGAATCCAGTTCAATCAGGTGTGCCGGGTGCGTAAGGACGCAGAAGTCGTCAATCAACTTATTGTTGATGAAGAGCGCAAGGAAGGCACGTTAACCTACTTCTGCGGTGATGATGCGCGGGAGGTGCAGCACAGCGTGCTGTGTAATCTCGCGATATGGATGCGTTTCAGTGGTTGGTTGATCGATCAGCACATCGATGTGACCAGCGCGCACTGTGCGGGGCCCCAACCTAAATTTTTAGCCGGTATCCGCCACTTTTTCCCCTGTCCTGTGGAGTACGGGCAGCGAGAGAACTCAGTGACCTTCAGTGCCCGGCACCTGAAATCTGAACTGGTCCGCGATGAGGAGGATCTCACCGAATTTTTGAAACTTGCACCTTACTATATGGTTATTCAGCCCGAGGCCAGTAAGCTCAGTATCACCCATCGTATCAGGAAGATCCTTGGTCACGATTTTCGTCAGGAGATGCCCAGTTTTGAGGGGCTGACCAAACAGCTCAATATGTCAGCCCGTACTCTGCGGCGACGGCTCGACAAAGAGGGCACGTCGTACCAGCGCATCAAAGACAATTCCCGACGGGATATGGCGATCTCGATGCTGAGCCGCGACGGGCTAACCGTCAGTGAGGTGGCGGAGCAGGTTGGTTTTTCCGATCCAAGTGCCTTTCATCGTTCTTTTAAAAAATGGACAGGGCAGTCCCCCGGCAGCTATCGCTAAACGTCTGGGGCGCCTTCGCCTAGCCTAATGCGCCCTGCAGAAAGGCCATGATGTCGGCTTGGGGAATAAACTGTGAGTCCTCGCCGCGCCTGCTCTTGTACTCGATATTCCCATCGGCCAGCGCTCGGTCCCCGATTACGACGCGATGCGGGATACCAATCAGCTCCATGTCCGCGAACTTGACGCCAGGCCTCTCATTGCGATCGTCCAGTAACACTGCCACTCCCGCTGCCCGCAACTGCTGATAGAGATTCTCGGCACATTGTGCCACCGCCTCCGACTTGTGCATGTTCAGCGGCACTATGGCCAGTTGAAAGGGCGCCATGGCGTCAGGCCAGATAATGCCGCGATCGTCATTGTTTTGCTCGATGGCCGCAGCCACGATACGGCTCACACCGATACCATAGCAGCCCATGGTTACGGTGATATTTTTGCCATGTTCATTCAACACCCTGGCGTTAATGGCCTCGCTGTACTTCGTGCCCAGCTGAAAAATATGGCCCACCTCAATGCCGCGAGTTATTTGAAGTTGGCCACTGCCGTCGGGACTGGGGTCGCCGGCAACAACATCGCGCAGGTCTGCAACCTGATCGATGGCGCAGTCGCGAAGCCAATTGACGCCGGTGAGATGCTGGCCCTCTTCGTTGGCACCACAGGTGAAGTCGGCCAGCAGCGCGGCGCTGCGATCAACTATGACCGGAATATTCAGGCCAACCGGGCCCAGAGAGCCGAATCCCGCGTTGCAGGCAGCGCGCACCTGCTCTTCGCTGGCCAGTTGCAAGGGGCAGGCTACGCCGGGCAACTTCTCGGCTTTAATAGTGTTTAACTGGTGGTCTCCGCGCAGGACCAGGGCTACCAGCGCATTCTCTTCCGCGCCTTCGACGACCAGGGTTTTGACGCTGTCGGCGGGGTCTATCGACAGAGAGCTCGCCAGCTCTTCGATGGTTCTGACGCCCGGCGTTGCTATTTTCTGTAATTTCGCTGAAGGTGCCTTGCGCTCTATAGTAGGCGCCAGCGCTTCTGCCATTTCTACATTGGCGGCGTAGTCGCTGCCGTCACTGAAGGCGATCGCGTCTTCTCCTGAGCTCGCTAACACGTGAAACTCATGGGAGGCGTTACCGCCGATACTGCCGTTATCGGCGATGACAGGCCGAAATTCCAGTCCCAGTCGAGTGAAAATATTCGAATAAGCCGCAAACATTATCTGATAGGTTTCTTCCAGAGAGGCTTGGTCGGCGTGAAAGGAGTAGGCATCTTTCATCAAAAATTCGCGTGAGCGCATGATCCCGAAACGCGGCCTTATCTCATCGCGCACCTTGGTCTGTATCTGGTATAGATTGAGGGGTAATTGCTTGTAGCTCTTTATCTCATCGCGCACCAGGGCAGTAACCACTTCCTCGTGGGTGGGGCCAAGGCAAAACTCACGCTGGTGTCGGTCCTGGATGCGCAGCAGCTCGGGACCATATTGTTCCCAGCGGCCTGATTCCTGCCAAAGCTCTGCGGGCTGTATCACTGGCATACTGATTTCCTGAGCGCCCGATGCCTCCATTTCTTCACGCACTACGGCCTCCACCTTGCGCAACACACGAAGGCCTAGCGGCAGCCATGTATACAGGCCGGCGGCCAGTTTGCGTACCAGACCAGCGCGCAGCATCAACTGATGACTAATGACTTCCGCATCTGCGGGGGTTTCTTTTTGAGTGGCGATCAGGAATTGGCTGGTGCGCATGAATTTTTCCGACAGGTTGACTGTGAACAGGGCGCCTAGTTTACGTGCGAATAACTTGAGCGTACAGCGCTCACTGCCCAGCGTGAATCGTTGCTTGGGGTGCGATTTTTCGCCGCGCCTGAAATGTGATCTCGCCATCCCGTGTGCGCGTGCGAAGGTCTCTGAGACTAGTAAAATAGGGTTTTTAAGACACAAACGCAGAAAATACTTGTATTACCGCGTTTCCTGATCTATACATTTCCGTGCAGCTCGCAACGGGACGTTTTTGTCGGTTTGGGGAACGGCTGGTTTAGGCTTGCAGAGGGTCTCACATCAAACATTCAGGAAAGGTTGAAAATAACATGGCAACTAAAAAAGTAGCTAAAAAAGCGCCAAAAGCGGCGGCTAAAAAAGCCCTTGCAAAGGCAGCTCCAGCGAAGAAAGTAACTGCTCTGCAGACAAAAATGACCAAGAGTCAAATCGTTGCAAGTCTTGCTGAAAGCACTGGCCTGACTAAAAAGCAGGTCGGCTCGGTTATGGACGAGTACGATACACTGGTTCAACGCAGCATCAAGAAACGCTCTGTTGGGGAGTTCACTATGCCAGGCATGTTGAAGATCACCACCGTCAGCAAGCCCGCTCGTAAGGCACGCAAAGGAATCAATCCATTTAATGGAGAAGAGACCATGTTCAAGGCTAAGCCTGCAAGCATCGCTGTAAAAGTTCGTCCGCTGAAGAAACTGAAGGAATTCGCCGCCTCTTAATCTATGCCGCTGGCCAGCTTGCCCTGGTAAGCTGGCCACACTCTTTGTTCTCCGGCGCCTCTCAGCGAGGGGACTGTATGCCCTTCGATTACACCCTCTATGCGCTTGGCCTGCAGGCTCGCATGGGTTAAAATTCTCGCCTCGATTTTTTTACTTAAACTTGCGACTTTGCCGCAGGCAGGAACATTCCATGCCAATTTATGAATACCAATGTCAGGCTTGCCATGAGCAGTTGGAGGCCTTGCAGAAGATGAGTGACGCACCACTGCTGGAATGCCCCAAGTGCGGCTCGGCTACTCTGAAGAAAAAGGTCTCCGCAGCCGCTTTTCGCCTGAAAGGCAGCGGTTGGTATGAGACGGACTTCAAGACAGGCAACAAAAAGAACCTCGTTAGTGGCGGCGAAAGTAGCGGCGGCGGGGG